>ENA-OQBD01000724-OQBD01000724.1-human-gut-metagenome-genome-assembly--contig:-NODE-724-length-17015-cov-3.164022_pt1 | contig 17015 bp, 13 predicted proteins | sample MGYA00242742_ERZ504543 | MGnify/ENA primary metagenome ERZ504543 (study PRJEB26092, sample SAMD00036239) | human gut metagenome | host: Homo sapiens | study: EMG produced TPA metagenomics assembly of...
ATTTTGTTTGCAATTTTAATGCTTGTATTTGGACATCCGGTATGGATTATCATTCCTGTCATTGCAGTAGTTGGTATGCCATTGCTTTCCAAAAGGGTCGTTCAGGAACTGACACAAAATATTCTTGAACCGTTAGAACAGATAGAAAAGGCCGCAGATGACATGGCACACGGAAATCTCGAAATTGATATTTCTTATCAGGGGGAAGATGAACTGGGAAAGCTTGCAGAAAGTTTCCGCAATACATCTTTTTATTTAAGGGGTGTTGTGGACGATATCAATCAGCTCCTTACAGAGTTTGCAAAAGGAAACTTTGATGCGAGATCCCATGATATTGAAGCCTATCAGGGAAATTTCGGTGAAATTTTAAAGAAACTGGAAGCGACAGAAAATAATCTGAGCCAGACGATCAAAAATGTACAGGAATCTTCCGATCAGGTATCTGCAGGAGCTGATCAGCTGGCACAGAGTGCACAGGGATTGGCAGAGGGTGCCACCGATCAGGCAGCGGCAGTACAGCAGCTGACATCTTCGGTTGCCGAGGTTGCTACACATATCGAAGAAAATACGAAGTCCACAGACAATGTACATGACCAGGCAAAGCAGGTTGCAATCAAGGCAGACAGCGGAAGTGCAAAGATGAAAGAACTGGTCGAAGCCATGCAGCATATTTCAGAGACCACCAATGATATCCAGGTTGTCATCGGAAAGATTGAAAGCATTGCCAGCCAGACAAACCTGTTGTCTTTAAATGCATCCATTGAGGCTGCGCGTGCCGGTGAAGCAGGAAAAGGATTTGCGGTTGTTGCGGAACAGATTAAAAACCTTGCGGAAGAGAGTGCTTCTTCGGCAGAAGAAACCCGTGTCATGCTGACGAACAGTTTGAATCAGGTGAGTGTCGGAAGCTCTGTTGCAGATGAGACTTCCCAGTTTATGTCGGAAATGATCGAACAGCTGGATGCAGTTGTCATGGAGGTGGCTAAGATCCGTCAGATTTCCGATCAGCAGGCAGAATCGGTAAAGCGGATTTCCACTGCTGTTGAGCAGGTAAATGGGGTTGTGCAGTCTAATTCTGCTACTTCGGAAGAGGTATCTGCAACTAGTGAAGAACTTTCTGCATCTGCTGAAAATCTGGATGAGATGGTATCGGAGTTTATCCTGCGCAAATAAGATACGGACAGATGACAGGCACATAGTACAGATGAGGTGATTTTATGCCATCAATCATGGTGTATACGGAAGAAACATTTTATTATACAGACGGGATCCGTGTTGTTGCGCGGGAAGAATATATGCGGCCGGATGTTACGGAACTGAGTTTCTACCAGAAAGAAGGTTTCTGGTTTGGATTTGAAGCTCCGTATTCTATTTATACCATGCAGGGAATCCGGGCATTGATTGAGTTGAAACTCAGACAATACGATTGTACACCGGAATTTCGCTATACGCGTAAGAAAATTGAATATAGTTACAGTGAAAAAAAGATTCTCGATTCCGTGATTTTTTATATCACGAAATCCGATCAGCCGGGAGTTTTGTCTGTGATGGAGGAAATTAATCATTCCACTCATCTGTGTTTCTGGAACATGAAAGTGCCATACCATGATTTTGGGGAAATCCGTAAACATACCGATGCGGTATTTTACGGAATGTTTCAACAAAAAGCGCAATAGTTCTTGACTTTTTCGGCAAAAGTTCTATAATACATTCTCGGTAATAGAGGATGTGTCGAATGAATAAAGAGAGAGATTACTTTTTTTGATAATTTGAAAGCGGTATTGATATTCTTAGTCGTGCTGGGACATTTTTTGCTCCCTATCCACGGAGAAAGTGTTCTTGTGGTGGTAAAGCGTCTGATCTATGTATTTCATATGCCGCCTTTTTGTATTTGTGTCAGGTTATTTTGCAAAGAAAATATATAAAAACGGGCAGTATAATTTTAAAAAAATATTGTATCTGATCAAGGCGTACATCATATTTGTTATTGCAATTCAGATAGTATATGCACTGTGTGGATTCCGGGATTTCTCAGAGATTAATTTTTTCTCGCAGAGTGGGGCGCCGTGGTATCTGTTTGCCATGATTGTGTGGTATCTTACCATTCCTGTCATCCGGAAGTACAAAGAGATACCGGTATTAATCGTGACGGTTGCGCTGGCCCTGACCGCCGGATATTTCAAAAATATCGGCGATTTTTTGTGCATGTCCCGTATTCTGGTATTTGGTCCGTTCTTTTATCTGGGATATTATATGGAACAACCGGTGCTTGAACGGGCATTGCGACCGGTTTACCGGAGGGTTGTTGTACCGGCTGCTGTGGCAATCTGTGCGGGAATTCTGGCATTTGGCTCCAAGTTAAAAGATGAGCTTGGCATGGTCTATGAAAACCTTTCCTATTATGAACTGGATGATGTGTGGGAAGGACCGTTTGTTCGTCTGGCACTGATGATTGCCGCGTTTCTGATTTCGTGGGCGATTATGTTTTTTGTGCCGCGTGGGAAAACCTGTCTGTCAGTGATTGGACAGAATACGATGCCGGTATATATGCTGCACCGGATCCTGCGGGATATCCTGATGTTTGCGGGAATCTATGACTATCTCGGAGACTGGGGATGGTTTGCACTGTTTGTTTTGATCTGTCTGAGTATCTGTGTCGTCTATCTGCTTGTTAATCCAAAGGTGGTAAATCAGGTAAATAAGATTCTGACACTGTATACCCCGCGGCTGTGGGGCAGAATACGCCGGAATCAGGCGGTATAAAGGAATCGTAGATTGACTTTTCCTCCTATATTTTCTAAGCTTAGAACCAGAAAGATATAGGAGGAATTTTTTTATGGATGCAAAAAGTTTGGAGTGTTTCTTAAGTACATGTATCTGTTATTTTTGGATAATTCGTATTTGACAATTCCAAAAAATGATTATATAGTGGCAGAAAAGAACTTTTGTTTTCACAGAGAAAATACACTGAGGGAGGAACGTAATAATGTACGAATTTACGCAGGATTGTCTGATAGGCATCGACCAGATCGATGAAGAGCACCGCAAACTGTTTTCGCTGATCAATGAAGCGGTTGAACTGCCGAAGGAAGCACGCACACCACAGACGGTAAAAAATATACTGGAACATTTAAGTGATTATGCCGTAAACCATTTTGCACACGAAGAAGCCTATATGGAGGCACAGAACGATCCGGAACTGCCGTTGCAGAAAAAAGAGCATCAGGCATTTGCCGATCACGTAAAACTTCTGGAAAAGCAGCCACTCACCGGGGAGAATGCATCAGCGATGCTCGATGAGATTCTGACCTATCTGGTACGTTGGCTGTACCGGCATATTTTAAGCAGTGACATGATGATTGGGAAAATGCAGAAAGAAGATCCGTTTGTGTTTACCGCGAAATATTACACGGGGATCGAGCTGGTGGATAAGGAACACCGGAAACTGTTTGAAATTATCGGAGAGGTAAATGCACTGATCCATAACGACCTGCTTCATGACAAATACGATGAAATTGTACGTCTGCTGGATGAACTCCGGGAGTATACCAAGTTCCATTTTGAAGATGAAGAGGCTTATATGCAGAAAATCAACAGCCCGATGCTGGAAGCGCAAAAGAGGGCGCATCAGGCATTTGTGGACAAGCTGATGAGTATCGATCTGGATAAGCTGGAAGAAATTGATGACAACCAGCAGGAATATCTGCATGAGCTGATCGAGTTCCTCGGCGGATGGCTGATCAATCATATTTTAAAGATGGATACAAAGATTGAAAAGACAGAGCAGTAAGTATTAGAAAAGACTTGCAAAAACAGACCAATTGAAGTAAGATAAGATACACAAAACAGGATGTCTGAAAAAGACTATAGATTTTACGGTTTCTGATTCAAACCGTCGGTCTATAGTCTTTTTTTGCGGAACATCCGGCAGAAAAGAGGAGTTTGTATGAATCAGGAGTACATGAAAACAAGAAAAATCCTGCCGCTGGTGCTTTCCATGTCACTTCCCATGGTCATATCCATGGCAGTGAATGCATTGTATAACATTGTGGATAGTTATTTTGTGGCAAAGATCAGTGAAGATGCGATGACGGCGCTTGCCCTTGTGTTTCCGGTGCAAAATCTCGTCAATGCCATTGTTATCGGATTTGCGATCGGAATCAATGCAAGGGTAGCCTTTTATCTGGGAGCAAAAGAAGAGAAACTGGCGGATGAGTCGGCATCCGTGGGGCTTTTGTTAAATTTGATCCACGGTCTGGTGCTGGCACTGCTTTGTTCTGCCATTATGCCATCGTTTCTTCGGATGTTTACAGGCGATACACAGGTGATCGCACTGGCATGCACGTATTCCACGCGGGTATTTGCGTTTGCACCAGTGATCGGTCTGGAACTTGCATATGAAAAGATCTTTCAGGCAGTCGGGCGGATGAAGGTGTCGATGATCTGTATGATGCTCGGATGTGTAACCAATATTATTTTAGATCCGGTTATGATCTTTGGTCTGGGACCGGTACCGAAGCTTGGAATTGCGGGTGCGGCTTATGCCACGGGAATCGGTCAGTGTGTGACGCTGGCGGGGTATCTGCTGTTTTATTTTGCACGTCCGATGCATGTAAAGGTCAACGTCGCAAATATGAAGACAACCGGAAACGTAATGAAAAATATTTATACCATCGGAATTCCGGCAACTTTAAATCTTGCACTTCCTTCCATTCAGGTGTCCGCATTAAATGCAATCCTTGCGCCGTTTCCGGGAAGTTATATTCTGGTGCTCGGAGTTTATTATAAACTGCAGACATTTATTTATCTGACGGCAAACGGAATTGTGCAGGGAATCCGGCCGCTTGTTGGATATAATTATGGAGCGGGAGAATATGACAGGGTGAAAAAGATTACGCACACCTCCATGGGATTGATCGCACTGGTTATGGTTATGGGAATGGCAATTTCCTGTGCAATTCCGCAGCAGCTGATGGGATTGTTTACCACAAGCCGCGCAACAATGGAAATCGGAGGTGCGGCACTCAGAATCATCAGTTTTGGATTCGTGGTATCCTCGGTTTCCGTTACATTTTCCGGAGTCCTGGAGGGACTGGGAAAGGGCATGCCATCACTTTTGATTTCTCTTGCGCGCTATATCGTTGTGATGCTGCCGGTTTCTTTTGCGCTCAGCCGGTTGTTACAGGCATCGGGCGTGTGGTATGGATTTGCCGTTACCGAGTACATCGTAGCGGTTCTTTCCTATTATATATGCAAATTCCATATGAGAGATATAAAAGGGTAACAAAATAAAAAAAGTGTGGTACAATAGTTATGATATGGATAAGAGAAAAGGAATAAGGAGGAGTCGGTTATGCCATACTCAAACGCCACCAAACAGGCATTTGCAGATGCTCTTCGAAAACTGTTGGAACAGAAACCTTTTGCGAAGATCAGTGTATCACACATTTGCGAAGAATGCGGAATGAACCGCAAAAGTTTTTATTATCATTTTAAAGATAAATATGATCTGGTCAACTGGATTTTTGACACTGAAATTACAAAGATTTTTTCAGAAGAAGAATGGAAAAATGCCGGCTTTACATGGGATATACTGGAAAAAATCTGTGAGTATTTTTATAAACACCGGACATTCTATTCGAAAGTACTGCAGATTGAGGGGCAGAACTCTTTTACAGAACATTTCCGGGATATTTTAGTCCCTGTCAATCGTAAATTTCTTGCGATGGTAGAGGAAGAGGAAAAAGGAGAACATGAGGAATTTTATATTCATTTCTTTTCGGATGCATTTCTGGCAGCATTGGTGAGATGGCTTGAGGACAGGGAATGTGTGTCCCCGCAGGAATTTAGTGCACTGTTGCGTTCGAGTGTGGAAATGATTGCAAAGTATGTGCTGCAGAGTCAGAAATAAGGGCAGAAGTATTCTGTAATCTGGCAAAATTCGACAAATTTTACCCACATTCGTGCATTTGTCCACTTGAATTTAAGAAGAGAAAAGATATAATACTTTTCAGATTACACAAAAACATTTCTGTCATGTTATGGCGACAGAATGAAAGGAAGTTGAGATTATGAATAAAATGTCATTACAGAAGAGTATTCAGAACTTTGGAATCAAGCAGGCCTTAAAGTATATGGAGAAAGATCCGGAGGAGAATATTCCGAAACTGATGGATATGGTTGACAAATTTGCACCGGACGGATGGTATGAGGCACAGAGAAATATGATCCGTAAGGTAATCAAAGAAAGAGGAAACTGGTATCAGTTAATTCTTCGTATTTACCAGCTGGATCCGGAAGTACGTAAAGCATTCTTCCAGAATTTCATTTTCAATGCAAGTTTAAAGGGAAGTGCATTACAGGAACAGCTTGCTGAAGAAAACAACTGTAACATTCCGTGGGCAATTCTGTTAGACCCTACCTCTGCATGTAATTTACACTGTACCGGATGCTGGGCAGCAGAGTATGGCCATCAGCTGAATCTGGATCTGGATACGATTGATTCTATCGTACGTCAGGGTAAGGAGCTTGGTACCTATATGTATATTTATACAGGTGGAGAACCACTGGTACGTAAAAAAGACCTGATCAAGATCTGTGAGATGCATCCGGATTGTGAATTCCTTTCTTTCACAAACGGTACTTTGATCGATGAAGAGTTCTGCCAGGAAATGCTTCGTGTCAAGAACTTTGTTCCGGCAATCAGTCTGGAAGGATTTGAGACAGCAAACGATGGACGAAGAGGCGAAGGTGTATTTGATAAAGTACAGCATGCCATGAGCCTGTTAAAGAGCCATGGTTTACCATTTGGTATTTCCACCTGCTATACCAGAAAGAATTTAGATGATGTAACCAGCGAAAAATTCTTTGATATGCTGGTTGAGAGTGGTGCATTATTTGTATGGTTCTTCCACTATATGCCGGTTGGAAATGATGCAGCAGTGGAACTTCTGCCTACACCTGAGCAGCGTGAGGAAATTTTCCATCGTATCCGTAAGTTCCGTCAGACAAAGGCAATTTTCAGCATGGATTTCCAGAATGACGCACAGTTTGTCGGCGGATGTATCGCCGGTGGACGAAGATATTTACATATCAATGCCAAGGGTGATGTGGAGCCATGCGTATTTATTCATTATTCCAATGCAAATATTCATGACTGCAGCCTGCTGGATGCTTTAAAGAGCCCATTATTCCAGGCATATCATGACAACCAGCCGTTTAATGACAATATGCTTCGTCCGTGTCCGATGCTTGAGAACCCGGATAAGCTTGGAGAGATGGTAAAAGAGTCAAAGGCTGTGAACACCGATTATCAGTCACCGGAGTCACCGGAACATCTGAAAGAAAAGGCTGCTCCTTATGCCGAAAACTGGACACCTACCGCAGAGAAGCTCTGGAACGAAGAAAAAGAAAAGATTGAGGCAAAGAAAAAAGTAGCTTAATGATAAAATTTCTCAATAAGCATTTAGGAATAAAAGAAAAAATGAGGCGCATTTCCCTTGTTTAATACGCAAAAACAGGCAGTGGAGTGCGCATTTTTTTAGTACAAAATTGTATAATTAAAAAGTGCTTGCAATATTGCAATATCGGAGCATAAAATTATTTTCTTAAACAGGAAACTAAAATAAAATATACTAAGGAGGAAACAACGATGTTAAAGTGTTTCAAAAATTTTTGATGCCAAGAAAACCGGACTTTTTGGCAAGTCAGGTGTAACTGTTTTGGTACCGCAGGAATCAAGATTCTTTCCAAGCAAGGATGCAAAGAAACTTTATACAAATTGTACAGCAGCCGTACTCCGTGCAAAGGAAGTTGTTTTAAAGACCGCTACAAAGGTACAGGAGAATGCAGAGGATATCTATGCAGAGGCTAAGCAGATCAACGAAGACCGTGCAGCAAAAGAAGAGGAAGTATTTGACGGTGAGGAAGTAACCGAAGAGACAACTGCCGAAGAGACAGAAACTATCGAAGAGACAGCAGAGGCATAAAAACGCATGAAAGAGATGTTACGCAATAAGTAACATCTCTTTTATCGAAAGCAGGTTAAAGATATGAAATTTCAAATCAGACATGAGATAAGAGGAAGAATGAGGATTCATGTGATCCAGAGCCGTATGTCATTTGCACAGGCAGATACATTACAGTATTATCTGGAACAGTGTGAATCTGTGATTTCCGCAAAAATTCAAAATCGTACCGAAGATGTGACCATTTGTTATGAAGGAAGCAAAGATGCAATCCTTGAAGTGTTAAAGGCATTTTCGTATGAAAAGACGGATGTTCCGGATACATATATTAAAAATTCCGGAAGAGAAATGAATCAGCATTACTGGGATCAGCTGGTGGAGCAGACGTTCTGGCATTTCGGTAACAAACTGTTTCTGCCGTTTTCCGTTCGTGCAGTCATCACAGCGGTGAAATCCGTGAAGTATATCTGGAAAGGGCTTCAGACTCTGTTTCAGGGTAAGATCGAGGTTCCGGTACTGGATGCAACTGCCATTGGTGTTTCCATTATCCGTGGTGATTTTGCGACCGCAGGATCTGTGATGTATCTGCTTGGTATCGGAGAGACGCTGGAAGAATGGACACATAAGAAATCCGTGGGAGATCTGGCACGCAGTATGTCACTCAACATCAGCAAGGTATGGATGATGTGTGATGGACAGGAAATACTCGTTTCCGCAGACAACGTGCAGTCCGGAGATGAAGTGCGCATTCATATGGGAAATGTGATCCCGTTTGACGGAACGGTAACGGATGGAGAGGCAATGGTAAATCAGGCATCTTTAACCGGAGAATCGGTTCCGGTCCGCAAAGTACCTGATGGCGTGGTATATGCCGGAACTGTTGTCGAGGAAGGCGAGATTACGATCCGCGTCAGAGAAGTAAACGGATCAAGCAAGTATGAAAAGATCATGGCGATGATCGAGGAATCAGAGAAACTGAAATCCTCACTGGAAGGAAAAGCCGAACATTTAGCAGATAAACTGGTGCCATATACCTTCCTGGGAACAGGGCTTGTATGGCTGTTTACCAGAAATGTGACAAAGGCAGTTTCTGTACTTATGGTAGATTTCTCCTGTGCACTGAAACTTGCAATGCCATTGTCCGTGCTCTCTGCAATCCGGGAAGCAAGTACCTATAACATTACCGTAAAGGGAGGCAAGTATCTGGAAGCTATGGCGGAAGCGGATACCATCGTCTTTGATAAGACCGGTACACTGACCAAGGCACAGCCGACAGTGGCAAAGATTGTTTCCTTCAATGATCAGTCCGAGGATGAACTGCTTCGTATTGCTGCCTGTTTAGAGGAACATTTTCCACATTCCATGGCAAAGGCTGTGGTACGTGAGGCAGTAAACCGGAATCTGGTACATGAGGAACTTCACTCAAAGGTAGAGTACATTGTCGCACACGGTATTTCTTCCAAGATCGGGGAGAAACATATTGTGATCGGAAGCTATCATTTCGTATTTGAGGATGAGAATGCTACAATTCCGGAGGGAAAGAAAGAGATATTTGAGCAGCTTCCGGAGCAGTATTCACACCTGTATATGGCGATTGACGGAGTGCTTGTGGCAGTGATCTGCATCGAAGATCCACTTCGTCCGGAAGCGGTTGAGGTTATTGCAAAGTTAAAGAAACTCGGAATCTCCAAGGTTGTTATGATGACCGGGGACAGTGACCGCGTGGCATCTGCGATTGCGAAAAAAGTCGGTGTGGATGAGTATCATTCCGAGGTATTGCCGGAAGATAAAGCAAGCTTTGTTGAGGCAGAAAAGAATGCCGGAAGAAAGGTGATCATGGTCGGTGACGGTATCAATGATTCTCCGGCATTGTCTGCAGCGGATGTCGGCATTGCCATCAGTGATGGCGCAGAGATTGCACGCGAGATTGCAGATGTGACGGTGGGTGCAGATGATCTCCATGAGCTTGTTACTTTAAAGAAGATCAGTAATGGGCTGATGGAGCGGATTCACAGAAATTACCGTCTGATTGTAGGCATTAACACCTCATTGATCGTTCTTGGCGTGGCAGGGGCATTTCCACCAACCACATCGGCATTGCTTCACAACACGTCCACACTTCTGATCAGCTTAAAGAGCATGAACAATCTGCTCGATGAAAAGGAAGAAGTAACAGAAGAAAATGTAGCAGAAGCATTTGCATAATGGAAACAAAACTGTCTGATTCTCATAAAATAAAAAGAATGAGAATAAGGCAGGAACAAAATGAAAGAATTATATCCTGGGGATCAGGGAATCTGGGTACAATATCTGCAGCTGGCATTGCAGCGTGCAGGACAGCAGGTGATGCTGGATGGAATTTTTGGACCAAAGACCTGTGCAGCCGTGGAAAAAGTAATGGGCAGCAGCGGAAAGTGTGCGGTAAAAGAAGCACAGTGGAACCGTCTACTGCCCTTTTTACGTGGGTATATCACACACGAGGTAAAAGCAGGAGATACCTTTTTCTCCATTGCGAAAATGTATGATACAACGATGGAGCGAGTGATGCATGCAAATCCCGGAACGGATGCCGGAGCATTACAGATTGGAAGTACGGTTGTTGTACCACTTAATTTTCCGTTGGTTTCCGGAGAAGTTCCATACACTTCCCTGCTTACCGGGTGGATCATTGAGGGCTTGCAGGCACGTTATCCCTATCTGCAGGTGGGAACGATCGGAAGAAGTGTTATGGGAACACCCCTGTGGTCGTTGCAGTTGGGAAATGGTCCGGTAGAGGTGGGGTACAATGCTTCCTTTCATGCAAATGAGAGTATTACCACACCGGTACTTTTAAAGTTTGCGGAGCGGCTGTTAGAGGCATATGCAGACGAACATATGTATGAAGAACTGTACCCGGAGCGGCTGTTTGAAGAATATTCCCTGTATCTTGTACCATTGGTCAATCCGGATGGTGTGGATCTGGTAAATGGGCTTTTGACGGAAGGCTTTTATTATCGCCGTGCGGTCCGCATTGCGTCCGGATTCCCGGATATTCCGTTTCCGGACGGATGGAAGGCAAATATCCAGGGAGTTGATCTGAATCTGCAGTTTCCGGCAGGATGGGATATGGCAAAGAAAATAAAATTTGAACAGGGGTATAACCGTCCGGCACCGAGGGATTACGTGGGACAGACACCGCTCAGCGTCCCGGAGAGTATTGCCATGTTTGATTTTACGAGAAACCATGATTTTTCCCTGATTCTTGCATATCACACACAGGGAGAAGTGATTTACTGGAAGTATCTGGATGAGGAACCGGAAGGCGCCCGCCGCATTGCGGAATATTTTGCAAAAGTGAGCGGTTACCGGATCGAGGAAACACCGGCGGCGTCCGGGTATGCCGGATACAAAGACTGGTTTATCAATTTTTATGACCGTCCGGGATATACCATCGAGGCGGGGCTGGGAGAAAATCCGCTGCCGATGGAGCAGTTTTCGAAAATTTATAAAGATAATGTGGGAATCCTGCTTGGAGGAATGACGGAACTTGAATAGATGTTGAGGAGAAGCCATAGTTTGTGAGAGTTGCTTTTGAAAACTTTTGAGGTATAATAGTAAAAAACAAAAGGGGAAGAGTTATGAAAACAATAGATATGTGGAAACGAAAAGTAAAAAAGTTTCCATTGAAAAAAACGTACTATATCATGCTTGTAACATGGATCGGGATTCCGATTCTGGTCGTTTTTATCGTTGCACTGTTGGTATTAAATATTCAGTTTAAACAGAAGGGAATTGAAAATATACGGCAAATGCAGCAGACACTGATTACACAGCTGACTTCAGATGTGGATAATCTTTCTCTTCGGATGACCAGCATGATTTATGCGAATAATTATGAGGTTATGGAATATGCAGCAGGAACAGATACCGATGATATACAGAAAAAAATTAAAATCGAAATCGTTTAGATGCCGTGGAAATTTATATTTGGAGCCGAATAAAGAAGTAATTTCTTTGTAGTTTTTTTTATGAAAGACGGGAAAGATACCTATTTAAAAAATTATATTAACCATAGAAAAGGAACATTTACAGGTACCATATGGTATCAGAGAGCTTTACAAAACCCGAATAAAGTGTACATTGGCTGTTATGATACCAATTCCGGCGGAGAACTGTTTCTTGGTGGGAAAAAAGATATGCTGATATTAATTGGCGCACTTTGTCCGGATGTAAATACCGATAGCAGCAGGAAAGTACGAATGGTAGAAATGTATCAATCCTCAAAAATTGCAGATCAGATAAAAAAGTAATAATCGGGCATATCTTTCCAGAAAAAGCAGATTGGGAATTGTTCAGGTTACAGATCAATCCGGAAAGGTGATTTTTCCACCGGTAAACAACAAAATCCGGGAAAAGGAATTACCTGTATTCGTACACCGGTAAAATATATGATGATACCTGGTACATTGAGAATTATGTGAAATCCAGGCTGCTGACAGAAGAATTCTGGCAGCTTTCCATGATTTTGCTTACAGTAATGGTGGTATTATTTCTTTTGATTGCATATTATTCCCGTTATTTGTAAGGAGTATTGTGGAACCAATTGAAGAGGTGAATGTTGGTTTAAGGAAAGTGGAAGATGGAAAGCTTGATGTTCATATTGAACCAAATGGTCAGTTTGAAATACGGAATATGATTCATCAGTTTAATGCTATGGTACGCCGGTTGCGGGAATTGTTTCAACAGTATGAAGAAAAAATTAGTGAAGGGAAAAAAATTCAGTATATTACTTTCAACAGATGATGAGAGGGAACCTTTCATTCTTTGGAGGTGGAGAAAGAACATCCGGGATTTTTTTCAGGAGCATACGTTTTAATCGGAACTATGTGTATGGATGTGAACCGGATACAGAAAATCTGGTGAAGAGTTTTGAAAAAATGCAAGGTATGCATCACGATGTATTTCCTATGAGGAAGATGTACATTATGTCTATCTGTTTTATCGTGTTGTGGAGCAGGGGTACAACGAGAGTCTGCACCGTATGATCGGGGAACTGCAGCAGATGGCTCAACAGGAATTTTCTACGTCATTATTTTTCAGTGTAGGGGAATTGTGCGAGGGAGCACAGGGGTTTGATACTGCAAAGAATGAACTACGGCAGAGCATGGAATTACGTTTCCTGGTTCTTCCGGATGAAAAAAACAGTTTGTATCATATGAGAAAAGAAGCTAAGCAGTACATTCTTGCACATATACAGTTATATGCAGAACTTGCAAATGCACTTTTATTGGCAGACGAGAAAAATATGATAGCGCAGAGAGACCAGATTTTTGAAAAATTCAGGTCCATGGACCTTGAAACGACACGTATGGAATGTTGTAGTGTCATTATTGCTATTGGACAGAGAGCTCTTCAGGATTGCGACAGTCTTGCACATATATTTGGACAGCGTTACGACTATATAGAGAAACTTGACAGGGTTATGGATGCGAGAAGTATTCGTATGTGGCTGACAAACTTTCTGAACTGGATTTTAGAGTATGCAGCGTCTCGTCTGGATGTTCGCGAAAATGATATGATTGTCATGGCGAAACGCTATATTGCAGACCAATATGAAAATTCAGATCTCACATTAAAAGATGTTGCAGATCATGTCGGTCTGAATGAAAAATATTTTTCAGGTCGTTTTACCAAAGAGGCAGGAGAGACTATGTCGGAATATCTGACGGAGGTCAGAATTCAGAAAGCAAAGGAACTTTTAAGAACAACGAACTTTAAAATATATGAAATTGCGGAAATGGTTGGATATCAATCTACAGAACATTTTAACCGGATGTTCAAAAAAAGATGCAGATGAGTCCATCTGCTTTTCGAAAAGAAAATAAAAATATATAGATAAATTTAGCCAAAAACTGTATAAACAGGCAGAAAATCTTACTTTCTGCCTGTTTTTCTTACAATAGGTCAATATTTGTTTTTTGATAATGTGACAAAAAATCAAAGAAAATAACTTCAGGAAATGGGCAAAATATGCGCAAAATGCTAAAGTGAGCTCATCAAATTTAGGAGGTAAGCCTTATGAAAAAAAGACTTATAGCTGCAATGATGACAGCAGTACTTGCTACATCCTTATTAGCAACCGGATGTGGCAGCGACAAAAAGGGTAATTCCACAGAGGGGGGAGCTGCTTCTTTATCAGGAACACTTACATTTGCAATCTGGGATAATAACCTGAACGATTTTATTGAATCCAACGATATGGTTGGAAAGTTCCAGGAAAAGTATCCAAATATTGATATTGAAGTAGAAAAAATCAAAGATGACAGTGAATACTGGAATACAATGAAAATGAGAGCTTCGGCAAACCAGCTTCCGGATGTTATGTTCAACAAAACATTTACATTATCCAGATTTAAGGATTATCTGGTAGATCTTTCCGATACAGAGGCAGCCAAGAATAACGAACTGGCAGAGGGGTATGCCGTTGATGGAAAAATTCTTGGAATTCCAATGACAGCAGGATATGAGTATGTATATTACTGGAAAGATATGTTTAAAGAGGCTGGAGTTGAAGTGCCGACAACCTGGAGTCAGTTTGAAGAAGTGTCAAAGAAACTTCAGGATTATTATGGAAAAGATAATAAAGATTTTATGGCAATTGCCTGATGGTTTGAAGGACGAGTGGCCGGATTATCCATACATGGAGTTTATGCCAGCACTGGAATCCGGAAATGGACAGAATTGGAATGACATGGCAAAACAGGATGAACCATTTGCAGATGGCTCTGATATCAATAAGGCATACAAGAAAGTACAGAGTCTTTTTACATCAGGTGTTCTCGGTAAAGATCCTTTAGGAATAGGAAATGATCAGGCAACTGCACTTTTTGCATCGAAGAAGGCCGCAATTATTGCACTTGGAGACTGGGGATTACAGAATATCCAGAATCAGACCGATGATACATCGGAACTGGGAACATTTTATCTTCCGACAAGAGATTCCGAAAGTGATCCGTTTAATGTCATTGTGCAGGGAGATTCTTTTATGGGTGTGACGACTCACAGTAAGAATCCGGAGGCTGCAAAAGCATTTGTGGAGTGGTTTTATTCGGATGCATGGTATCCGGACTATTTAAATTACATTACATCTGCCTCTTGCATGAAAAATTTCCCGAAAGACAAAGATGCGATTCTGGCACAGGCAGACGAATTATGTCAGGACCCACAGATGATCATGTATGATGGTGGTGGAGATGATTTTACTGCGATTCAGAATGAGACAAACATTTGATTATAAAAAACTTGGCGCAGAAATGCTGACAGATGGATTTAATCTTGACAGTAAATTTTCTGAGTTGAACGAGAAGTGGAAAGCGGCAAGACAGAAGCTTGGTATTAAGTAAAACATCATCAGATACGGGACTGCATGTATGCAGTTCCGTATCAAGTCAGGAGAGCGTATTATGAGTAGTTTAGATAAGAAAAGAAGACTGTTTATCATAGTATCTTTGGTTTTCCCAATTTTGCTCTTAGTTGGATTTGTGCTGGTTCCGGCATGCGATCTGTTTCGAATGAGTTTTACAGACTGGGATGGTTATTCACCAAAGAGCCATTTTGTAGCATTACAGAATTATATCGCAATGTTTAAAAACCCGGATCTGTGGTTGTCATTGCGAAACAACGCAGTTTATTTCTGTGTGCATCTTTGTATGATTTTTGTGGAACTGGCATTTGCAGTGCTTTTGACAAGCAAACTGCGTGCGGCAAAATTTTATAAAACCATGGTATTTATGCCATATATTATTAACGGAGTTGCAATTGCGTATGCATTTTCCTATTTCTTTTCTCCAATCAATGGAGCATTTGATGCAATTTTGACAGGACTTCATCTGGAAAGCTGGATCAAAAGCTGGCTGTCAGATCCGAAAATTGTAAATTTTGTACTTTCATTTGTATCCTTATGGAGATACAGTGGTTATCATGTGATCCTGTTTATGGCTGCGCTGCAGTCACTGCCGCAGGATATTGAAGAAGCAGCGCGTGTGGATGGAGCCAATACATGGCAGCTGTTCCGGTATATTCAGATTCCATCCATTATGCTGATGGTTGATTTCGTACTTTTTGATAACATTCGTGGTGCACTCCAGGTATTTGATATTCCGTTTGTTATGACAGCCGGTGGACCTGGATACGCTTCTTCTACATTTACACTTTATACGATCAAGACCGCATTTACATTCTCAAACTTTGGTCTTGCATCAACGATGGCAATGGCAATTATGCTGATGATTGTTCTGATCTATATTGTACAGAATAAGATCATCCATGGAATTATACTGAAGGAGGATAAGCACAATGGTTAAACGTACATTGATACAGATTTTAAAACAGATCATATGTATTGGCATGGTCATTATTGTCATCCTTCCGATTTTATTAACGCTGTTTGCTGCGTTAAAGACCAAGACAGCAATCAACACGACATCACCGCTGGCCTTTCCTGCGCTGCATGACATGACATTTGATAATTTCAAAAAAGTGTTGACAGATAGATATCTGGTGGTCGGTTTTCGTAACACAGCCCTCATTCTTGTAGTATCCCTTTTCTTTAATGTGGTCTTTGGAACGATGACAGCATTTATTCTGGAACGCTTTGAGTTTCGTGGGAAAAAATTTGTTATTTCCTTATTTTTCTTAGGTATGCTGATTCCAAGTTTTGTTACGGAAATCGCGAGATTCCGTATCATTCAGAGTCTGCATCTGTATAACACACTTGGCGCTCCGATCGTGATTTACATAGCATCCGATCTGATGCAGCTGTATATTTACCGGCAGTTTATTTCGGGACTTCCGGTGGCACTTGATGAGGCGGCACTTCTGGACGGATGTTCCTATTTCGGACTGTTCTGGAAAATTGTGTTCCCATTGCTGGCACCGGCCACAGCAACCGTCTGCATTATCAAAGCAATTGTGATCATTAATGATATGTATATACCATATCTGTATATGCCTAAAAATTCGCTGCGTACATTGACAACATTCCTGATGAATTATGCAAATGCACAGCAGGGT
>ENA-OQBD01000730-OQBD01000730.1-human-gut-metagenome-genome-assembly--contig:-NODE-730-length-16930-cov-4.592216_pt1 | contig 16930 bp, 14 predicted proteins | sample MGYA00242742_ERZ504543 | MGnify/ENA primary metagenome ERZ504543 (study PRJEB26092, sample SAMD00036239) | human gut metagenome | host: Homo sapiens | study: EMG produced TPA metagenomics assembly of...
CTCTGGATCCTGCCGCTGCCTACCGTTTTCATGTACGGGGCTTTCACCCTCTCTGGCCTGCCTTCCCAGGCAGTTCCATTAACAGATCGGCTCACTTATGCAGTCCTTAACCCCAGCATGCACGCACACTGGTTTGGGCTCTTCCGGGTTCGCTCGCCGCTACTTCCGGAATCGATGTTTCTTTCTCTTCCTCCGGCTACTTAGATGTTTCAGTTCACCGGGTTCCCTCCATAACGCTATGTATTTACGTTATGGTGACTGAGGGTTTACTCAGCCGGGTTTCCCCATTCAGATATCTCCGGATCCAAGAAAAGCAGACACGCCATTCAACGTATCTGCCTCTCTTAGCATATAAAGCCTATTCTTCAACTGTAACTGCTTCGTCAGCATTTTCTTCGGTTTCAACAGTTTCTGCTGTCTCTGCCGGTGCTTCAGACTCAGTATCATCATCCATATCAAAATCATCAAAACTGATTTCATCGTCCATATCCATGCCAAGACCTGTATCAAGCTTAACATCACGGTATTTTCTCATACCTGTTCCTGCCGGAATCAGTTTACCGATAATGACGTTCTCTTTCAGACCGATCAGGTGGTCAACCTTGCCTTTGATAGCAGCCTCAGTCAGAACCTTGGTTGTCTCCTGGAAAGATGCAGCTGACAGGAAGGAATCTGTTGCCAGGGATGCCTTGGTAATACCAAGCATGATCTGTTCTCCTGTTGCAGGTTCTTTACCTTCTGTTACCATCTGTTCATTTACATCGTTGAACTCAAGGACATCTACCATTGTTCCCGGAAGGAATTCAGTATCCCCTCTTTCTTCGATGCGGATCTTCTTCAGCATCTGACGAACGATAACTTCGATATGCTTATCGTTGATTTCTACACCCTGCAGACGGTATACTCTCTGTACTTCCTGAAGCATGTAGTCCTGTGCAGCACGAAGACCTTTGATCTTAAGAAGGTCATGTGGGTTCACGCTACCTTCTGTAAGCTCGTCACCGGCTTCCAGAACAGCTCCATCCTGTACTTTAATACGTGATCCATAAGGAATCAGATAAGTCTTTATCTCACCTGTCTGCTGATTGGTAACGATGATTTCACGCTTCTTCTTTGTATCGTTCAGGTTTGCAACACCTGCGATTTCTGTGATGATAGCAAGACCTTTCGGCTTTCTTGCTTCAAAAAGTTCTTCGACACGAGGAAGACCCTGTGTGATATCTCCACCGGCTACACCACCACTATGGAAAGTACGCATGGTCAGCTGTGTACCAGGTTCACCGATTGACTGAGCTGCGATAATACCGACAGCTTCACCAACCTGTACAGGTTCACCTGTTGCCATATTGGCACCATAACATTTCGCACAGATACCAATGTGTGATTTACAGGTCAGGATTGTACGGACTTTCACTTTCTTAAGCGGTGAATTTCCATTTTCATCCACACCGTATTTCATAATCTTTTCTGCACGTTTTGGTGTGATCATGTGGTTTGCCTTTACAAGAACATTGCCATCTTTGTCACAGATTGTATAGCATGAATATCTTCCTGTAATACGTTCCTGAAGACTTTCGATTTCTTCATTTCCATCCATAAATGCATGCAGATACATTCCCGGAATTTCGGCATCTTTGCTTACACAGTCAACCTCGCGGATGATCAGATCCTGTGATACGTCAACAAGACGTCTTGTCAGGTATCCTGAATCGGCTGTACGAAGGGCAGTATCTGACATACCTTTTCGAGCTCCATGCGCAGACATGAAGTATTCCAGTACGTCCAGACCTTCACGGAAGTTTGACTTGATTGGCAGTTCGATCGTATGACCGGTTGTATCCGCCATAAGTCCACGCATACCTGCAAGCTGTTTGATCTGTTTATCAGATCCACGGGCTCCGGAATCCGCCATCATGAAGATGTTGTTGTATTTATCAAGTCCTGTAAGAAGGGCTTCTGTAAGCTCATCATCTGTTTCTTTCCAGGTCTCTACAACTTCTTTGTAACGCTCTTCTTCTGTAATAAGACCACGCTTGAAGTTACGTGTGATCTTATCAACCGTTGCCTGTGCTCTTGCGATCAGTTCCGGTTTCTGTGGCGGTACAGTCATATCTGAAATAGATACAGTCATAGCTGCTCTTGTAGAGAGCTTGTATCCCATTGATTTTACATGGTCAAGTACTTCAGCTGTAGCTGACGCACCATGTGTGTTAATAACTTTTTCAAGAATCTGTTTCAGCTGTTTCTTTCCTACATGGAAATCCACTTCAAGAACCAGTTCATTTCCTTCTTTTTCACGATCAACAAAACCAAGATCCTGCGGAATGATTTCGTTGAAGATGAAACGTCCAAGTGTAGACTCTACTGTACCGGTCTTCTTTGTTCCATCCGGCATCGTCTTTGTCACACGTACTTTGATTCTTGAGTGAAGAGTTACAACTCCGTTTTCATAAGCAAGAATTGCTTCATTCACACTCTTGAATACTTTTCCTTCTCCCTTGGCTCCCGGTCTCTCCTGCGTCAGATAGTAGATACCAAGAACCATATCCTGGGAAGGAACGGCTACCGGACCACCATCAGACGGTTTCAGAAGGTTGTTTGGTGAAAGCAGAAGGAAACGGCACTCAGCCTGAGCTTCTACAGAAAGCGGAAGATGAACCGCCATCTGGTCACCATCGAAATCGGCATTGAATGCGGTACATACCAGTGGATGAAGCTTAATTGCTTTACCTTCTACCAGAATCGGTTCAAATGCCTGGATACCAAGACGGTGAAGTGTAGGAGCACGGTTCAGCATAACCGGATGCTCTTTGATTACATCTTCAAGCACATCCCATACTTCCGGCTGAAGACGCTCTACCATTTTCTTAGCATTCTTAATATTGTGAGCAGCTCCGCTCTCAACAAGTTCTTTCATAACAAACGGCTTGAACAGCTCGATTGCCATTTCTTTCGGAAGACCGCACTGATAGATCTTCAGTTCCGGTCCTACAACGATAACGGAACGTCCTGAGTAGTCAACACGTTTTCCGAGCAGGTTCTGACGGAAACGTCCTGATTTACCTTTCAACATATCAGAAAGGGATTTCAGTGCTCTGTTTCCAGGTCCTGTTACCGGACGTCCACGACGTCCATTGTCGATCAGAGCATCTACAGCTTCCTGCAGCATTCTCTTTTCGTTTCTAACGATAATGTCCGGAGCTCCCAGTTCAAGGAGTCTTCTCAGACGGTTATTTCTGTTGATAATTCTTCTGTACAGATCATTCAGGTCAGATGTTGCAAAACGTCCTCCGTCCAGCTGTACCATAGGACGCAGATCCGGCGGAATTACCGGGATTGCAGTCATGATCATCCATTCCGGTTTATTTCCTGATTCGCGGAAAGCTTCTACTACTTCAAGTCTCTTAACGATTCTTGCTCTCTTCTGTCCGGTAGCACCCTCAAGTCCTGCCTGCAGTTCAGCATAATCTTTTTCAAGATCGATCGCTTCAAGAAGTTCTTTGATCGCTTCTGCTCCCATTCCTACGCGGAAGCCATTGCCCCAGTTTTCTCTTGCTTCCTGGTATTCAGCTTCTGAAAGAACCTGCTTGTAAGAGAGATCTGTCTCTCCCTTGTCAAGTACGATATAAGAAGCGAAATACAGTACTTTTTCCAGAGTTCTCGGTGAAAGATCCAGGATCAGTCCCATACGGCTCGGAATACCTTTGAAATACCAGATATGAGAAACCGGTGCCGCAAGTGCGATGTGACCCATACGTTCACGTCGCACAGTTGCCTTTGTTACTTCTACACCACAGCGATCGCATACAACACCTTTATAACGGATCTTTTTGTATTTACCGCAGTGACACTCCCAGTCTTTGCTAGGTCCAAAGATTTCTCACAGAACAGACCGTCTCTTTCCGGCTTCAGTGTTCTGTAGTTGATTGTCTCCGGTTTTGTAACTTCACCTCTTGACCATTCCAGAATCTTTTCCGGAGATGCCAGACCTATTTTAATCGCATCAAATGAAATCGGTTGATACGTTGGTTCTTTTTTTGTTTCTGTCATTCTCGGCATCCTCCTATTCTAAATCCATGTCGTCATCAAAATCATCGTTCATATCGCCATCAAAATCGTCGAAGCTGTCATCTTCCTCCGGCTCATCATTTACATCAACCAGTTCTCCTTCTGAGAATTCCTGCTTGCTGTATCCGTGTTTACCGTAATCTTCGTCGTTATTGTAGCGTCTGTCTCCTTCAATAATGTGATTCAGGTTTGTATCACCGTAATCTACACTTTCCATGATCTGAACTTCTTCATTGTTCTCATCCAGGACACGTACATCCAGACCGAGTGACTGAAGTTCTTTAAGAAGTACCTTGAAGGATTCCGGAATTCCCGGTTCAGGAATATTTTCACCTTTGATGATTGCTTCGTATGTCTTCACACGGCCAACCACATCATCGGATTTAACTGTCAGGATTTCCTGCAGAGTATAAGATGCACCGTAAGCTTCCAGTGCCCAAACCTCCATCTCTCCGAAACGCTGTCCACCGAACTGTGCTTTACCACCAAGTGGCTGCTGTGTTACCAGTGAGTAAGGACCGGTTGAACGTGCATGGATCTTATCATCAACCAGGTGATGCAGTTTCAGATAATGCATGTGTCCGATTGTTACCGGGCTGTCGAAATATTCTCCGGTACGACCGTCTCTCAGTCTTACTTTACCGTCTCTTGAAAGCGGAACACCTTTCCACAGTGCTCTGTGGTCTCTGTTCTCATACAGATAATCCATAACTTCCGGAAGAAGTTCTTCTTTATGTCTTGCTTCAAATTCTTCCCAGGACAGGTTAACATAATCGTTCGCCAGATCCAGGGTATCCATAATATCAACCTCGTTTGCACCATCGAATACTGGTGTTGCAATGTTGAATCCAAGTGCTTTGGCAGCCAGAGAAAGGTGGATCTCCAGTACCTGTCCGATATTCATACGTGACGGTACACCCAGTGGGTTCAGCACGATGTCAAGCGGACGTCCGTTCGGAAGGAACGGCATATCTTCTACAGGAAGTACACGGGAAACAACACCCTTGTTACCATGACGTCCGGCCATCTTATCACCTACAGAGATCTTTCTCTTCTGTGCGATGTAGATACGGACTGCCTGATTAACTCCCGGTGAAAGTTCATCCCCATTTTCTCTTGTAAATACTTTTGCGTCTACAACGATACCGTATTCACCATGAGGTACTTTCAGAGAAGTATCTCTTACTTCACGAGCTTTTTCTCCAAAAATTGCACGAAGAAGTCTTTCCTCTGCTGTCAGTTCTGTCTCTCCCTTCGGAGTAACTTTGCCGACAAGAATATCTCCTGCACGAACCTCAGCACCGATACGAATAATACCTCTCTCATCCAGATCTTTCAGTGCATCATCTCCTACGCCAGGAATATCGCGTGTGATTTCTTCTGGTCCGAGCTTTGTATCACGGGCTTCTGCTTCATATTCTTCGATATGAACAGATGTATAAACATCATTCTGTACAAGACGTTCACTAAGAAGTACAGCATCCTCGTAGTTGTAACCTTCCCAGGTCATAAATCCGATCAACGGGTTCTTACCAAGAGCCATCTCACCATTGGAGGTAGAAGGTCCGTCTGCGATAACCTGTCCCTTTTCAACTCTTTCACCTTTAACAACGATCGGTCTCTGGTTGTAGCAGTTGCTCTGGTTGCTTCGCAGGAATTTGGTCAGCTTATAAGTCTTTTTTGTCTTGTCATCCTGTTTGATTGTGATTTCGGTAGATGTTGATCTTTCAACAATACCACCTTCTTCTGCAACGACACATACACCTGAATCGACAGCAGATTTTACTTCCATACCTGTTCCGACTACCGGAGCTTCTGTAGTAAGAAGCGGTACGGCCTGACGCTGCATGTTGGACCCCATCAGCGCACGGTTCGCATCATCGTTCTGCAGGAACGGAATCAGTGCTGTAGCAACAGAGAATACCATCTTCGGAGATACGTCCATATAATCAAACATTCTTTTCTCGTATTCCTGAGTCTCATCACGGAAACGACCAGATACATTCTTATGAATGAAATGTCCTTCCTCATCCAGAGGCTCATTCGCCTGTGCTACATGATAATTATCTTCTTCATCCGCAGTCATATATACTACCTCTTCGGTTACGACCGGATTCTGCGGATCTGTTTTGTCAATCTTACGGTACGGTGCTTCTATAAATCCGTACTCATTGATTCTTGCATAACATGCGAGAGAGTTGATCAGACCGATGTTCGGTCCTTCAGGTGTCTCGATCGGACACATTCTTCCGTAATGTGAGTAGTGAACATCACGAACCTCGAATCCGGCACGGTCACGGGAAAGTCCACCAGGACCAAGTGCGGAAAGACGTCTCTTGTGAGTCAGCTCACCAAGCGGGTTATTCTGATCCATGAACTGTGACAGCTGTGATGATCCGAAGAACTCTTTAACAGCAGCAGTTACAGGCTTGATATTGATCAGTGACTGCGGAGAAATGCCCTCCAGATCCTGTGTTGTCATTCTTTCACGAACAACTCTTTCCAGTCTTGAAAGACCGATTCTGTACTGATTCTGGAGAAGTTCTCCAACCGCACGGATACGTCTGTTACCCAAGTGGTCAATATCATCATCTTTACCGATTCCATATTCAAGATGCATATTGTAATTGATAGACGCCATAATGTCTTCTTTTGTAATATGCTTCGGAATCAGTTCATGAATATTCTTATGAATTGCTTCTTTCAGCTCATCGATATCTCCGGCTGTCTCTTCCAGGAGTTCAGCAAGTACCGGATAGTATACCAGTTCAGTTACGCCAACTTCTTCCGGATCGATTCCACATACAGCTTTGAGATCTACCATCATATTAGAAAGTACTTTGATATTACGGTCACTTTCTTCTCTTGCGATCCACACATATGGAACAGCTGCATTCTGGATGGCATCTGCAAGTTCTCTGTCAACGACAGCTCTTGCTTCTGCAATTACTTCACCTGTCATCGGGCTTACTACGTCTTCAGCCAGCGTATGTCCTGTGATACGGTTCTTGAGCATAAGCTTCTTATTAAATTTATAACGTCCAACCTTTGCAAGGTCATAACGTCTCGGGTCAAAGAACATGCTGGTGATCAGACTTTCTGCACTGTCTACAGCAAGCGGTTCACCCGGACGGATCTTCTTATATAATTCGAGAAGACCTTCCTGATAGTTCTCTGAAGTATCCTTTGTGAAACTTGCGAGAATCTTTGGCTCTTCACCAAAAAGATCGATAATCTCAGCATTCGTTCCAATACCAAGTGCACGGATCAGGACTGTGATCGGCACCTTACGGGTTCTGTCCACACGGACATAGAAAACGTCATTGGAGTCCGTCTCATATTCAAGCCATGCACCCCTGTTCGGGATAACGGTACAAGAGTATAATTCTTTACCAAGTTTATCATGCGCAATTCCATAATAAATACCAGGTGAACGCACCAGCTGGCTGACAATAACACGTTCCGCACCATTGATTACAAAGGTACCGGTTCTTGTCATGATCGGTAAATCACCCATAAAGATCTCATGTTCATTGATCTCATCTGTCTCTTTGTTGTGAAGTCTTACCTTCACTTTAAGCGGTGCAGCATAAGTAGCATCGCGTTCTTTACATTCCTCGATTGTGTACTTGGTTTCATCTGTGCACAATGTAAAGTCGACAAATTCCAGGCTCAGATGTCCGCTGTAATCGGTAATCGGAGAAATATCATCAAATACTTCTTTTAATCCTTCATCCAGAAACCATTTGTAAGAGTCGGTCTGAACTTCGATCAAATTAGGCATTTGGAGTACTTCTTTTTGCCGGGAATAGCTCATGCGCATACTTTTTCCGTTTGTGATGGGACGAATTCTGTTTTTCTCCATTTGACGTTTCACTCCTTATATGATAAATTTTCGGGTTATTTCCGCCTTATTCAGGGCGCACTTATGGCATACGTTTCCACAATAGCGCATTTTTTACTTTACCACAGGTTTTTCTCGATTGTCAAGTCTAACTTTTCAAAGAATTGTATTTTTATTGTATTTTATAATGTAAGTGGCAAAATTTACTTTCGGTCCCTTTGATACCAGATTGCTACGTGCTTTGTACTCTCGCAATCCTCATCATCATTGTATGTATACCGCAGAAAAGTACAAAAAATCAAAAGAGCGTATCACCGCAGGAAATCCTGCGCGATACGCTCTTGTCATTCACAGTGTGATAACCAAAATTACTTAAGGTTAACTTCTGCTCCTTCAGCTTCAAGTTTTGTTTTGATTTCTTCAGCTTCAGCTTTAGAAGCGCCTTCTTTAACTACCTTCGGTGCTCCGTCAACTAATTCTTTAGCTTCTTTAAGTCCAAGTCCTGTGATTTCACGAACAACTTTGATAACTTTAACTTTAGATGCTCCAGCAGAAACAAGTTCTACGTCGAACTCATCTTTTTCTTCTGCTGCTGCTCCACCTTCTGCAGCTGCTGCTACTACAACACCTGCTGCTGCGGATACACCAAATTCTTCTTCACATGCTTTAACTAAGTCATTTAATTCAAGTACAGATAATTCTTTGATAGCTTCAATAAATTCTGCTGTTGTTAATTTTGCCATTTTATTTTCCTCCATTTGATTTTAATGATTGGCTCTTTCGCCTCTTACTGTTCCCACACTCGGATGGGATTCCGGTACAGCTTACTCTGCTGCCGGTGCTTCTGCTTCAGCTTCTGCCGGAGCATCGCCCTGTTCTGCGATCTGATTAAGAACACGAGCAAGGTTTGTAATAGGTGACTGTAAGCTTCCAAGTAATTTGGACAGCAGTACTTCTCTTGACGGGATCTTAGAAAGTTCCTGAATACCAGCTGCGTCATATACTGAGCCTTCAACTACACCTGCTTTTACTTCAAGAGCTTCTGCTTTCTTAGCGAAATTGCAGATGATTCTTGCCGGTGCTGTTGCATCTTCTTTAGAAATTGCAATAGCGTTCGGTCCTTCCAGATATTCGTCAAGCTGTGCGAAATCTGTTCCTTCAAAAGCTCTCTTCATCATTGTGTTCTTGCAAACTTTGTAGATAACACCTGCTTCTCTCAGCTGTTTACGAAGTTCAGTATCCTGAGCTACTGTAAGTCCACAGTAGTTAACGATAACTGCTGACTGAGCATCTGTGAGATCTTCAACGATTGCCTGTACGATAGGTTGTTTTAATTCAACTTTTGCCACGAATGGTGCACCTCCTTGTAGTATTTTCAACTGCCAGAAAGTCTCGGTCCCAGCGGGGACTTTCATATCACGCAATCATGCGCTAAAAAACCTCCGCGCCAAAGCACAGAGGTTTACAAATTCAAATCTAATGAATCTTGTCTTCCTCGGTAGGCGTTTTGACCCTTATGCCTTACGGCACCTACTGTCTTCGGCAGTTACTTCGTAAATATAGCATACGTTTACCAGAAAGTCAAGTGTATTTTTTCATTTTTTCAATTTCATCCAGTTTCTTCTATTATAAGTCCAAACCATCCAGAACTTCCTTCAATTCTTTTGCAGATGAAAGCAATTTTTCTTTTTCTTCATCGCTCAGTGGAATCTCAAGAACTTTTTCTGCACCTTTCTGCGAAACTATGGTCGGAACACTGATACAGAGTCCTTCCAGTCCGTATTCTCCCTCCATCAGACTCGTGACAGGAAGAACCGCATTTTCATTCATAACAATGCTTTCTGCAATTCTCGCAACCGCCATTGCCACACCATAATAGGTTGCACCCTTTTTCTGGATAATATCATAAGCACTGTCCCGCACAGTCTTATAAATTCTTTCCATAGATTCCTGATGCTGATAATGTCCGCGAAGTTCACAGAAATCATTGATTGGAATTCCCGCTACATTTGCCCCGCTCCATACAGCAAGCTCACTGTCTCCATGCTCTCCGATGATATTGGCATGTACGCTCCGGCTCGCAACCTGAAGATGTTCACTTAACAGATAGCGGAATCTTGCAGTATCCAGAACGGTTCCGCTTCCGAATACTCTTTCCTTCGGATATCCGGAAATCTTAAGTGCCGCATAAGTCAGAATATCCACTGGATTTGCTACAACAAGCAGGATTCCTTCAAATCCGCGTTTTGTGATTTCCGGAATAATCGATTTGAAAATTGCTACATTTTTGTGTACCAGATCCAGTCTTGTCTCTCCCGGTTTTTGATTTGCTCCAGCTGTAATGATGATTAGTGAACAATCACTGATATCATCATAAGATCCCGCATATATTTTCATCGGGTGCGCATATGGTCTACCGTGGCTTATGTCCATTGCCTCCCCTTCTGCCTTTTCTTTATTCGCATCGATCAGTACCAGTTCGGAAAAGATCCCTTTCTGAAGTAAGCTGAACGCAGAGGACGCTCCTACAAACCCACATCCGATAATTGCTGCCTTTTGAATATTAACCATGACAAAGTGCCTCCTTTTAATTGCTTGATATTTTTTTCACAGGCATAGGTTATCATTATTTTCCCCGATTTTCAATGTTTTCATGCATTGTTCGTCAAAAAATGCACAATGTATACAGAATACTGTTTGTTAGATTTCATGTTGCACAAAAAGACACCGTAACGGATCACTCCGCATACGGTGTCTCTATTATTTACATTTATTCAATACTGATTAAGCAAGCTTCATTGGGTTGATTTTTACACCAGGTCCCATTGTAGAAGTAAGTGTCACACTCTTAAGATACTGACCCTTTACTGCTGCCGGTTTAGCTTTGTTAATCGCATCGATAAGCGTCTGGAAGTTGTCAGCAAGCTGTTCTTCAGTGAAAGAAGCTTTTCCTACCGGTACATGGATGATATTTGTCTTGTCCAATCTGTACTCAATCTTACCAGCTTTGATTTCGTTGATAGCTTTTGTAACGTCCATTGTTACTGTACCAGCCTTCGGGTTTGGCATTAAACCTTTTGGTCCAAGTACACGTCCGAGACGTCCAACAACACCCATCATATCCGGTGTAGCTACAACTACATCGAATTCGAACCAGTTTTCATTCTGGATCTTCGGAATGAGTTCATCTCCACCTACGTAATCTGCTCCGGCAGCTTTAGCTTCTTCAGCTTTAGCGTCCTTAGCAAATACAAGGATACGAACCTTTTTACCAGTTCCGTGCGGAAGAACTACAGCGCCACGGATCTGCTGATCTGCATGACGTCCGTCACATCCTGTTCTGATATGAGCTTCGATTGTTTCATCAAATTTAGCTGTCGCGCTCTTCTTAACAAGTGCGATCGCTTCATCTCTATCATAGAGAGTTGCTCTGTCGATTAACTTTGCAGCTTCTACGTATTTCTTTCCTCTTTTCATTCTAAATACCTCCTAGTGGTGATTACGGGAATTCCCTCCCACGTATTTTTTTCAGTTTCCTTACATTCTGCTTATGCAGTCTGAATTAGTCCTCTACTACAGTTACACCCATGCTGCGGCATGTTCCTTCGATCATGCTCATAGCTGATTCTACGGATGCAGCGTTCAGGTCTGGCATCTTAAGTTCTGCGATTTCCTTTACCTGAGCTTTTGTAATCTTAGCAACTTTTGTCTTGTTCGGAACACCTGAACCAGATTTAATGTTGCAGGCTTTCTTAATAAGAACTGCTGCCGGAGGAGTCTTTGTAACGAAGCTGAAACTTCTGTCACTGTAAACTGTAATTACTACAGGAATGATCAGATCTCCCTGATCAGCTGTCTTTGCGTTGAACTGTTTTGTAAATTCAACGATATTTACACCGTGCTGTCCAAGAGCAGGACCAACCGGTGGAGCCGGAGTAGCCTTTCCAGCTGGAATCTGTAATTTGATATAACCTGAAACTTTTTTTGCCATTTTAAAGTACCTCCTTGTGGTATTTGCGGGGATTTCCCTCCCACGTGTTCATTATGCACTGCGCATAAAGTTACATTTTTTTGACTTCTGCGAAACTGATTTCTACCGGCGTTTCGCGGCCGAATAAATCAACATTGATCGTCAGGCTCTGTTTAGCCATATTGATAGTCTGAATCATGCCGACTGTTCCTTCCCAGGCTCCGCCTGTTACTGTCACAGTATCTCCTTCTTCAAAATCTACCACGATGTCTTCTTTCTGGATACCAAGTGGTGCCATCTCTTCATCTGTAAGCGGAACCGGTTTGGATCCAGGACCTACAAATCCTGTAACACCTCTTGTGTTTCGTACCACATACCAGGTATCATCGTTCATGATCATGTGGATCAGAACATATCCCGGAAACATCTTTTTCTGAGACGCTTTCTGTACGCCGTTCTTCAATTCGACAACTTCCTGCATCGGAACACGGACCTCAAGGATCTCATCTTCCAGATGACGGTTCTCGATCGTTTTGTCAATGTTGGCCTTTACCTTGTTCTCATACCCTGAATAGGTATGCACAACATACCATTTTGCTTCTGCCATAAACTCACCTTTCCTGCATTACCATTTATCAGTATCTTATCTAACTAATAAATCTACCCCGAATTTTACCAGGATATCACAGATCGTGATAATCGCTCCTAAGATAACGGAAACAACTACGACCGCAGCTGTCTGTTTGGTAAGTGTGGTTTTGTCTGGCCAGATAATCTTATTAAACTCAGCTTTCAGACCTTTGAAGAAAGGAGTTTTCTTCTCTTTTGTCTTCGCTTTGTCTTTAGATTCGCCCATAACATTCACTTCCCTTCAACGACTATTTCGTCTCTTTGTGTAATGTGTGTGATTTGCAGAATCTACAGTATTTCTTTGTTTCCATGCGTTCCGGATGAGACTTCTTATCCTTTGTCATGTTGTAGTTACGATGCTTGCATTCTGTACATTCCAGTGTAATTCTTGTACGCACAACTTCCACCTCGCTTTTTATGTTCTAATTTTTAGTTGCATGACAGCTTGCGAGGCTGTCGTGAAAGCTTCACGCCTGAAACTTTCTTTGTTAAAAATAGGCATAAAAAAAATGACCTATACTTCCATTCGCTAGGTTAGTGTACCATACCGAAAGTATAAAGTCAAGAAATTAAATAATTTTTTACGAAAGCCTTCGGACTGTCCAGGTGCATCCGGAATCTGCTCTCATCCAGGCATATTCCCGGCACACAGGCTAAAATTTCAGCCGCAGAATGAAATCCGCGGCTGAAACTTTTTATTTATCTGTCACTTTTTCCAATGTGATATTCTACCTTCATACCACGCATGATAGTTCTTGATGCGATATCCACAAAGTTAAATCCAAATGCAATTGCAACACAGGTTGCAAAAAGTGTGATCGTCTGTTCCAGAAGCATATGCATATTCCCACTTACGCATGCGTACATTACATAGTACAGATTCGGTCCAGGAATCAGCGGGAATACAGACGCTGTCAGGAAAATTGTTGATGGAGCTTTATTTATCCGCGACATGACAAATGCATAGAATGCAACGAATGTCGCCGCAATTATAGTTGCAAGGAAGTTACTTGGACGCGCCTCATAAACAAGTGCATAAATCAGCCATGTAAAAAATGCTCCGATTCCACAGTAAACCACCTGCATGCCCCGGATCTTAAACCACAGTGCAAATCCCACGCAGGCTGCGGTACAGGAAATCAGCTGTACGATCAGATTCGGGGTAAGGATAAATCCTTCCGCCTCTACACCGCCAAAAAGAATCATCGGTATCGCCGTACCAAATGCGATTCCGGAAGCACCAAGCATGGAATTCATGATATTGATCGATCCGGAGATAAAGTCTTTCTGAAGCAGATCACGAATTCCGTTCGTCGTACTCAGTCCACTGATCAGGAGCATGACAATTCCGATCATGATCCGCTCCTCATGATCCGCAAATCCAAATTTAACAGATAACAGAATGATCATCTCTGCAATAAACGATAAGATCAGGTTATATGCCAGCAGGTTCTTCTCACGTTCAGCCAGCCAGTTCCCTGCTGCAACGATCACAATTGATACGATCACCGCAATGATCGCATCCCTTATATTACATCCAAAGAATACCGCGAATCCGGTACCACCTAAAATACCGGCCGCATAATGGGTGTACCACTTCTGTTCCGGTCTTCCCATCACCTCTTCAAACTGTCTTCTCATTTCTTTTGCATCCGGCTTTTCTTTACAGACTTTACGGCACAGATTATTCAGATAATCCAGCTTGTCAAAGTCACATTCCCCTATTTCTACCAGTCGGATCTGTGTAATAATCTGCCCTTCCGGTGTCTCTGCCGTAATCTGGATATTGCTTGGTATAACAAAAATATCATACTTTACAAATCCATAACTTCTGCAAATACGGTACAGACTGTCCTGCAGACGGAAGTTCTCTGCTCCACATCTAATCATAGCTTCCCCAATGTCCAGGATCCCCTGTACAATTCTCTCGTAATCGTATTTCACACTCATTTTCCTTTTCCCAAAACCTCTCTCTTTTGTTCTTCTTTCAAAGCCAGTTGTTCCGCCCTCCCGAACACTTCAGCCATACGAAGTAATGATATCATGATGTATCAAAAAGTCAACTAAATTCGGAGAATTTCTTCTAATATGTTATTTTTCTCCAGCCTTTTTCAGTCCTTCTTCTTCCCGGAATGCTCCTGGTGTCATCCCATACATTTTCTTAAATATTCTTACAAAATAACTTGTATTATCTATTCCCACATCTGCGGCAACCCGAATAACCGTATCATTCGTCTTACACAATAATTCTTTTGCCCTCTCCAGCCTGTAATCGATCAAATATTTCACCGGAGTCGTCCCTATTCCACGCTTAAAGCATCGAAGGGCTTCACTTTTACTAATGTTCGCTTCCGCTGCCAGCCTTTCCAAAGAAATTCGTTCTTTATAATGGTTTTCTATAAACTGCATCATCTCTCTGAGCCGCGACTGTAAAAGGAGATTCTTATTCCGGGACTCTCTCTGTACAATATCCGGAACTTCTTCAAACAATTCATCCCATAATCTGCTGATCTTGTTCTGTATAATCAGTTCTTTTCTAAGCATTTCCTTTCCGGCATCTTTGTATATCTCATCCAGCAGACTTAATATACCACTATTTTTTTCTTTTTCCAAAATCACATATTCTTTACCATATGTAATTACAGGACTAACATATTTTTGATAAATTGCACTTTCCCGCGCAGCAAGCAGCTCTGGAGCGTGCAGGATATTTGGCATAAGCGCACCACCCGGTGTTTCAAAGCGGTGGATCACTCTGCTGTTTATAAAAATCCCCTCCCCCGCTTCAAGTATAATCTTTTCATTTCCAATCCTGCAGATTACTTTTCCAGATTCAACCCATGCCCATTCAATCTCATTATGCCAGTGCCATTCAACATAACCCTGACCAATTTCATCGATATCATCCAGATAATATTCAAAAGGAAACTCCGGCGTTCCGTGTTCACGTATTTCCCTCAGTGTTTCATCTGTTATTATCTTCTGTTATTTTGCATTTTCTATTATACCTTTGTTGTTTTGAAGATATTTGTACTATATTTTTTGCGATATTCGTCAAGACATCCACCCCTCCAATATGATATAGTGCTATTTTGAAAGGAGCTTTTAAGAAATGAAAAAAAACACAAATTGTATGCAGACCATCTACGCTTGTTTTATTGGTTACATCGTTCAGGCTATCGTAAATAATTTTGTTCCTCTTCTTTTTGTCACTTTCCAAAATAATTATCCATATTTCACTAGAACGAATTACCTTTTTGATCACACTCAACTTTATCATTCAGCTGTTTGTCGATTTTCTATCCGCATTCTTCATCGACAGGATCGGATACCGCATTTCGATTTTAATTGCGCATATCCTTTCTGCGGCAGGACTGATATTGCTCACCGTTCTTCCGGAAGTTTTTCCCTCCCCTTATACCGGACTTGTAATCGCAGTTATCATTTATGCGATCGGCGGTGGACTTCTCGAAGTACTGGTAAGCCCGATCATTGAAGCCTGCCCTACTGATAACAAAGAAAAAGCAATGAGTCTCCTGCATTCCTTTTACTGTTGGGGGCATGTGGGCGTTGTTCTGTTATCAACCGCATTTTTCTGGTTTTTCGGAATATCGCACTGGAAAATCCTCGCACTTATGTGGGCTGTCATCCCAATATTTAACACTTTCCTCTTCAGAAGTGCACCAATCTACTCCCTTCACGAAGAAGGTGAACAGGGACTTTCTCTCAGAGGATTGTGCACATCTAAAATCTTCTGGATGTTAATGCTTATGATGACCTGTGCCGGTGCCAGCGAACAGGCAGTCAGCCAATGGGCTTCCACTTTTGCCGAGACAAGCCTGCACATTTCCAAAACACTCGGCGATCTTGCCGGTCCTCTTACCTTTGCAGCCTGCATGGGGGCTTCCCGGCTGCTTTACGGGAAATACGGAGACAGGATCCGGCTGGATCTGTTCATGAGAGGAAGCTGCATTCTTTGCATCCTTTCCTATTTATGTATTCCATCCTTCCATTTCCTGCGCTGAACCTTTTTGGATGTGCGCTTTGCGGATTCTCCGTTGGAATTATGTGGCCGGGACTTTTCAGCACCGCATCCGTCTCTATTCCACGTGGCGGCACAACAATGTTTGCCCTCCTTGCACTTGCCGGAGATCTGGGATGTTCTGGTGGTCCGACGCTTGCAGGTCTGGTATCTTCCTACGCCGGCGGCAGTCTGAAAACCGGGATTTTCGCAGCTATTATTTTTCCGGCCGTCCTGCTCCTTGGTCTGATAAAATCAAAAAAGTCTGAATAAAAAGATGAGCACCTTTTACAGCACTCATCATTCCCCACTACTTCAACAATTTTTCTTCCAGTCTTTTTCTTTAAACCCGGTCAGTACAAATCCGTCCCCAACTACAACGGTCTTTCACCAACAT
>ENA-OQBD01000731-OQBD01000731.1-human-gut-metagenome-genome-assembly--contig:-NODE-731-length-16919-cov-3.975941_pt1 | contig 16919 bp, 17 predicted proteins | sample MGYA00242742_ERZ504543 | MGnify/ENA primary metagenome ERZ504543 (study PRJEB26092, sample SAMD00036239) | human gut metagenome | host: Homo sapiens | study: EMG produced TPA metagenomics assembly of...
GACCATATCCGTTCCGCAACATTCATGATTTCCGATGGAATCATGCCAACCAATGAGGGACGTGGATATGTTCTCCGCCGTCTGATCCGCCGCGCAGCACGTCACGGACGTCTTCTTGGCATCGAGGGAACTTTCCTTGCAAAATTAAGTGCACAGGTGATCGAGAGCTCCAAAGCCGGATATCCGGAGCTTGAGGAGAAGAAAGAGTTCATCTTCCGTGTACTGACAAATGAGGAGAATCAGTTCAACAAAACTATCGATCAGGGACTTCGTATCCTTTCCGACATGGAAGAGGATATGAAAAAAGCAGGTGAAAAGACTCTTTCCGGTGACAACGCATTCAAGCTTTATGATACGTACGGATTCCCTCTTGACCTTACAAAAGAGATCCTTGAGGAAAAAGGCTACGGCATTGACGAGGAAGGCTTCCAGAAAGCAATGGAGGAACAGAGAGTCAAGGCACGTACTGCCCGTGAAGTAACCAACTATATGGGTGCAGACGCAACCGTATACGATGATATTGATGTAAACGTAACAACAGAATTCGTCGGCTACGACCATCTTACCTTTGATTCCAAGGTTACTGTCCTTACCACAGAAACAGAGATCGTAGATTCTCTCACAGAGGGACAGAAGGGTACCGTATTTGTAGAGCAGACTCCTTTCTATGCAACAATGGGTGGACAGGAAGGTGATACCGGTGTGATCGAGACTGCAAACGGTAAATTTGTTGTTGAGGACACCATCAAACTCCGCGGTGGCAAATTCGGTCACGTAGGACATATGGAATCCGGTATGATTTCCTCAGGTGAGACAGTATCCCTGAAGGTAAACGAAGAAGCAAGAAAAGATACCGAGAAAAACCACAGTGCAACACATCTTCTTCAGAAAGCACTGAAAACCGTTCTTGGTTCCCACGTAGAGCAGAAGGGTTCTCTGGTAACTCCGGACAGACTTCGTTTTGACTTTGCTCATTTTCAGGCTATGACAGCAGAAGAACTCCAGGCAACAGAAGAGCTTGTAAACAAAGAGATCCAGGCAGGTCTTGATGTTCATACAGATGTCATGGATGTGGAAGAAGCCAAGAAATCCGGAGCAATGGCTCTCTTTGGTGAGAAATATGACCAGAAGGTACGTGTAGTATCCATGGGAGACTTTTCCAAAGAGCTCTGTGGTGGTACTCATGTAAAGAATACAAGCTCCATCATGCTCTTTAAGATTGTGTCCGAATCCGGTATCGCAGCTGGTGTACGCCGTATTGAGGCACTTACCGGCAAAGCAGTTATCGAATACTACAGAAAGCAGGAAGAGCTTCTCCATGAGGCTGCAAAAGCATTAAAGGCCAATACAGCCGAGGTTGTAGAAAAGATTAGTCACCTGCAGGCTGAGGTAAAGGCTCTTCAGAGCGAAAATGAATCCCTCAAGAGCAAAGCTGCCCAGAGTGCACTTGGCGATGTCATGGATAAAGTCGTTGAAGTAAACGGCGTAAAACTCCTTGCAGCCAAAGTTGAGGGTGTTGACATGAACGGTCTCAGAGACCTGGGTGATAAACTGAAAGAGCAGCTTGGCGAAGGTGTTGTCCTTCTTGCAGCAGTAAACGACGGCAAGGTTAATCTTCTTGCAATGGCAACGGATGCAGCTCAGAAAGCAGGCGCTCATGCAGGAAACCTGATCAAAGCAGTGGCAGCGATCGTTGGCGGTGGCGGCGGCGGACGTCCGAACATGGCACAGGCCGGCGGAAAGAATCCGGAAAAGGCTCAGGAGGCTATGGACGCAGCAGCAGGAATCCTTGAAAAACAGCTCACAAAATAACAAAGTTGTGCGTGATTTACAGTTTTGACATTTTTTTCATAAAAATCGAAAAAGATGTTGACGAAAGCACTTGTTATGCTATATAATAACACTCGTGCAAGAAAAATACCCAGACAGTTGTATTTTAGCACAATCTACAACTGGAGGGAGGTTAGGTGTGAGTCTATGTCAAACGTTATCGTAAAAGAGAACGAGACTTTAGATAGCGCTCTTCGCAGATTCAAGAGAAGCTGTGCTAAGGCGGGAATCCAGCAGGAAATCCGTAAGAGAGAGCATTACGAGAAGCCAAGCGTTCGTCGTAAGAAAAAATCTGAAGCCGCAAGAAAACGTAAATATAATTAATTGTGCGCAAAAATCCCTGGCTGTATGGTCAGGGATTTTTAATTAAATAGAAACAGGAACGTTTGACGAAGGAAAGAAATATGAATTTGTTTATTAAACTGATTATCAAACCATTGCGATCGCTCCTTAAATTATTATTTAATCGAATTTTTATGTAGCTCTGGCTCTTGTTGTGCAGCTGGCATGGCTGCTGATCGCCCTTTTCCGGCTTATGGAATATTCCAGATGGGTGACGATCGGAATGCAGGTCATAGGTTTTCTGGTTGTTCTGTGGATCGTAAATAAAAAGATCAACCCATCTTATAAGCTCGCCTGGACGATGCTGATCCTTATTTTTCCGGTATTTGGTGTTTCCCTGTACCTTCTTTTCGGTAAGTCACGGATCGGCGCTGTAATGGAGCAGCATTATCAGAATCTTATTGATGAAACTGCTGAATACCTGGAAGGCTCAGAGCTCACAAGAAAACGTTTAAACGAAGACGACCGTTCCATGAGGATCCAGTCGGATTACATCTGGCAGTATTCAAGATATCCGGTTCACGAGAATACCACAGCAGAGTATTTTCAGGTAGGAGATGATATGTTTCCGGTTCTGGTGCATGAACTGGAGCAGGCAAAGCATTTTATTTTTATCGAATATTTCATCATAAATGACGGGGTAATGTGGCAGACGATCCTTAATATCCTTGAAAAAAAGGCTAAAGAAGGAGTGGATGTCCGACTGATCTATGATGGCTTCGGCTGCCTTACCACATTGCCATACAAGTATGATCAGGAGATGCGCCGGCGAGGAATCAAATGCGAAGTATTCAACCGGTTCCGTCCGATTCTTAATATAATCCAGAATAACCGTGACCACCGTAAGATCTGTGTGATCGATGGCTGGACCGGTTTTACCGGCGGCATCAACCTGGCTGACGAATATATCAATCAGCGAAAACGGTTTGGTCACTGGAAGGATACAGCCGTTATGCTGAAAGGAGAAGGCGTCTGGAATATGACAGCTATGTTCCTGTATATGTGGGGAATCGTTACCAGAACAGATACTTCTCTTGATTTCGGAAATTATGTTCCGCACAGGTGGCACCCAAACGATTTTCCGGGAAGCGGTTATGTCCAGCCATTCTGCGATTCCCCCCTGGACGATGAGATCGTAGGAGAGAACGTTTATCTTAATATTATCAATCGCGCCAAAAACTATGTTTATATCTGCACACCATATCTGATCATAGATAATGAGATGATGACCGCCCTGTGCCTCGCTGCAAAAAGCGGTGTAGATGTCCGGATCATGACACCAGGTATCCCGGACAAAAAAATGGTATTCCTGCTGACACAGTCTTATTATAAGCAGCTTCTGGAAGCAGGTGTAAAGATCTACGAATACCAGCCGGGATTTTTACATGCAAAATCTTTTGTCTGTGATGACAAAGTAGGCGTCGTAGGAACCATAAATCTGGATTACCGAAGCCTTTATCTGCATTTTGAAGATGGTGTCTGGATGTATAAGAATGATGTGATCCTGGACATCCGGGATGATTTTACAGAAACCCTGGAGTACTGTGATCCCATTGATCTGGCATTCTGCCAGAAGAGAAATATTGTGGTACGTGCCATTCAGAACGTATTGAGAGTTTTTGCACCGCTATTATAAAAACTCTTTGACAGACAACTGTAAATTCTGTATGATATATCAGACGGGAGTTTAATGCTCCCGTCTGATATTGTCTAAAGAAAAATAATTTATAGATACATATGAAATTTTTAGTTATTGGAGGAATTGATTTGAGCCAGAACAAAGAAACAGAGATCCAGCTTCAGTACATTGAAAAATGTAAAGAGCTTCTTGCCAAAAGCAGTACGAAACGTCCCACCTTCCACATCCAGAATGAAGGATGCCAGATGAACTCCATCCAGACAGAGTCTATTGCGGCCATCATGGAAAAAATGGGATATGAAATGGTAGATACCGAGGATGCTGATGCAGTTGTATTTAACACCTGCACAGTCCGGGAAAATGCCAATCAGAAGATCTATGGACATCTTGGACATTTAAAGAGCATCAAACGGGAGCACCCGGATATGAAGATCGTACTGTTCGGATGTATGATGCAGGAGCATCACGTAGTGGAAAAGATCCGCAAGGATTATAAATATGTAAATCTTGTATTCGGAACCCATAATATCCACAAATTCCCGGAGCTTTTTTACCGGACGCTGCAGACCGACGACCAGATCATTGATATCTGGAAGGAATCCGATGAGATCGTAGAGGGCATGCCAACTTCCCGCAAATACTCCTTCAAAACAGGAGTCAGCGTAATGTTTGGCTGCAATAACTTCTGCAGCTACTGCATCGTTCCTTATGTCCGCGGCCGCGAAAAGAGCCGCGAGCCACAGGCCATCATCCGCGAGATCGAGGAACTGGTCGCAGATGGCGTTACTGAGATCATGCTTCTTGGCCAGAATGTAAACTCCTACGGTAAAACTCTGGAAACACCGGTGACCTTTGCAGAACTTCTGAAAGAAGTGGAAAAGATTGAAGGGCTGAAGCGTATCCGTTTTATGACTTCCCATCCGAGGACCTGTCCGATGAGCTGATCCAGACCATGGCAGAGAGCCAGAAGATCTGTCACCATCTGCATCTTCCGCTGCAGTCCGGAAGCAGCAGAGTCTTAAAGGAAATGAACCGCCGTTACGACAAGGAGAAATATCTGGAGCTGGTAAATAAGATCCGTAAGGCGATCCCGGATATTTCGCTGACAACAGATATCATGGTCGGATTTCCGGGAGAAACAGAAGAAGATTTCCAGGAAACACTGGATGTTGTAAGAAAAGCAAATTACGATACTGCCTTCACATTTATTTATTCCAAACGAAGCGGAACCCCTGCAGCCGGCATGGAAAATCAGGTGCCGGAGGACGTGGTAAAAGACCGTTTCAGCCGTCTTCTTACCCTGGTACAGGAAAAGGGCCGGGAAAATTCCTCCCGTTTCCAGGGAACCATTCAGGAAATCCTGGTAGAAGATGAAAACCGTGAGAAGGGTACTCTTACTGGCCGTACCCAGCATAATCTTCTGGTTCATTTCCCGGGAGAAAAAGATCTCATCGGCAAATATGTAAAAGTAAGCCTGGATACCTGCAAGGGGTTCTATTATTTCGGACATATCGTGGAAGAGTAGAATTATAGACAAGTCCCCACCCAATGCTTATTGCTTTTCGCAACCCCGTTGGGGACTTACCTGATTCGGCTAATTATAAGTTTATATTGCCCGCTCATTGCCATTATCGGATGAGCGGGCTTTTTTATTATAAAAATACTGTTTCTATTGACAAATACCCCATAAGGGTATATATTATTCCATATAAATAGGATACCCCATGAGGGTATTTATGGGAAAGGAGAGACAGCTTATGTCTGAAAAGAAAGTCTGTCCCTGCTACTGTGAAAAACACACTGCACGCTCAGAAGAGGAGAAAAAAAAGCTGATCAACCGTCTGAAACGTATTGAAGGCCAGATCAGAGGCATTATAGGAATGATGGAGAATGATGCCTACTGTAATGATATCCTGATCCAATCTGCCGCAGTCAATGCTGCAGTGAATGCGTTTAATAAAGAGCTGCTTGCCAGCCACATCCGCACCTGCGTTGCCCGGGATATCCGGGAAGGTAAGGATGAGACCATTGATGAGCTGGTAGCAACCCTCCAGAAGCTGATGAAATAAAGGGACAAACTGGATTTTAGGAGGTACTGAAAGAAAATGGAACAATATAATGTAACTGGTATGAGTTGCGCCGCCTGCTCTGCCCGTGTGGAAAAAGCCGTATCAAAAGTTCCGGGGGTAAATAGCTGTTCCGTCAGCCTTCTGACCAATTCCATGGGAGTTGAGGGAACCGCTTCATCCGGCGAGATCATTGCCGCAGTGGAAGCCGCCGGATATGGTGCATCCTTAAAGGGCGGAGCTGCCGGAGCAAAGATTTCCATGTCTGCGGCAGAAGAAGCGCTGGAAGATCATGAAACTCCAATCCTAAAGAAACGCCTTATCACATCCGTGGGATTTTTGCTGGTGCTGATGTATTTCTCCATGGGGCACATGATGTGGGGATGGCCACTGCCGAAATGGTTTGACGGCAATCACGTAGCCATGGGACTGGTACAGCTGCTCCTAGCTGGTATCATCATGGTGATCAACCAGAAATTTTTCATCAACGGATTTAAGAGTCTGTGGCACCGTTCCCCCAATATGGATACTCTGGTAGCTCTTGGCTCCATGGCATCCTTCCTGTGGAGCGTCTATGCACTGTTTGCCATGACAAGAGCACAGGCAGACGGAGATTCTGCTGCAGTTATGAATTACATGATGGATTTTTATTTTGAATCTGCAGCCATGATCCTGACACTGATCACCGTAGGAAAAATGCTGGAGGCCCGTTCTAAAGGAAAGACAACGGATGCGCTTAAAAGCCTTATGAAGCTGGCACCCAAAACTGCGATCGTGGTACGAAAGGGACAGGAACTTACCGTTCCTATTGAGCAGGTTCAGAAAGGAGAAACCTTTGTCGTCCGCCCGGGAGAGAATATTCCGGTGGACGGAGTGATCCTGGAAGGAACCACCGCAGTCAATGAATCCGCACTGACCGGCGAGAGTATCCCGGTTGATAAAGAAACCGGAGATATGGTTTCTGCGGCAACCGTGAACCAATCCGGATTTATCAAATGCGAAGCGACCAGAGTGGGAGAGGATACCACCCTTTCCCAGATCATCAAGATGGTCAGTGATGCGGCAGCCACCAAGGCACCGATCGCAAAGATCGCAGACCGTGTTTCCGGCGTGTTTGTACCGGCAGTGATCACAATCGCAGTGATCACAACAATCATCTGGCTTCTTGCAGGACAGACCTTCGGTTATGCTCTGGCAAGGGGGATTTCCGTTCTGGTCATCAGCTGCCCCTGCGCACTTGGCCTTGCAACACCGGTTGCCATTATGGTCGGCAACGGTATGGGTGCCAAAAACGGAATCCTTTTCAAAACAGCTGTTTCCCTGGAGGAAGCAGGAAAAGTCCAGATCGTCGCACTGGATAAAACCGGAACCATTACAAGCGGTCAGCCGGAGGTAACAGATATTCTCCCGGCAGAGGGAATCACAGAAACAGAGCTTCTCTCTCTGGCCTGTGCACTGGAGAAAAAAAGTGAACATCCACTGGCAAAGGCAGTTCTCAAAAAAGCCGAGAAAGAGAACCTTGCCACAGGTGAAGTAACCGGCTTCCAGGCACTTCCGGGAAACGGACTTTCCGCTATACTTGGAAGTGACAAACTGACAGGCGGAAGCATGAAATTTATCAGCAGCCAGACAAAGGTTTCCGCAGACCTTAACAGGAGAGCCGAGCAGCTTGCAGAGCAGGGAAAAACGCCCCTTCTTTTCACACGAAACAGTAAACTTCTGGGAATCATCGCAGTTGCGGATGTGATCAAGGAAGACAGTCCCCGTGCAGTAAAAGAGCTTCAGAACATGGGAATCCGTGTAGTTATGCTTACCGGTGATAATGAGCGTACCGCAAAAGCCATCGGAGCTCAGGCAGGAGTTGACGATGTGATCGCAGGAGTTCTTCCGGATGGAAAAGAAAGTGTGATCCGCGCTCTGAAGGAGCAGGGAAAGGTTGCCATGGTCGGTGACGGTATCAACGACGCGCCGGCACTTACAAGAGCCGATATCGGAATTGCCATCGGTGCAGGAACAGATATTGCCATTGATGCGGCAGATATCGTTCTGATGAAGAGCCAGTTAAGCGATGTTCCAGCGGCAGTACGTTTAAGCCGCGTCACACTTCGGAATATCCATGAGAATCTTTTCTGGGCATTTTTCTACAATATAATCGGCATTCCCCTTGCAGCAGGCATCTGGATCCCGATTTTCGGATGGACACTGAATCCGATGTTTGGAGCTGCAGCCATGAGTCTTTCCAGTTTCTGTGTTGTAACAAATGCGCTGCGCCTGAATCTGTTTAAGATCCACAACACAGCCAGAGACAAGGCAATCAAAAATCCGGTAACATTAAACATCAGTCATGATGAAAATAAAAAAGAAGAAAAGGAGAACAAACAATGGTAAAAGTAACAGTCAATGTAGAAGGAATGATGTGCGGACACTGTGAGGCACACGTAAACAAAGCAATTCAGGCGGCTTTCGGAGCAGAGGATGTGGTATCTTCCCACGAGAATGGAACAACTGTATTCTCTGTACCTGAGAAGGTTGACGAGGCAAAAGTGGAAGAGGTGATCAAAGAAGCCGGTTACGAGTTCAAGGGAATCACTCAGGAGCAATAAACAGAAAAAACATATACCAGTTAAATGATCTAAAAATTTAAACGGTTTACAAAAAGAAACAGTTCTGCATAAAAACAGAGCTGTTTCTTTTTTATATATGATCGTATAGAAAACGGTATCCCGAAATATAATAAACAGAGAAAACCTGTGTTGTCCGAAAATCTTCCCAGACCAGAAAGGGGGATATTTTTGAAAAAAGATACCAGAAAACTGATCACCTGCATTGCAGTGCCCCTGGCAACAGGAGCTGTCTCCGGATTTTTTACCAGAAACGGAATGAAAGTATTTGCAAAGTTAAATAAGCCGCCTTTATCGCCACCGGGATGGCTGTTTCCGGTTGTATGGACGATCCTTTTTATCATGATGGGGATCGCTTCGTTCCTGATCGCATCCAGGCCTAAAAGCAGAGACAGGGATAGGGCCCTTGCTTTATATGGGATCCAGCTTGCCGTGAATTTCCTGTGGCCGTTTTTCTTTTTTGGGGCAGGATGGTATGGCTTTGCGTTTCTCTGGCTTATTTTTCTGTGGGGACTTGTATACTATTGTATCCGCACATTCCGGGAGTTTTCCCGGAACGCCGGTTACCTGATGGTCCCGTATCTGGCATGGCTGACATTTGCCGGTTATCTGAACCTGTTTATCGCGCTCTGGAACTGACAGAAGCTCTGGTTTATGCAGAAAACGTTTTTTCTTTTATAAATCCGGCTAATATCATTATAATTTATTCTGAAAAAGCAGGAATATCCGCTGAATTGATTGTTATTTTTAATTCTCTTATGCTATACTGATAACGATTATGGATGTACGAACGATAACAGGAATCGTTAATACTATGGAAGCAGAGAGGAGCACATTATGAGCGGATTTTTTGGAGTAGCATCGAAAAGCGACTGCGTACTGGAACTTTTTTACGGAGTGGATTACCATTCTCATCTGGGAACACGCCGCGGAGGTATGGCTGTTTACGGAGAACATGGATTTGACCGTGCCATCCACAACATTGAGAACACGCCTTTCCGTACAAAATTTGACGGAGATGTGGGTTCCATGAAGGGAAATATGGGAATCGGATGTATTTCTGATTATGAGCCTCAGCCCCTTCTGTTCAGTTCCAGGATCGGCAGCTTTGCCCTCACTTTTGTGGGAAAGATCAATAATTACGATGAACTTCTGCAGCAGCTGTATGATACGACCAAGGTACATTTTCAGGAGATGACCAACGGAACAGTCAATGTGACCGAACTGATCGCTGCACTGATCTGTGAAAAGGACAATTTTGTGGAGGGTATCCAGTATGTCCAGGGTCTGATCGACGGCTCCATGACGCTGCTTCTCATGACAAAAGACGGAATTTATGCAGCCCGGGACAAGATGGGCAGAACTCCGGTGGAGATTGGCCACAAAGAGGGGTCCTACTGTCTGTCCTTTGAGAGTCATGCCTATATTAATCTGGGTTACGAAGATTATAAGGAACTTGGCCCCGGAGAGATCGTATTTGTAACAGCAGACGGAGTTAAAACTCTGGTTGAGCCTGGAAAGAAAATGAAGATCTGTTCTTTCCTCTGGGTTTACTACGGATATCCGACAGCATCTTATGAAGGTGTAAATGTAGAGGAGATGCGCTATCGCTGCGGAAGCATGCTTGCAAAGAGAGACGGAGATTCTGTTCATCCGGATATTGTAGCAGGTGTGCCGGATTCAGGTATTGCTCATGCAATCGGATATGCAAATGAATCCGGTATTCCTTATGCAAGACCATTCATTAAATATACACCAACCTGGCCGAGATCTTTTATGCCGACCAATCAGAACCAGCGTAACCTTATTGCAAAAATGAAACTGATCCCGGTACGTGCGCTAATCAAGGATAAAAAACTTCTTCTCATAGACGATTCCATCGTACGTGGCACCCAGCTTCGCGAGACAACCGAATTTCTGTACCGCAGCGGAGCCAAAGAGGTTCATGTCCGTCCTGCCTGCCCGCCAATCATGTACGGCTGCAAATATTTAAACTTCTCACGTTCCAAATCTGAGATGGAGCTGATCGCCCGTCAGGTGATCGAGAAGAGAGAAGGCCCCAACTGTCCGCAGGAAGTTCTGGATGAATATGCAGATCCACATACAGAGAAATACGAGCAGATGGTACAGGATATCTGCGAGATGCAGAATTTTACAACTCTCCGTTATCACAGACTGGATGATCTTCTGGAATCCATTGGGATCGATCCTTGTAATATATGCACATATTGTTTTAATGGTAAAGAATAAAAAATGTTTTGAAAATAGAGTTGCTGTTTCAGATGAGCCTCCTTAACTCCCGGTTGCATTTTGGATATCTGCGGCTTATAATAAATGCGGATATATCTTTTGTGATATATCCGCGTTTTTTATATCAGTTTTTTATGTCATGGGAGATTATTTCGTAATGTTCCAATGACAGAGTATCACAAAAAAATTTTTCAGGAGTATAAACATGATTTTTCCTATAAAAGCCGTGATATTTGATGCAGACGGCGTCCTTCTGGATTCGCTCTCTGTTTGGAAGGAGCTTGGAAGACGATATATTACAGATCTGGGATATCAGCCGGTTGCGGAAATGGACGAAATCCTTTTTCCCATGAGTATGGAGCAGGGAGCGGACTGGCTGAAAAACAGGTTTACTCTTGCGTATTCCGAAGAAAAGATCGTGATGGATCTGAAATCCCGGATCCGTAAATACTATTTTGAAGAGGTCCCGGCAAAATCAGGTGCCAGAGAACTTCTTCAATGCCTTGCAGAACAGAAAATCCCGGCTGCGGTGGCAACCTCAAGCCCCAGGGAACATATCTGCCGGGCGCTGGAAAGAAACGGACTTCTTTCCTTTTTTGATAAAATCTATACCACCAGTGAGATCGGAGAAAGCAAACATTCTCCGAGGGTCTATCTTACAGCTGCAGAAGCACTGGGAACGGAGCCATCCCGGACGCTGGTTGTGGAGGATTCACTCTACGCGTTGCAGACTGCCGGAAATGCAGGATTTCTGACTGCCGGTATTTATGACGCATTGGGAGAACCGGATCAGGAACAGCTGAAAAAGGATGCCTATATCTACTGTCGGGATCTGACAGAGTTACAGAACTATATATTCACAGAAAACGGAGGAAACCAAAGATGAAAACAGCATTAACCATCGCAGGCAGCGATTCCAGCGGAGGAGCCGGGATCCAGGCCGATATTAAAACCATGATGGCAAACGGAGTATACGCCATGAGTGCCATCACTGCACTGACTGCCCAGAACACCACCGGTGTCACAGCCATTTTAAACACAACAGCAGAATTTCTGGGTCAGGAGCTGGACTGTATTTTTACGGATATTTTTCCGAACGCAGTAAAGATCGGAATGGTTTCCGAAAGTGATCTGATCCGTATGATCGCCAAAAAAACTCCGCCAGTATCAGACGGAAAATATCGTGATAGACCCGGTTATGGTGGCTACCAGCGGTGCAAAACTGATCAGTGAAGAGGCTGTGGATGTTCTGAAAGAAGAACTGTTTCCTCTTGCAGATCTTCTCACTCCCAATATTCCGGAAACGGAAGTGCTCACCGGACGAAAGATCAGAAACGCCGATGACATGATCGAAGCCGCAAAACAGGTTTCCGAACAGTATCACTGTGCTGTTCTCTGCAAAGGTGGCCATAAGCTCAATGATGCCAATGATCTTCTCTATGAAAACGGAACATATCAGTGGTTTGAGGGAAAAAGGATCGACAATCCCAACACCCACGGAACAGGATGTACTCTTTCCTCAGCCATCGCTTCCAACCTTGCAAAGGGATTTTCCATGGTGGAATCTGTAAACCGTGCCAAGGACTATATTTCCGGAGCCCTTGCTGCCATGTTAGATCTGGGAAAAGGAAGCGGCCCTATGGATCATGGCTTTGCGATAAAGAACAGTTATACAGAGGAGGCATAAGATTATGACAGTTACAGAACGGATCACAGCTCTTCGAAAACAGATGAGGGAAAAGGGAATCGATGCTTATCTGGTTCCGACCGATGATTTTCATGGTTCTGAGTATGTTGGAGATTATTTTAAATGCAGAAAATACATCACCGGATTTACCGGTTCTGCCGGAACTGCCGTGATCATGCAGGACATGGCAGGACTCTGGACAGACGGAAGATATTTTATCCAGGCTGCACAGCAGTTAGAGGGAACTCCGGTTACTCTGTTTAAGATGGGAGAACCGGACGTACCAACGATCCACAAATTCCTGGAAGAAAATCTGAAAGAGGGAATGTGTCTCGGCTTCGATGGCCGTACCGTAAGCGCAGAAGAAGCAGAGACGCTAGAAAGAATCCTTCAGAAAAAACAGGTACATTTTTCTGTAAATGAGGATCTCATCGGAAATATCTGGGATGATCGTCCAGCACTTTCCTGTGAACCGGTAATGGAATTATCCGAAAAATGGGCCGGAAGATCCAGAGCAGACAAGATCCGTGAGATCCGCAGCAAACTGAAAGAGAAGGGCGCAGACCTCTTTATCCTCACTTCCCTTGATGACATTGCATGGCTTTTAAATATCCGCGGAAATGATATCCACTGCTGCCCGGTAGTTCTTTCCTATCTTGTGCTGGATGACAGTGAGCTCCGTCTTTTTGTCAATGAAAAAGCCTTTTCGGATTCTGTTAAGGAAGCACTTTCCAAAGACGGTATTGCTATTTATCCATATGATGATATTTACACCTATGTACAGACGATTCCCGAAGAGAAAAAGGTATTTCTTTCCAGAAGCAATGTAAACAGCCGGCTGGTCAGCAGTATTCCAAAGACGGTAACGATCCTGGACGGTGAAAATCTGACCCTTCTCCCAAAAGCCATCAAAAATGAAACCGAAGTCCGGAATGAAAAGACAGCCCATATTAAAGATGGCGTTGCAATGGTGAAGTTTATCTACTGGCTGAAGAAGAATGTGGGAATGAAGGAGATCACCGAGCTTTCCGCTGCTGATAAGCTCTATGAATTCCGTTCCGTACAGGAGAATTTTCAGGGAAACAGCTTTGATCCCATCATTGCCTACGGTGCACATGGAGCCATTGTCCATTACAGTGCAACAGAAGAAACCAATATTCCACTGGAGCCAAAAGGGCTGGTTCTGATGGATACAGGCGGACATTATCTGGAGGGCACTACTGATATCACCCGCACCGTTGTACTTGGCCCGGTTACTGAAAAAGCAAAAAAAATATTTCACAGCAGTACTCCGTGGACACCTGAACCTGGCAGCAGCAAAATTCCGTTACGGCTGTACCGGCCTGAATCTGGATGCCCTGGCTAGAGGACCTCTCTGGGCTATGGGAGAGGATTACAACCACGGAACCGGCCATGGCGTAGGTTATCTTCTCAATGTACACGAAGGACCGCAGAGCTTCCGCTGGAAAAGCCCTGCCGAGCTTCCGGCTCCTGTTCTGGAAGAAGGGATGATCACCTCCGATGAACCGGGATATTATGCGGAAAATGAATTCGGCATCCGTCACGAAAATCTTGTAGTTTGCAAAAAAGCCGAAAAACATCCTACGGCCAGTTTATGAAATTTGAGCCACTGACTCTGGTCCCATTTGATCTGGAAGGTATCGATCCGGAACAGATGGAAGCAGGAGAGCGCAAATTGCTCAATCAGTATCATGCCCTTGTATACGAAAAGATTTCTCCGTATCTGAATGAAGAAGAGCAATCCTGGTTAAAAAAAGCCACACAGGAAATATAACCCGGAATTCACTTTAATATTTCATTCCGGCAGATGCCTTAAGAAATATAAAATCATTTCCGGGATAAGAATAAATCCTGACAGGGAGGTACTTAACGCCTATGAAAACAGAAAATATAATCAATCACTACATCGATCTCCACGCACATCTGGACGGCTGCATTACCACAGAGATAGCCAGAAGACTTGCCGCATTGCAGCAGATCACACTTCCGGCCGCCACAGATGAAGAGCTTCTTTCTCTACTTTCTGTGCCGGATACCTGCGAAAATCTCAATGATTTTCTGAAATGCTTTGACCTGCCTCTTTCCCTTCTTCAGACAGAAGAGGCATTGGAAGAAGCTGTTTATCTTATCCTTTCTGAAATGAAAGAAGACGGTGTGATCTACGCAGAACTTCGTTTTGCCCCACAGCTCCATACACAGAAGGAAATGACTCAGGAAACAGCGATCCATGCTGCATTACGTGGTCTGAAAAGAGCTCCCATCCCCGGTAATCTGATCTTATGCTGTATGCGCGGTGATCTTAACCAGAAAGAAAATCTGGAAACTCTGGAGCTGGCAAAAAAAATATCTTGTTGAAGATGGCGGCGTGGTTGCTATCGATCTTGCAGGAGCCGAGGCACTCTTTCCAACAGAAAATTACGAGGCGCTTTTTGCAAAAGCAAGAGAATATCAGATTCCATTTACCATCCATGCAGGCGAGGCCGGAAATGCAGAGGATGTAAAAACAGCTGTCCATATGGGGGCAGTCAGGATCGGTCATGGTGTGAGGATCGCGGGAAATAAGGAAGTGATACAGCTTGTAAAGGATAAGGGGGTTTTTCTGGAAATGTGCCCTACAAGCAACCGCCAGACAAAAGCTATGGAAGAAATGTCTGCTTATCCGCTGAAAGCATTTCTCGAAATGGGACTTAAGGTAACCTTAAATACCGATGATCCGGCGATCGAAAGAACAACCCTTTCCCGGGAATTCCGATATATGGAATCTCTGTTAAATCTTACCCAGGAGCAGAAAAGGCTGCTGCTTCTGAATTCTGTGGAGGCAGCCTTTACTTCCAGGAACAGAAAATGGAAACTGAAAGAACAGCTTCTTTTCTGAACTGTGTGAAAACTATCAGGCGAAAGGATAGCCCTGGACATCCGGATAGAAAATTTCTCATTACCCCATCTTGAATCCAAAATCCTTTTATGATAGACTTGAAAAAGTTTCACAATATAAGTATTTACCTGACCATGGTCTTACAGAGCGGAACATGGTCAGACTTAAGATAAAACGGTGTCATGCCGTATAGAATAGGAGATTTTAACAGAATGGCATTAAGTCCGAAGATGTGGTTCCTTATCTTGAAGGCGAACCATTTATTAACACTGTTCCAATAGAAACAGGTTTTACTAATACTGTTATTAAAAATGATGAATCTCTTGTGGTTAGTCTTAATTCTGAAAACCCGGAACTTCATGAGGGAATGATACGATTTGACATTATATTCTATGTCAGGATGAAGGATGGATTATCGCAGATTATTATCAATGTAGAAGCCCAAAAGGACGAACCAAATGGGTATGATATATTGAATCGGGCAATCTTTTATATAAGCCGTATGATTTCCTCACAAAAGGAAAGAGATTTTTCAAATTCAAATTATAATGATATCAAGCGAGTCTATTCCATCTAGGTTTGTATGAATATGCCGGAAAATAGTCTGGAACACATTCACCTGGTGAAAGATAGTATTGTAAATTCCCATGCATGGAAAGGCAAACTGGACTTGGTTAATATCGTAATGATCGGACTTGCCAAAGAACTTCCGAAGCATGAGGAGAAATATGAATTACATAGATTACTGGGAGCATTGTTATCTCAGGATTTAACAGCAAACGAAAAACTGGATATCATTGGAAATGAATATGCAATTCCAATGGAAAAGGATTCTAGAGAGGATGTGAGTATTATGTGTAATTTGAGCCAGAAAATTAAAGAGACTGGAATTGAAACCGGAATTGAGATGGGTAAACGGGAAATGATTATAAAAATGTACAACAAAGGTTATACAGCTGCTCAGATCGCGGATGTAGCTGAAATGGACGAAAAAAAGATAAAAGATATCATAAAAAATGCTGAATTGTTGACAGTATAAAAGATTGAACAGAACTATAAAAGTTCTTCTGGACAGCTACACTATCTGTAAATTATAACATATTATGCATCAGCTGCGATACAGGTATTTCCACAACAGTTACAAAAAGATGGTGAACCGGACTGAATCCACCATCTTTTTTCTTTATCTTCTGTTATTAATAACCTCTCTCGCCATATCTGCAAGTTCTCCGGCAGATAATTTTCCATCTATTTGCAGCAAATCATACTGGATGCCATCCTTATTCCAGTTAACGCTTTGAACCTGACTGACTTCAATCTGAGAAGCACTGCCATCGTAACTAAATACAACTTTTCCACTGGACTGGTCTTTTTTATCTTGTTCTGTCAATTCGTAATCATCTGATACCACTTTATTTATATAATGTACATAATACAAATTTGTTTCATTTACAGTGGCAATAATATCACCTGACGGAGTAAGTTTTGAGTTAAATTTCTGCTGTTCAAACGATACAACATCTCCATTCTTCTGATAATCAAAGGACACAGATTTAAAATTCTCAATTACATTTGCATTGCCATCCTT
>ENA-OQBD01000732-OQBD01000732.1-human-gut-metagenome-genome-assembly--contig:-NODE-732-length-16902-cov-6.008763_pt1 | contig 16902 bp, 14 predicted proteins | sample MGYA00242742_ERZ504543 | MGnify/ENA primary metagenome ERZ504543 (study PRJEB26092, sample SAMD00036239) | human gut metagenome | host: Homo sapiens | study: EMG produced TPA metagenomics assembly of...
CATTTTGTTGACTTGCAATAGTCACAAGCCTCGTTGGAAAATCAAAGGGGTGTTTTTTAACCAGTTTTTGGCTTATTCGTTTCGAGAGCAACTTTGAAATCACATTCTGTTGCTTCGGCAATGAGCTGTTCTATCATGGAAATTTCTCCGTTGAGGTTGCAGAAGGTCTTTTTTGTTATATCCAGCGGAGAAAGTTATTGCAATGATAGAAGCAAAGAGTTCAGTAAAAGCAGAAACACCTTAAAAAGTATACAGAGTATATTGCGAAGAAAAATCGCGTATGATATAATGCTCGCAGGCAAAGAGATTATAAGTCCATGCGGACAAAAAAGCAAAAGCCCTCGAAGTTGCAGCTTCCAGGGCTTTCTTCTTATTTCATTTTTTATTACAGTGGACAAGGAATCATCAGGTCAGAGCTCCGCTGTTTGCAGTATAGACGATAATTGTTGATTTTATTACGTAACAGGAATATTCAGTTAGGCTTACGCACAACAGAAAATTCTCATTCAATGCAGAAAGGGGCGGTTTTATGAAGCAGGATACACTGGAGGGCAGAGCAAAAACGAAAAACGGTGTCATTCGATTATGTTTTTCGGTGCTTTGTATTTTATTGGAAGCAGCTTTTATCATTATCGTGATCACAAGGCTGAATGAATATGCGGAGATCGTTAATCTGCTGACTAGAGTCTTTGCAGGAATTCTGGTTCTGGCACTATATGCATCCAATCAGACCTCTTCCATGAAAATGCCGTGGATCATTCTGATACTTGTGTTTCCGATCATGGGAGTAGCGCTGTATCTGCTGATCGGATTAAATGGCGGAACCCGTAAAATGCGAGAACGATATGCGGATATCGACAGAAAGCTTCTGCCGCTTCTGCCGGATAATCGGGAAAAACTGGAAAATATCAAAAACAAAATCCCAAAAGCAGGAAATATCAGTGAGTATATTTGGAAAAATGCAGGTTATCCCGTATACCAGAACACGGATATTGTTTATTATGATGAGGCGGTAAAGGGATTAGAAGCACAGTTATCAGCACTGTCAAAGGCTGAAAAGTTTATTTTTATGGAATACCATGCGATAGAAGATGCAGAGGCCTGGAAAAAGATCCAGAAAGTGCTGGAGGAGCGTGTACAGGCAGGCGTGGAAGTGCGAGTATTTTATGATGATATGGGCTCTATTGGCTTTATTAATACGGATTTTGTAAAAAAGATGGAGCAGATCGGAATCCACTGCCGGGTATTTAATCCGTTTATGCCGGGTCTGAATGTATTTCTGAACAACCGTGATCATCGAAAAATAACTGTGATCGATGGAAAAGTAGCTTTCACAGGCGGCTATAATCTGGCAAATGAATATTTTAATTACACCAATCCTTACGGACAATGGAAGGATACCGGGATCCGTCTTGAAGGCGATGCAGTTCAGTCGCTGACAGCAACATTCCTTGAAATGTGGAATGCAGCCAATGACAGGAATAATAATGAGGATTTCAGCAAATATTTTATAAGATCAGAATATAAGGCAGCTCAGAACGGATTTGTACAGCCTTATGCAGATAGTCCAATGGATGATGAACAGGTAGGAGAGGAAGTTTATATCAGCATGGTCAACAAAGCTGAAAAATACTGCTGGTTTATAACGCCATATCTGATCATTACGGATGAAATGACACATGCGCTGTGTCTTGCTGCAAAGCGGGGGATTGATGTCAGGATCATTACACCGGGAATCCCGGATAAAAAAATGATTTACAGTGTTACACGTTCCTTTTATCATGGACTGGTTAAAAATGGAGTGCGGATCTACGAGTGGACACCTGGCTTCTGTCACGCCAAGATGAGTGTGGCAGATGACTGTATGGCGACCTGCGGAACCATAAATCTGGATTACAGAAGTCTTTATCATCATTTTGAAAACGGATGTTTTATGGCAGACAGTCCGGCTGTATTATCCATAAGAAATGACCTGGAAGAAACAATGAAGGAATGTCGGGAAGTAACAGAACAATACCGGACAGGACGCAGTGCATATCTTCGTCTGGGACAGCTTTTCATGAGATTGTTTGCAGGATTATTGTAAGGAAGAGGTGTTGATCTATGTGTACAGCAGCAACTTATCAGACAAAGGATTTTTATATGGGAAGAACTCTTGATTATGAGTTTTCCTATGGGGAAGAGGTGACCATAACCCCAAGAAATTATGAGTTCGATTTCCGATATGCAGGAAAAGCAAAAACACATTATGCTCTTATAGGAATGGCGTTTGTAGCAGGAGATTATCCGCTTTATTACGATGCGGCTAATGAAAAGGGACTGGGTATGGCAGGACTTAACTTTGTGGGGAATGCGGCATATGCAGATGAAGCGACAGAGGCAGATAAGGATCTTATCCAGGTGGCGCAATATGAATTTATTCCATGGATCCTTACCCAGTGTGCTTCGGTGGCTGAAGCAAGGAGGATGCTTTCCAATATGAAGCTTATGGGAACACCCTTCAGTGAACAGCTTCCAACGGCACAGCTTCACTGGATGATCGCAGACAAGGAGGAATGCATCGTTGTAGAATCCATGAAAGACGGAATGCACATCTATAACGATCCTGTTGGCGTACTTACAAATAATCCTCCATTCCCCGGGCAGATGTTTGCACTTAACAATTATGCGGGTGTATCCAGAAAGCAGCCAGAAAGTACATTTGCAGGAGTGCTGGAGCTGGATCCATACAGCAGAGGAATGGGCGGAATGGGAATTCCGGGAGATCTTTCAAGCCAGTCAAGATTTGTAAAGGTTGCATTTACAAAATTAAACGCAATATCCGGAGATGGGGAAAACGAAAGTGTCAGCCAGTTTTTCCATATTTTAGGCTCTGTTGATCAGCAGCGGGGATGCTGTGAGGTATCAGAGGGCGCATATGAGATCACGATCTATACTTCATGCTGCAACACGACAAAGGGGATCTATTATTATACCACATATGATAATCACCAGATAACCGCAGTAGATATGTATGCGGAAAACCTTGATTCAGACAAGCTGATCCGTTATCCGATCATATTAAACGGTGAGATCCGATGGCATAATAAATAAGAACAAGATTTTTACAGAAGATAATGGGTAGGAAGATGAAAAATTATTCAATAGTATTCAGCAGCTTAACCGGTAATACAAAAAAGCTGCCAGTCAGCCGATCGTAGTGTATACAGAGATTTGACTTTACAGCAGAGAAAAATATCAAGTATAATACTATAGCATTATTAAAAATCCCTTCCGGGAAAACAGAAAAACCACAATGATAAAGGAATATAACAAATGAGTATTTTAAATGTAGAACACCTGACCCACGGGTTTGGAGACAGAGCGATTTTCGAAGATGTGTCTTTCCGGCTTCTTAAGGGAGAACACATCGGACTTGTAGGCGCTAATGGCGAAGGAAAGTCCACATTTATGAGTATCGTGACTGGAAAACTGATGCCGGATGAGGGCAAGGTAGAGTGGGCAAAAAATGTCCACGCAGGCTATCTGGATCAGCATGCAGTTCTGGAAAAGGGGATGACCATCGGCCAGGTGCTGAAATCCGCTTTTGATCCTCTTCTCAAAAAAGAAGAACGGATGAACGAGATCTGCGACAAGCTGGGAACTGCAGATCCTGACGAGATGGATGGTCTGATGGAAGAGCTTGGAACGATCCAGGATGAACTGACACTTCACGATTTTTATGCGATCGATGCCAAAGTGGAGGAGGTTGCCAGAGCTCTGGGCCTTCTGGATCTTGGGCTTGACCGTGATGTTACGGATCTAAGCGGCGGACAGCGAACCAAGGTACTTCTTGCGAAGCTTCTTCTTGAGAAGCCGGACATCCTGCTTCTGGACGAGCCTACCAACTATCTGGATGAGGAGCATATTGCATGGCTGAAAAGATATCTTCTGGATTATGAGAATGCCTTTATCCTTATTTCCCACGATATTCCCTTCCTGAATTCTGTAGTTAACATTATCTATCATATGGAAAATCAGGAACTGAACCGTTATGTAGGAGATTACGATCATTTCCAGGAGGTCTATGCGGTCAAGAAGGCACAGCTGGAGGCTGCTTACCGTAAACAGCAGCAGGAGATCAGTGAGCTGAAGGATTTCGTAGCAAGGAATAAGGCCCGTGTTTCCACAAGAAACATGGCTATGTCCCGCCAGAAAAAGCTGGACAAGATGGATGTGATCGAGCTGGCAGCAGAGAAGCCGAAGCCGGAGTTCAAATTCCGTTATGGCCGAACACCAGGAAAGATGCTTTTTGAGACCCATGATCTTGTGATCGGTTATGATGAGCCGCTTTCCAAGCCACTGAATTTTACCATGGAGCGAGGACAGAAGATCGCACTGGTGGGAACCAATGGAATAGGAAAAACAACACTTCTTCGAAGCCTTCTTGGACTGATCAAGCCTCTTTCCGGAAGCGTGGAGCAGGGCGAGAACCTTGAGATCGGATATTTTGAGCAGGAAGTTAAAGGTGAGAATCGAACTACATGTATCGAAGAGCTCTGGCAGGAATTTCCGTCATTTTCCCAGTATGAAGTGCGTTCCGCACTGGCAAAATGCGGCCTGACAACCAAGCATATTGAGAGCCAGGTACGAGTTTTAAGCGGTGGTGAGCAGGCAAAAGTGCGTCTTTGCAAGCTGGTGAACCGTGACACCAATATTCTTCTTCTGGACGAGCCTACCAATCATCTGGATGTGGATGCAAAAGACGAGCTGAAAAAAGCTCTCCGGGAATACCGCGGAAGTATTCTTCTCATCTGCCATGAACCGGAATTTTACCAGGATGTGGTAAATGAAGTCTGGGATATGAGCAAGTGGACAACCAAGATATTCTGATAATGGATATAGATATATGGCAGAAAAGACAGATATAATTCGAAAAGTACAATAAATGGGACATAAAGATGACAGCATAAGGGCAGCAGAGTCTGCCAGACAGAATACAGAGGACAAATAAATGGAAGAAACACAATTGAAAAAATTCAGTATCGTTATGGAGGGCGGCGGTATGCGAGGTTTGTATACAGCCGGTGTGATCGATGTTCTGATGGAAAATGAGATTTACGCAGACAGTGCGGTGGGCGTATCGGCTGGAGCTGTTTTTGGATGCAATTATAAGTCCAGGCAGATCGGAAGAGTTCTTCGCTATAACAAAAAGTACTGCAAGGATAAAAGACTTGCAAGCATCCGGAACTGGATCACCACAGGAGATGTATACAGCCGGGAATTCGGATATTATGAACTGCCCTGGAAACTGGATATTTTTGACCGTCAGACCTACGCAGAAAATCCCATGAAATTTACAGTGGTGTGTACGGACCTGGATACAGGAAAACCGGTGTATCATGAATGTCCCAACGGAGATGTGGAGGATATTGAATGGATGCGTGCGTCTGCATCGATCCCGATAGCCTCTCGACCGGTGAAGCTTGAGGGAAAGAGACTTCTGGACGGTGGTGTGTCTGATCCGATCCCGGTTAAGTGGATGCTTTCCCGGGGATACGAAAAAAACGTAGTGGTGCTTACCAGAGATGTGAAGTACCGAAAAAAAGCAAACCCGAAGATGCAGCTTTTTCTGAAAGCAGTATTACATAAATATCCGGCTTTTCTGAAGGATCTGGAGGAACGGCATATCCATTATAATGAAACACTGGAGGAACTGGCTTCTCTGGAAAAAGAGGGGCGCGTTCATATCATCCGTCCGAGCAGTCCCATCCAGGCGGCGATGATCGAGCGTGATGAGAGTAATCTGGAGCGGATCTACCAGACAGGAAGAGCAGATATGAAAAAGGATCTGGAGAAGCTGAAAGCCTACCTGGATTCCTGAATCACAGACCGAAACAAAATTCGACTTATACCCCTTTCTATGTTATGATATTGGATATCATTACAACAGAAAGGGGTATTTTCAATGGGAGAAAAACCTCAGAATATAAAACACAGACATATAAGCCTGGGCGTGCTTGCCCACGTGGATGCAGGAAAGACGACATTATCGGAAGGCCTGCTTTTTAAATGCGGAAGGATCCGGAAAATCGGAAGAGTCGATCACAAGGATGCGTATCTGGATACCTATGAGCTTGAGAGGGAGAGAGGAATCACCATTTTTTCAAAGCAGGCAGTTTTTTCCATGGGGGATATGGAAGTGACACTTCTGGATACACCGGGGCATGTGGATTTTTCTGCTGAGATGGAGCGTACCCTGCAGGTGCTGGATTATGCGATTCTGGTGATCAACGGAGCAGATGGTGTGCAAGGGCATACACAGACATTGTGGAGACTGCTGACACAGTATAAGATCCCAACATTTCTTTTTGTAAATAAAATGGACCAGGAAGGAACGGACAGGGAAAGACTTCTTGAGGAGCTGAAGAAGAAATTAAGCGGATGCTGTGTGGATTTTAGTGGAGAACTGGAATGCTCCAGTGCAGAAGCAGCAGGGAAAAAGGAGAATCCTGTGGATAACTCCGGGAAATCTCCGTCAGCTGAAGGAATGCAGCTGAAAGACAACGCCAGTGAAGCAGAAAAAGAGAATATATCCGGAACGCAGGGTACTTCTGATAAAATAAATGGTACGGATGATTTTCTGGAAAATATCGCCATGTGTGAGGAGAACCTTCTGGAAAGCTTCCTGGAAACAGGAACGATCGCAAAAAAGGACGTGGCAGAGCTGATCCTGGAGCGAAAGCTTTTTCCATGCTTCTTTGGATCTGCCCTGAAGATGGAAGGAGTAGATGCTTTTATCCATGGAATGGAGACCTACATGGCAGTACCGTCCTATCCCGCAGAATTCGGAGCCAGGATCTTTAAGATCGCCAGAGATGAGCAGGGAAACCGTCTCACTTATATGAAGATCACCGGCGGCAGACTGAAGGTCAAGGAGACGCTGACCAATGCAGGAAGAAATGGTATTCCGGCAGAGGAAATCTGGGAGGAAAAGGCAGATCAGATCCGTATCTATTCCGGTGCAAAATTTGAAATGCTCAAAGAGGCAGAGGCAGGAACCGTCTGTGCAGTTACAGGTCTTACCGAAACATATCCGGGAGAGGGACTTGGCATTGAGGCGGATTCTGCCATGCCGGTGCTGGAACCGGTACTGAATTATCAGATCATCCTTCCGGAGGGCTGTGACGCTCACAGGATGCTGAAAAGCCTGAAGGAGCTGGAGGAGGAAGAACCGCAGCTTCATATCATGTGGGATGAGCAGCTGGGAGAGATCCACGCCATGCTGATGGGCGAGGTACAGATCGAGATCCTGAAGCATCTGATCTGGGAGCGTTTTCATGTGGCAGTAGAATTTGGGACCGGTAATATCGTATACAAAGAAACCATTGTCGCACCGGTGGAAGGCGTGGGACATTTTGAACCGCTTCGTCATTATGCAGAGGTGCATCTTCTTCTGGAACCGGGAGAGAGAGGAAGCGGACTTCAGTTTTTTACTGCGGCAAATGAAGATCAGCTGGATCGGAACTGGCAGCGGCTGATCCTGACACATCTGGAGGAAAAAGAGCATCTGGGAGTCCTTACCGGATCACCCATCACCGATATGCAGATCACACTTCTCACCGGGCGGGCACATCAGAAGCATACGGAAGGTGGAGATTTCCGGCAGGCGACCTACCGTGCTGTGCGCCAGGGCCTCAAGAAAGCGGAGACGCTTCTTCTGGAACCCTATTACAGCTTCCGACTTGAGGTTCCGGCAGAAAATGTAGGACGTGCCATGACGGATATCCAGAGGATGCAGGGAACCTTTCAGGGGCCGGAAACCCAGGGAGAGCTGTCGGTGATCACAGGAAGTGCGCCGGTGGCAAAAATGAGGGATTATCAGAGCCAGGTAGTTTCCTACACAAGAGGCAGAGGTCATCTGACCTGTACTCTGAATGGCTATGAACCCTGTCAGGATCAGGAGCAGATCGCAGAGGAGATCGGATATGATTCCGAGAGAGATCTTGAGAATCCTACAGGCTCTGTATTCTGTGCCCATGGAGCAGGCTTCGTGGTTCCCTGGTATGAGGTAGAAGAATATATGCATTTGGAAGGAGCTCAGCTTCCGGACAGTAATGATGTCTATGAGGATTCTGACAACAGCTTTGCAGGAGTGCGTTCAGTTCAGGGAACAGCCAAAAACAGTCCGGATCGCAGAACAGCCAATGCCGGCCGTGGAAAATATACCTCCATGTATGGAAGCTACGAAGAGGAAAAAGAACTGAAGGCAATCTTTGAGAAAACCTTTGGTCCGGTGAGCTCAAAGAAATACAGCAGTAACAGCCGAAGCTTCGGAAATCCGGAAAGCGGAAGCAGCTTTTCCGGGAAGGGAGGCAAAGGTGCAGCAGATTCCGGCCTTCCGGCAAAAACCGGTCACGGCGCCTGGAGAAACAGCAGTCCGGCCATCCACAGAGAGGACTATCTGCTGGTGGACGGCTGCAATATCATATTTGCCTGGGAGGATTTAAGAGATCTGGCACAGGCAGACTTTCATGCGGCACAGTCCAGGTTAATGGATATATTAAGTGATTATCAGGGGATCAAGGGCTGCATCCTGATCCTGGTATTTGATGCCTACCGTGTGGAGGGCCATCCGGAGGAAACCTTCCAGTATCATAACATTCATGTTGTCTATACAAAAGAAGCGGAAACTGCAGACCAGTATATTGAACGCACTGTCCATAAAATCGGACGGAAGCATAACGTGACAGTTGCCACATCAGACGGACTGGAGCAGATCATCATTATGGGACAGGGAGCTGCCAGGATCTCAGCGCGCGGATTCAAAGATGAGATCGCTTCCGCAAAACAGCAGATGAGAGAAGAATGGCAGGAGCGCAGGGACAACAGCAAAACCTATCTCTTTGACAGTATGACCCCGGAACTGAAATCTCATATGGAAGACATCCGTCTGGGAGAAAGAAAAAGAAGATTAATAACAAAAAATATATGCCCTCATTGTGGGCATATTTCACAAAATAAAAAGCTTTTGAATTCTTTGCAAATAAATGGGAAAAGTAGTAAAATAAGGATAGAATCCTCAGTGAGAAGCTCCTTGTCTGGATATATAACCTGGCAGGGAGCTTTCATTAGAGCACAATAAGCGCCAGGATAACAAAAGAAAAGGAAAAAAATGAAAGGAAGTGGCAAAATGTTTGAAACAGGCGAATATGTTGTGTATGGTCGTACCGGCATCTGCCAGGTAACAGGAGTTACCACAATGAGGGTGGATGGTTCCTCCGGCGAGAAGCTTTATTATGTACTGAGGCCCGGAGGAGAAACAGATGGGAAGATATTTACACCGGTGGAAGGTGGAAAGCAGGTGCTTCGCGGAATCATTACGAGGGAAGAAGCGGAGAGGCTTATCGATGAGATCCCATCCATTGAGACACTGAGTATTGAGAATGAGAAATTCCGGGAGGATAGCTACAAGAAATGCATCCGTACCTGTGAATGCAGAGATCTTCTTCGGATCATCAAGACGATCTACGTCAGAAAACAGGCCAGATTATCTCATGGCAAAAAAAACAACCGCTACAGACGAGCGGTATCTGAAGCTTGCAGAGGATCATCTCTATTCTGAATTTTCCATGTTACTGGATATCCCCAAAGAACATATGGCAGATTATATTGAACAGCGAGTACACCAGCAGGAGGAAACCGAAGAACAGGTATGCGCTGTTTGACAAAGCAGAGCGTATCTGCTATGGTATTTCCGGTAACCTTCCAGAAATCCTGTATCTGTGACAGAAGCTTCACAGGAAGTGGAGAACAGATCCAGGATCAGTCTGAATGTTATAAAGAAAAGGAGATGCCAGAGAAATGAGAGAACAGCTTACCCGCAAGGATGTTGAAAAAATAGAGCAGGAGATCGAACACCGTAAACTGGTAGTACGTAAGGAAGCCATTGAGGCGGTCAAGGAGGCACGTGCCCAGGGAGACTTAAGCGAGAACTTTGAGTATTATGCAGCCAAGAAGCATAAGAATCAGAACGAGAGCCGCATCCGTTATCTGGAGAGGATGCTGAAGACGGCATCCATTGTATCCGATGCTTCCAGATCTGACGAAGTGGGAATGGACGATATCGTGGAAGTTCTTTTTGAAGAAGATAATGAGGTGGAGAAGTACAAGCTGGTTACTTCCATCCGCGGAAATTCCATGGAAAACCGTATCAGTATTGAATCGCCTATCGGCAAGGCACTGCGCGGTCATCGTGTAGGAGACCGGGTGGAAGTAAAGGTCAATGATGATTACAGCTATTACCTTGTAATAAAATCCATCGACAAGACCGGATCTGAGGATGAGGAGATCCGCGGATTCTGATCACAGATCGCAGGGCAGCTCTGCTCATGAGCATGCAGCTCAGCGGAATGAGAATATCCGCAGCACAAAACACATCATAAGGATAAAAACCACTGTACGATATATAGGACAGAGAGATCCTGACGGGAAATCGGTTTCCCGTAACAGGATCCTCTGTTTTATTTTTTTTACACAGATTTTACATTCCAGTGGGGAAAATTTTACAATAGGCCGCTATTATGAAAATCGTTGAAATGAGAACAAAGGAAATCAAACATATCAAAAAGAGAAAGTGAAGGAGAGTATTATGGACTTTTTCAGCGTACTGGCATTGCTTGGCGGACTTGCTATTTTCCTTTATGGAATGAACTTAATGGGAGACGGGCTTGCGAAGGTTGCAGGCGGAAAGCTTGAGCGGATCCTGGAGACACTTACCTCCAATCCCATCAGAGCCGTTCTTCTTGGACTGGGTGTGACTGCAGTGATCCAGTCATCCTCGGCAACTACCGTTATGGTCGTTGGTTTTGTAAACTCGGGAATCATGAAGCTGTCCCAGGTTGTGGGAATCATCATGGGTGCCAATATCGGTACTACTGTAACCTCATGGATCTTAAGTCTTACAGGTATCCAGAGTGACAACTTTATTATCCAGCTTTTTAAGCCGACGTCATTTTCACCGATTCTGGCACTGATCGGCGTGGTTCTGATCATGTTTACAAAAAGCCAGAAGAAAAAGGACGTGGGAGCGATCTTAGTAGGCTTTGCGATCCTGATGTATGGAATGAATGCCATGAGCGGAGCTGTGGAACCTCTTGCAGAGGTACCGGAGTTTACCGGAATGCTGGTGAAATTTTCCAACCCGATCCTGGGAGTTGTGGCTGGAGCAGTGCTGACAGCGATCATCCAGTCGTCCTCCGCATCGGTTGGTATCCTCCAGGCCCTGTGTCTTACCGGAATGGTACCGTTCAGTGCAGCACTTCCTATTATCATGGGACAGAATATCGGTACCTGTATCACTGCGATCCTTTCAGCCATCGGAGCCAGCAAAAACGCAAAACGTGCGGCTATGGTCCATCTGTATTTCAATCTGATCGGAACCATGCTGTTCATGGCAGTATTTTATGCGATAAATGCAGCAGTACATTTTTCATTTATGACGCAGGCAGCGACTCCGGCCGGGATCGCGATTCTGCACAGTACCTTCAATATTACGGCAACTCTTGTCCTTCTTCCGTTCGGAAAGGCTCTGGAGAAGCTTGCCTGTCTTACTATCCGCGACAGGAAGGAAGAGCAGGAGAAGGTGGCAGCAGATCCGGATTTCATGATCCTGGAAAGCCGTTTTCTGGAGAAACCTGCATTTGCAGTTGAGCAGAGCAGGAATGCAGCGAAAAAAATGGCAGAGGATTCTCACAGAACTCTGTTTACCGCCCTGGATCTTCTGAAGAATTTCAGCGCAGAAGGAAAGGTTCTGGTGGAAGAAGCAGAGAAAAAGGTAGATCGTTATGAGGATGAGCTTGGAACCTATCTTGTAAAGCTGAACCAGAAGGATCTTTCCGTTCATGACAGTCACAGTGTTTCCATCATGCTCCACTGTATCGGTGATTTCGAGAGGATTTCCGATCACGGTGTGAACATCATGGAATCCGCACAGGAGCTTTATGAAAAAGGCCTGAAGTTTTCGGATAAGGCGCTGGAAGAGTTACGTGTCATGGAGCATGCGGTGGAAGATATTGTAGATATTGCTTACAAGGTTTACGAAAATCAGGACGTGCAGCTTGCGAGAGAGATCGAGCCACTGGAGGAAGTGATCGATGAACTCAGCAAGGAACTGAAGTACCGGCATATCCAGAGACTTCGCGCCGGGGAATGTACCATTGAAATGGGATTCATCCTGTCCGATGTGACTACCAGCCTGGAGCGTGTGGCAGATCACTGTTCCAATATCGGTGTCTGTGTGACACAGGTTCATGAAGATGCTTTTGATACACATCAGCACCTGAAGCAGATCAAACATGGGCCGGACGAAACCTTCTACCGTGAGCTGGAGGTGGTCCGGAGTCAGTATCAGCTTCCGGAAATAAAGGATGAGCCGGCTGCAGCCCAGATGGCAGCGGCAGGCAGCCAATAAAAAGATATCGAAATAATATTATGCCCTGGTTATCTGTATCAGCAGACGGCCAGGGCTTGTGCAGTAAAAAGAAAGCAGTTATACTGAAGGCATGGAACAAAAAAGACCAGACGATTATGAAGTGCCAACAGCAAAAAAACGAACAGAGAGGATATAGAATGATCTACTGTGTGGAAGATGAGAGAAATATCAGAGAGCTTCTTGTCTATACCCTGGAGACAACAGGCTTTGAGGCAGAAGGTTTTGAAACCGGGGCAGAACTTGACACAGCCATGCAAAAAAATCTGCCGGAACTGATCCTGCTGGACATCATGCTCCCGGGTGAAGACGGGTATAATATTTTGAAACGACTGAAAAGTGACACCAGGACCCAGGATATCCCGGTGATCATGGTCACAGCCAAAGAAGCGGAGTTTGACAAGGTAAAAGGTCTGGAGAGCGGCGCAGATGATTATATCACCAAGCCCTTCGGGATGATGGAATTTGTAGCCAGGGTCAAAGCGGTCCTTCGGCGCTGCGCAAGGCAGAGCGAAGAGAGGGAGCTGCATTGCAAGGGCCTTCGTGTCAATGTGTCCCGTCACGAAGTCAGCTATCAGGGTGAGGTGAAAGAGCTGACCAGAAAGGAATTTGAACTTCTGGAATATCTTGTGGAGAATAAAGGACTGGTCATGTCCAGAAACCAGATCCTGTGCCATGTGTGGGGCTATGATTTTGACGGAGAAACGAGGACTGTAGATGTTCATGTACGGACTCTCCGACAGAAGCTGGGGGAAGCCGGAAATCTGATTGAGACAGTGCGTGGCGTGGGATACCGGATCGGAGATCATGTATGAAAAAGAAAATTCTGCATCATACAAGCATTATGATCATTTTTGCTGTTCTTGTCACGTTTCTGGCAGCAAGTGTGGTCACCTACAATAAATTAAACACATACATGCAGCGGGGAGTCCGTGAGGAAGCTCAGTATATCTGCCTTGCCATGGATGAGTATGGAGATTCCTTTCTCACAAAAAAGCTCCAGACAGTATCATCAAGTCGTGTGACTCTCATCCGTAAAGACGGAACCGTTCTCTACGATTCTGAAACATCTCCGAAAAAACTGGCAAATCACAGTGATCGTCCGGAATTTATACAGGCAGAAAAAAATGGAAAAAGCGAAAGTATCCGTTATTCAGAAACCTTTGCAAAAAAGACCTTTTATTATGCGGTGAAGCTGGATGACGGAAACGTGCTCCGTGTAGGAAAAAACCGTAGACTCCATATATTCCACATGGATCTCAAGTCTTGCTGTGCTGGGACTTCTGATGCTCCTGGTACTGATCCTGGAGTTTGTTTTTGCACAGAGACAGACCAGAGAGCTGATCCGTCCGGTCAACGATCTGGATCTGGAGCATCCGCTGAACAATGTGTGCTATGAGGAGCTGCGTCCCCTTCTTGTGCGGGTGGATGAACAGAACCGGCAGATCCGGCAGCAGGTAAAAGAACTGAAGGAGGCAGAGGAGATCCGGAAGGAATTTTCTGCAAATGTTTCCCATGAGCTGAAGACCCCGCTGATGTCCATTTCCGGTTATGCGGAGCTTATGATGAACGGCATGGTTCCGGCAGATCATATACGGGAATTTTCCGGAAGGATCTACCATGAATCAATAAGACTTTCCAATCTGGTAGCGGATATCATCCAGCTTTCCAGACTGGATGAAAGCAACAGTGAGGTGCCTTTTGAAGAGGTGGATCTTTATGAGCTTGCAGAAGACGTAAGAAATAATCTCAGACATCCTGCCGGAAAGAAAAATATTTCCCTTGAACTTGCCGGAAGTACAGAGAAGATCCAGGGCGTCCGCCATGTGCTCTATGAGATGCTTTTTAATATTGCAGACAATGCAGTTCGCTATACAGAACAGAATGGTCATGTGCGGATCATGGTAGGCAACCGGAAAGGGCATCCGTTCTACTGTGTGGCAGATGACGGGATCGGAATCCCGAAAAGTGAACAGGGAAGGATCTTTGAGCGCTTTTACCGGGTAGACAAAAGCCATTCCAGACAGACCGGCGGAACAGGTCTGGGTCTTTCCATTGTGAAGCATGGAGCAACGCTTCATCATGCACAGATCAACGTGGAAAGTGAACAGGGAGTTGGAACCAGGATGGAGATCGTTTTCCCGGAGAATACTTCTGACCGAAAATAAACTGAAAATAATCAGTAGGATTTCACGGTGAAGTGTAGTATAATAAAAAAAGGTTCAAAGGCCGGTCGGATGAGAATCTGACCGGCTTAAACTATGTATGGGAAAAAATCCCTGTATTTCTAAAAATCAGGAGGAACAAGATTATGAAAGAGCCGGTTCTGGTAGTAATGGCAGCAGGAATGGGAAGCCGCTACGGCGGACTGAAACAGATCGATCCTGTAGATCAGGAAGGTCATATCATTATGGATTTTTCTATTTATGATGCCGTACGTGCAGGCTTTAAGAAAGTGATATTCATCATAAAAAAAGAGAATGAACAGGATTTCCGCGATGCCATCGGCGACCGCTTAAGTGACAAGGTGGAGATCGTTTATGTGCATCAGGATCTCAACAACATCCCGGAAGGCTTCCAGGTTCCGGAAGGCCGTGTGAAGCCATGGGGAACCGGACATGCGGTATTAAGCTGTGCCGGAGAGATCGACGGACCGTTTGTGGTGATCAATGCAGATGATTATTATGGAACCCATGCCTTTAAGATGGCGTATGATTTCCTGATCCAGGCCCAGGAGGACACCGTACCTGCCCAGTATATGATGGTAGGCTACCGTCTTGAGAACACCCTGACAGACAACGGCTACGTTTCCAGAGGTGTCTGTGAGACAGATGAAAATGGATATCTTGCAGATATCAATGAGCGAACACATATTGAGAAACGTGACGGCGGAGCAGCCTACACAGAGGACGATGGAAAAACCTGGACAAGTCTCCCGGGAGAGACTCCGGTATCCATGAACATGTGGGGATTCACCGGTGGATTTATGAAAGAGCTGGTAAAACGCTTCCCGGTATTCCTTGAAAAGAGCATCCCGGAAAATCCTCTGAAATGCGAATATTTTCTTCCATTTGTAGTTGACGAGCTCCTCCAGGAAAAAAAGGCAGCAGTCAAAGTCCTTACCACACAGGATAAATGGTACGGAGTGACCTATAAAGAGGACAAACCGGTAGTGGTAGCCGCGATCCAGAATCTGAAGGATCAGGGACTTTATCCGCAGGGACTCTGGGATTAAGTAGTAAACCTGGTTTTCGGCTATTGTGGAAACAAAGGAACAGTGCTAAAATAAACAGGAACAGTTAGATCCAATAGAGGAGGAGAAAAACTATGGCAATTTTAGTAACAGGTGGAGCAGGATACATTGGAAGTCATACCGTTGTAGAGCTGCAGAGCGCAGGATATGATGTTGTAGTAGTTGACAATTTATGCAATTCCAGTGAGAAGGCTCTGGACAGAGTATCCAAGATCACAGGCAAACCGGTGAAATTCTATAAAGCAGATATCCTGGACCGCGAAGCATTAAATGAAGTTTTTGACAAAGAAGAGATCGACTCCTGTATTCATTTTGCAGGACTGAAAGCAGTTGGTGAATCTGTTGCCAAGCCGTGGGAGTATTATGAGAACAATATCGCAGGAACCCTTACTCTTGTAGACGTGATGAGAAAACATAATGTAAAAAATATTATTTTCTCTTCCTCAGCAACCGTATACGGAGATCCGGCAATGATCCCGATCACCGAGGAGTGCCCGAAGGGACAGTGTACCAACCCATATGGCTGGACCAAATCCATGCTGGAGCAGATCCTTACAGACATCCAGAAGGCAGACCCGGAGTGGAACGTAGTTCTTCTTCGTTACTTCAACCCGATCGGTGCTCATAAGAGCGGAACCATCGGTGAGAATCCAAATGGTATCCCGAACAACCTGATGCCATATATCACACAGGTAGCAGTAGGCAAGCTGAAAGAGCTTGGCGTATTCGGAAACGATTACGATACACCGGATGGAACAGGTGTCCGTGACTACATCCACGTAGTAGACCTTGCCAAGGGCCATGTAAAAGCCCTTAAGAAGCTGGAAGACAATTCCGGATTAAGCATCTACAACCTTGGAACCGGAAAAGGCTACAGTGTTCTTGATATCGTTAAGAACTTTGAGGCAGCTACCGGCGTTAAGATCCCATATGTGATCAAACCACGCCGCCCAGGCGACATCGCAACCTGCTACTCCGATGCAACCAAAGCGGAGAAAGAGCTGGGCTGGAAGGCAGAGAACGGAATCCGCGAGATGTGTGCAGACTCCTGGAGATGGCAGAGCCAGAACCCTAATGGATATGAGGCTTAAGGAACAGAAAGCCTAATTACATAAAAACATAAAAGCGATATAAAACACGGCAGATAGCCCCGGAGGGATGTCTGCCGTGTTGTTTTTTT
>ENA-OQBD01000733-OQBD01000733.1-human-gut-metagenome-genome-assembly--contig:-NODE-733-length-16897-cov-3.315146_pt1 | contig 16897 bp, 20 predicted proteins | sample MGYA00242742_ERZ504543 | MGnify/ENA primary metagenome ERZ504543 (study PRJEB26092, sample SAMD00036239) | human gut metagenome | host: Homo sapiens | study: EMG produced TPA metagenomics assembly of...
AAGCAGGTAATTCATAAAATCCGGTGAAGATAAAAACCGCTTAAAATACTCAAGTCCTACCCATGTACTTCCAAATACGCCCTTGATAACGTTATAATCTTCAAACGCAATCAGCAGTCCCCCCCATTGGAAGATACTTGAATATAATGGTTAATATAAGTGCCGGCATCAGGAAAAACACATATAACTGCCAATTTTTTCTTTACATAAGCCAGCTTACTTGCCATCGTTCGTTTTCCCCATTGCCCTGGTTTGTTTCTGCATCCTTTTCATGCAACTATTCCTCCATTCCCTTTGTCCTTCTCGCTGTATAACCGGTAAAGTAACCGGTTACTTTATAACTGAATAGTACCATATAATAATCTCTCTGTCAATGCTTTTGTTCGCAAAAGTTACCGGTTACATGACTGGTTATTTTATAGTTGCCTTTTCGACTTTTAGTTGCTATACTATGAATAAGAATTTTTTAAAGGAGTCTATTGATCTTATGGCCAAGAAACAAGTTACATTTGCTGACATTGCTAAATATACCAATTTTTCAAAAACAACAATTTCCAGATATTTTAATCACCCTGATTCTCTGACACTTGAGAATCAGGAAAAAATATCACAGGCACTTGATGCTTTGGGATATAAAAATGAATAAACTGGCAAAAGTTTTAGCAAATGGAAAAAGTGAATTTGTCGGTATTATTGTACCAAATCTCTATCTGCACTATTATTCTGAGATGCTTACGCAGTTACTTTCCAGTTATTCAGACTATCATTATAAGTTTCTTGGTTTTTGTCAGCGATCGTGGTCCGGAAGAAGAAGAACAGTATATTGATGAACTTATGGCATATCAGATTGAAGGACTTATTGTATTGAGTCATACACTTTCTTCTGAGAAGCTGGCATCTTATCAGATACCAGTCATTGCCATCGAAAGAGAAGCTAAGTATATCTGTAGTGTAACAACCGACAACTATATGGGTGCACTACAGGCAACAAATCTCCTGATCCGCGATAAATGTGATATCCTGGTTCATATCAATGTCAATATTCCCGATTTTATACCGGCATATAAACGAATTCTAGCATTTAAAGAAACCTGTCAGGAACATAACGTTCCTTATGAACTGAATCTGAATGTAGCCGGAGATTCTTATCAGGATATTTTTGCACAAATGCATCGTATTTTTACGGACATCGATGAAAAATATGCTGATAAAAAGAAAGGTATCTTTCTTTCAAATGATACCTATGCCAATATGTTTCTTAATCTTATTTTTCAAAATATGGTTATTTCCCTGACACATACGAATTGGTAGGGTTTGACAATTCTCCGATTGCAAGTGAAGCTGTCCTTCCAATCACAACCGTTGGACAGCAAATCGATCTGATCGCCAAAACCTCCATGGAACTGCTTGTACAGCAAATGGAAGAACGTAAAAAGCGAAAACCTGTACCACTTGCCAAACCCATTCATAAACAAATTACCCCTGTACTTATTCGTAGAAAAACAACAAGTTAATACGGCATTACTCCCATTTCTTAACGATTCGAAAAAAGTGCATGCAGCCGTCAGGCCACATGCACTTTTGCATTTTCCTATCTTCTATTCCGCCAGCACTTCTTCCGCAATATTTCTGGCATGGTCGGAAATTCTTTCCAGGCATACCAGAGAATCAAGGAATACCACTCCGGCTTCTGTATTACACTGCTGGTTGGTAAGACGCTTGATATGCTTTGCACGGAGGGAAATCTCCAGCCCGTCTGCCTCTGTTTCTTTCTCGATGGTCTTTAACGCACTTTCGCGGTCATTGGACTCAAAGGCTTCCAACGCATACAGATAACTTGCAATGCAGACATCCAGCATCTTGTTCAGATGTTCCACTCCAACCTCAGAGAAATCCACCTGCTTTTCCAGCAGTGATTCCGCGAACTCAGAAATGTTTTCACAGTAATCACTGATACGTTCCATATCCGACACGATCTGGAGCATATGCGCCACCTCTTCATGCTCACGTTCATTGATCTGCAGAGTCGACAGCTTGATCGCATAGGATGTGATACCGGCACTTAACCGGTCTACCTTGCTTTCTTCTTCCTTCAGGAACGCAATCTGTTCTTCTTTTCGTTCGAACATAACTTTTCTTGCAACCTCCAGAGAATCCGCAACCACATGTCCCATTCGGACAAGCTCGGAAACGGTTGACTGAATCGCGATACCAGGGGTCTCCAGCATACGGTCATCCAGAAGGACTACACTTTCATCCTGTACCTCTTCTTCCACATGTCCGATCTTCTTGGCAAGCTTGATGATCCAGTCAGAAACCGGGAACAGCAGAACGGTTGTCACAATATTGAATACCGTATGCACCATACTGATCTGTGTCTGGGTGATATTTCCCTGCGCCCATGCCGGATTCACAATACTCAGATATGCGATTGCAATAATACTGAAAATGACCGTTCCGATGATATTAAAAAGCAGATGCATCAGTGCTGCTGTTTTCGCATTTTTCTTTGCACCCACACTGGACAGGATTGCAGTTACGCAGGTACCGATATTCTGTCCCATGATAATATAGATTGCTGCGCCAAACGGTACAAGACCTGCTGCTGCAAGGCTCTGCAGGATTCCGACCGATGCAGATGAACTCTGGATGATCGCCGTAACTGCTGCACCCGCCACAATTCCAAGCAACGGATTGTGTCCCAGTGATACGAAAATATTGCAGAATGCTGCATTATCTTTCAGTGGTTCCACCGCTGAGGACATGGATGAAATCCCGACAAATAAAAGTCCGAAACCAACCACAATACTTGCGATATCTTTTGTCGAACGCCTCTTTCCGGTCAGCATAATGATCACACCGATCATGATCGCAACCGGTGCCAGATTGGACGGACTTAAAAATTTGGCCCATTCCACACTGGATACCAGCCATCCGGTAACTGTTGTACCGATGTTCGCACCCATGATAACTCCCATCGCCTGCTGAAGGTTCATGATACCGGCATTTACAAAACCGACTACCATGACGGTCGTCGCAGATGAGCTCTGGATCACTGCGGTAATGAATGCTCCAAGCAATACACCGAAGAACTTATTCTTTGTAAGTGCTTCAAGCAATGACTTCATCCGGTTGCCGGCAGCATTCTCCAGCCCCTGTGCCATGATCTGCATTCCATAAATGAACATACCAAGGCCTCCGACAAACGGAATAATGATACTTGTGTACTTCATAGTCGTGTTATCTCCTCTTATGTACTTTTTCTTTTTCACTCTGATTCTTATTTTACAGGCCATTTACACAGCCACGATTTCATCTTAACATCATTTTTCTCTCTGTACAATAAATTTTTCTTTCGTAGTTCTGACGAAAATTATTCCCATTACCCCTTCATCTTTGGTTCAAATATCCATGATGCAATGTACCCAAAATCAATGCGCCGCTGATTCCTGCCGCACTTGCTTTGAATCCTCCAAGAAAAATTCCGATAAATCCTTCCTTGTCGACTGCCTCTTTTACACCGTTCCATAAAGTATTTCCAAAACCGAGCAGTGGCACGCTCACGCCTGCCCCCGCATACTCCTGCAATGGTTTAAATATCTGTACAAAACCAAGAATGCAGCCAAGTACCACCAGGCTTACCATGACTCTTCCCGGCATCATTTTCGTCCGGTCAAGCAAGATCTGCGCCAGTGCACAGATGAGTCCTCCTACCCAGAATGCATTGATATAGTCCATTTTTCTTTCCTCCTTTAACAATGTTCCAGCACAATTCCTGTCAATTCCCGGAACGCTTTCTCCTTCATTGAAGCTGACCGTCGACATCAGCGCCCCCGTTGGTACAAAAAGGATCCTTTTCCACTCCCCCGATATCAGCTGTGGCATAATATATGCTGCAAGAGTAATCGCCGCGCAGCCGCAGCCGCTTCCACCGGAATTGGTATGCTGTGTCTGCTGATCGAAGATCGTCATTCCGCAGTCCATATGATTTTCTTTGATATCCAGCCCTTTCTTACGAAGCAGGTCAAATAAAATCGATTGTCCCACATAGCCCAGGTCTCCGGTAATGATCCGGTCGTAATCCTTTTCACCCCTTCCAAAATCCATAAGATTCTGCAGAATCGTATCACACGCTGCCGGTGCCATACACGCTCCCATATTCTGTGAATCCTTCAGCCCATAATCCACAATTTTCCCAATCGTCACTCCACTGATCCGCACCCGGCTTTTCTTTTTTCCTACCAGAAAGGCTCCGCTTCCTGTCACTGTCCAGGTAGAAGAAAGTGGTCTCTGATTCGCATAGCCAAGTGGAAAACGGAATTCTTTTTCTGCACTTCCAAAATGACTCGATGTTGCAGCAAGCACCAGATCTCCATAGCCTGCCGCCACAGTCATTGCTGCAAGGGCAAGTGCCTCTCCGGATGTGGAACATGCGCCAAAAAGACCAAACACCGGGATCTGAAGTTCTTCCGCCCCCATCGATGTAGCAATTCCCTGTCTTAAAAGATCACCGCCAAAGAGATAGCGTACCTCCTCCGGCTGTACTCCCGCATTTTTCAATGCCAGCTTACACGCAAGCTTCTGCATTGTTCCTTCTGCAAGCTCCCAGGTTTTCTCTCCGAAAAGGTCATCCTCCGATGCAATATCAAAATATTTTCCAAGTGGTCCTTCTCCTTCTTTTTTTCCGGCAACCGATCCGGCGCTTACCAGATACGGACTTTCCGAAAATGCAATACTCTGCGTCCCTTTCATCGCATTCATGTCCATCCCTCCTTGCTCACACAATTCCGATCAGCGTCCCAATCCAGTAGAGCAGTCCCAGAACCCAGCTGGTGAAAACTCCGTACAGGATCACAGGTCCTGCGATCGTAAATATCTTGCAGCCAATTCCGAAAACCTGCCCCTCTTTTTTGTATTCAATTGCCGGCGCTGCAACGGAATTGGCAAATCCGGTGATTGGCACCAGTGCTCCCGCTCCTCCCCAGTTCGCGATCTTCGGATAGATTCCAAATCCGGTCAGCACCACACTTGCCAGGATCAGGATCAGTGAACACCAGCTTGCAGAAATATCCTTTGACATTCCCGCCTTTTCGCACGCATTTAAGATCGTCTGTCCAATCGTACAGATGATCCCGCCGGTCACGAATGCTTTTGCCATCGCAGGTCCAGGCTTCCTGACCGGTGTTTTCTCTTTTACATATGCTTCATACTCTTTTTCTTTCTCTTGTTGCTTCATTTTCTCCTCCAGTTACCATCTTTTATAGAAAAACAGAAGTGCTCCAAGGCTTTTCCCAAGCGCCATCCCCAAAATCAGCCATGGCACACATTTCAGGATTTTGATCCTCCGGATAAAGATTGGAAAAATATTCAGGATTTCCGCAAGTGCCATTGACCAGCAACCAACAAAAATTCCGGAAAAAAGTCCAAACACCGGAACGATCCATTTGCCGCCAGGCATTGCGAGCCCGTATACCCAGAAAATATTTCCAAGGATCCCACCTGCCATAATGCAGTTTTCATACAGCATGACATACTTCCCGGTATGTGTCCGGTCTGCAAAATCTGACACTACGCCAAGTCCGATAATAAATGAAAACAGTCCTGCCGCGACTGCAAATCCGGATGCAAGACCAATCACCGCCACCAGAATCTGCCTAATCCACATCGACTTCTTTTTCCTTTCTCGCATAAGCTTCGATCAAAGTTTCCTGAATATCATTTTCATACAAACGCATTTCCACTTCCATCGGCGTCGGATCTGCTGTAAATTTCTTTCTTCCTAAATGATTGAAGAAAATCAGGATCCCTACGATCAACCCGATGCAGTAAGTCAGCTCTATCAGGGTAAATCCATTCGATTCTTCTCCGGTAAGAAGCAGATAAATCCGGGAAAACATCTTTGTCACCGACACATCATTGTTAAATGCCATGATGGAAAATGCTGCTCCGATAAATGTGATTCCCGCAACTACAACCACTTTAATTCCCTGCCAGATAGCATTTCGTTTTTTCTCCCCTTCATAGGTAATGATCAGGTCACTTTCTCCTTCGTTCTGAATCTGTAGTCCGGGAATTTCCCGGTGGATACATTCTATGATTTTCAGAACAGACACCACATATCTGTGCTGTTCTTTTTTCGGGATTTTCAGAATCCGCAGTGGTTTAATCCTGTTCATGATGGAAGAATTGCTGCATTCCATTGTCAGGATATCTCCCAATGTCACATTTGGTTCTTTCACCTCGGTATTCTTTTCCCCTTTGATATAAAGTATTTCATTTCCCGAAGGCATCTGTATCCGTCCTTTCTTTTACCGGTAGTGCCTGCCAGATCAGCGTTCCTTCACTTACCTGGTCTGTCCCCCTGACGTCATTATAATAGTAGATCATTCCGATCAGAACAGCTGTCAGCAGGGCACAAAGAACACAGCCCCAGATATATTTTTTTCTTCTTTCCAATCGCATCCGCCTCCTTTGTGATCTGTTTCAGATAGGAAATAGTATCCCTGTTTTTCCAGAAAACATACATCCTTTTATTCTTTTGCGTGTTCCCGCATGGTTTTCAGGATCTTTTTCTCCATCCGCGATACCTGCACCTGTGAAATTCCAAGCTCTTCGCCGATTTCTGTCTGCGTCTTATCTGCAAAATAGCGCAGATACAGAAGCTTTCTCTCGTCTTTTTTTAATTCTTTTATCAGCTCTGTAAGCAGAAGATGATCCAGGATCTTTTCTTCTGCACCGCCTGTATCTGCAATCTTTTCCAGCAGCATTACTTCATTTCCATCTTTCATACCGACCGGTCTGTGAAGCGATTCCACTTCTCCTGCTGCCTCCATCGCCATCACCAGCTCCTCTTTTTCCACACCCGTTTCTTCCGCAATTTCTTCCAGCAGCGGTTCTCTTCCAAGCTTTTCCGTGAGCGCCTCCTTTGCCTGATATGCTTTATATGCAATCTCTTTTAAGGAACGGCTGACCTTCAACATCCCGTCATCACGCAGGAAACGCTTTATTTCTCCTGTGATCATCGGAACTGCATAGGTAGAAAATTTCACATCATAGCCCAGATCAAACTTATCGATCGCTTTTAAAAGTCCGATGCTTCCGATCTGAAATAAATCCTCTGCCTCTGTGCCCCGTCCGTAAAATCTTTTCACCACGCACCAGATCAGACCGGTGTTTTCCTCCACAAGCTGTGCCTTCGCATTTTCATCCCCTTCGTGAGCCCGTCTGATCAATGCGATTGTGTGGTCCATACAGCTTCCTTCTTTTCCCCTCCTGTCGTTTTCTTCATCCAAACCGTAGTCCCTTTTCCAGGCACAGATTCCACCTGTACTTCATCCATAAATGCCTCCATAAATGCAAATCCCATCCCGGACCGATCCATATCCGGCCTAGTCGTATAGAGTGGCTCCATCGCCTGCTCCACGTTTTCGATACCGATGCCCTGATCCTTCACTGTGACCAGAATGGTCTTCTTATCTTTTTCAATCCCGCACCAGACCGTGATCTTTCCGAACGCCCGTCCCTCATATCCATGAATAATGCTGTTCGTCACTGCTTCGGAGACCGCTGTCTTCACGTCTGCCACTTCCTCCAGAACCGGATCCATCTGCGTCATAAACGCAGCCACTGCCACCCTTGCAAATCCCTCATTCTCCGATCTGCTGTCAAAAACTACTTCCATCTCGTTAAAATATTCCATTACATCATTCCCTCCTCATAAATCTGTATGATCTTCGTCACGCCGGACATATTCAGAATCTGCCGCATCCGTTCACTTGTATGTATCGCCCATACTTCCCCGCCAAGAAGAAAGATATGCCGGTACCGTCCCATGATCACTCCAATCCCGGAACTGTCCATAAAATTCGTTCTTCCAAAATCAAAGATCACATATTTGATATGTTGCTCCTCGATCACCTTATCCGCCTCCCGTTTGATCTCCTCCGCATTGTGATGATCCACCTCCGCCGGAAGAAAAATCGTAAGACAATTTTCTTTGATCTGATACTGCATTTTTGGTCAAACCCCTTTCTGTCTTTTTTATTTATACAAATACGCCAATAGCCTTGATGGATTTATAAAAAGAGTGCGACATTTACGGCACGTATGTGCCTTTTGTTTTATAGGAAGTTCCTTCGGAATTTCCTATAAAACAAAAAGTAGAAAGTAAACGCCTTTTTTACGCTATCTTTCTCTTTTGATGTCCTTTTATATTTTATTGTCCCTGGGTGCCTTGTTCCATCCGGAAGTATTCTCCTGCAAGTTCATCTGATCCCATTGCATCCAGTGCGCTCTGTGCCGAATATGCTGCCTGTGTTCCCGGATAATCGGTCGCTGCTTTTTCGTAATTGCTCTTTGCATTGTCCTTATCACCTTTACCAGCATACGCGTCTCCAAGAAGCTTGTACACACCACCATCACTATAAGAGTCATCCATCTTCTGGATCTTTTCAAGATCTGAAATGGCATCATCATAATTTCCACTCTGCACTTCATACTGCGCGGTCGAATACAGGCTCACACATACTCGCGGGAACACGGAACCGGAGATCGAATCGTAGATTTTCTGTCCCTCTTCTCCCAACGAATCCCTGTTCAGTCCAAGCAACGTATCTGCCATATCCGCATTGCTCGTTGTTCCGCCATAATACTGCTGATATACCTTGATCAGGGCATCATAGCTGTCCTGTGTGGATGCGGCGGTCTGCTTTGCCGATTCTACCTCATCACTGCTGTTACGGTATCCCTCCAGTTCATCCTTAAGCGTCTGGATCTGTGTCTTCTGTGAAGCTATCTGCTCGCTTAGTGCAATGACATTCCGGTTTTTTGTAGACGACTTTGTCTGGTTTACCGCCGGAGCGATCAGGAACCACACCACTGCCGCTCCAACCACCATACCGATCAGAATATTGACAACTGTCATCACTGCCGCATTGTCTCGCAGTGTTGCTGCAGGCTGGATGATCGTCTCATTTCCCAGATTGTATGTGACAACCGACTGTCTGCCATGCTTTTCCTCTTTAATATGTGCAACCTGCCGATTCCGCTGACGGTTCAGCTCATGCATATACCGGAGCGTAATATCATTCGTCACATCCAGCTTGAGTGCCGTCTTCAGGCTCTGTCTTGCTTTGGAATACTGTCCGGAATGCATATAAAGAAGTGCCAGAAGCTGATATGCCTTCAGGAAAGACGGATGTGCCACAACCACCTTTTTCAGCTGGATGATCGCAAGATCTTCTCCATTCTGTCTGCAGTATCCAAGACACTGGTTGTATTTGTGAACTGCCTGATTCACCTTCTCCAGCTCACTTGGATTATCCTGAACCTTACTGATATAGTAGCTGGCAATATTCTCTGAAGCCCTGAAGTTTTTACTGATGATCCACTCTACAAGAGCCTCCGCTACTTCTCCACGTCCATAATAGACAAGTCCGAGAAGATTCCTCGCTGTGATATTTTCTCTGTTAAACTGCAAACTTCTTTTTAACGACACAATTGCCCCGGACAGATCCCGGATCTGCGCTTTCTTCAGTCCATCATTGTACCAGTAGTTCGACTGGTACTCGAGTTTCTGCTTATAGTCCATCAAAATCTCCCCTATTTTTTCTGATCCATCATCTCTCTTAAGATATCTGTCATATCAGACAGATCCTCCTGATATACTGCATTCTCGATATCTTCTACTTCCAGACTTGGTTTGAACTTCTTAAGTTCTTCTTCAAAATTAAGCATCTTGTCCTCCTATCAGTTCTTTTAACTCCCCTACCAGATAGAGCGACCCCAGACAGTAAAGTTTCCCTTCGCTGCCCTTTTCATTCAGTGCACGTGTAAATGCATCAGCAAGCGTGTCCTCCCGATAGACCGGTCTGTCTGTATACTTCCGGAACAACGCGGCAAGTGTATCTGCCTGCGCTCCCCTTTTATTGTCTACTTTGGCAATGACATAAGCATCTGCTTTCGATTCTCTGCATAAAAGCTCGATCATATGACTGTAATCCTTATCTGCAACGGCTGAAAAAAAGATTACCAGTGGATGGATTTCCCCTTCCGCCTCTCTTTGCAGCCGGATACTCTTTGTAAATTCACGGATTGCCGCAAGATTATGCGCACCGTCAAAGATAACTCCGGGAAGAACCTCTTCCATTCTTCCCTGCCATTTAACAGATGCAACCACCTTCTGCCATTTGCAGATTTCTGCCTTGTCGCCAAATGTATATCTCATCGCCCGGATTGCAAGTGCTGCGTTCATCACCTGATAGATTCCGGTGCTGGCCACCTGCCATACGGTATTATTATCATACTCATCCAAAATAGAAAAAGCAATATGTTTGTCTGTAATTTCTTGAATTTTCAACGCATCTTTTTCCCATTTTATACCACGGTGCTTCTACATTTTTCGGCAGTTTCTTCTATAACCCGACTACTTCTTTCATCAGAGCCGTCAAAAAATACCGGTACGCCTTTTTTGATGATTCCGGCTTTTTCTCCCGCAATCTTTTCAATCGTATCTCCAAGGATCTCTGTGTGATCCAGTCCGATCGATGTGATCACGCTCAGGAACGGATGCTCGAAGGAATTAGTCGCATCCAGCCTTCCGCCAAGTCCTGTCTCCAGTACAATATACTCTGCATCATTCTCTTCAAATGCAAGCATACCCATTCCATACAGGAATTCAAAATAAGAAGGATGTTCCATCCCTTCCTTTTCCAGTTCTTCTGCCACCTGCCGCACCTTTGCAAAAATCTGGCAGAAGGTATCATCATCAATATCTTTTCCATTGATCCGGATCCGCTCGTTGAGCTTCACCAGATGTGGTGATGTAAAAAATCCGACACGCTTTCCCTCAAAAAGAAGAATCGCCTGCATATATGCGCAGACGCTTCCCTTTCCGTTCGTCCCTGCCACATGAAGAACCTTTCTTCCCTGGCAGGGATTCCCCAATCTTCTCATAAATTCACGGGTATGCAAAAGCGTATGCTTCTTTGTAAATTTTGGTATGTCCTCTATATATCGGACTACTTCTTCATACTTCACAATCTTTCCCGTCTTTCTTAAGCGGAACTCTACTGCTGCCCGCTCTTTTCTTCTTTACTATTCTGATCCTGCTGTTCTCCGGACTGTCCGGCATTTTCTGTATTCTGCTGATCGCCGTCCGTCTTTGCAGAATTCTTCTGTTCTTTTTCTTTCTTCAGCTGTTCTTTTACTTCATCTGTATATTCCAGGATTTTTCCATCCATGTAAATATATTCACTTGAAGTCCTGAAGATGGTATTGCTTGATCCGACCTGGCTGACCGTAATGATGTCTCCATCCTTCAGCTTACTGTCCGGAAGTTCGATCCTTGTATTATTGAGGAAAGTAGATTCCTGCTTTTCATCATTGATGTAAACCTTGCTCCATTTAGTAAAGTTTGTTCCGTAAAGGCTGTAGGTCTCATCCAGATTTTCTACAAGATCCGTGAGCGTAACCTCCTTGATCCCCATCTGCATATGGCCTTCTGTGATCGGCGGCTTACCATTGTATACATACTGGTCTCCATACAGAATATCATACTGTAACAGCTCCAGATCCTTCAGATAATCCTTTGTCTTGCGTCTCTGCTGGTGATAGTTGAATACCGTACCGGAATGTAATCCCAGGCGGTCCATCACATCCGCCATGATCTGGTAGGACGGAATGTTCCGGTCCTCTTTCTGAAGTCCAAGATTGTCCCAGATCACATAATTTGTATTGTACAGATAACGGTTCTTCATATCCTTTGCTTCCAGCCCCATTGTCGGCAGATGGTCACCATAGAATACGACCACAGTCGGCTCACCGCGTTCTTCCATCATTTTTACCAGATTACCGGCAAACTGATCCATCTCATATACCTGGTTCACATAGTATTCCCAGGCATTGTTCTTCTCTTCTGTCGGTGCTCCTGTTACGGTGATCTTCGGGTTCTCAATCACCTTTTCTGTCGGATAATTTCCATGTCCCTGTACACTGACTGTAAATACAAAGTCCTCCTGCTCGGTAGAGTCCAGAGCGTCTTTGATGTGCGTCAGAAGAATATCATCCTTCGACCATCCATTCTCTGTTGTCTGAAGAATATTCATAAACTCTTTACTTGTAAAGCTGTCAAAACCAATATTGTTAAATACCTTCGCACGGCTGTAGAAATTACCACCGTTGTTATGAATCGCATGGGTTCCGTAACCGAATGCAGAAAATGCAGTTGCTGCACTTTCACATACCTGATTCTTAAGCTTTGTCTTATAAGGATACTCGCCCGGTCCGAAATAACGCAGGTTCATACCTGTCAGCACTTCAAATTCTGTATTGGCTGTTCCGGCTCCTACCGAAGGAACCTTAAAATATCCGGAAGAATAATTTTCAAACATCTTGCGCAGATTCGGAATCGGATCCTCTGACATCTGCAGATCCTCATATTCAATAGGATCAAAGAAAGATTCCAGCTGTACAAACAAGACATTTGGTCTCACACCATTGTCGGATGTGCTCTCTGTCATCTCTCTATTATCCGTGATCTTCTCGATCGTGTCTTTGTTATAATCATTCGGTTCTGAAATACCTGTATTAAAAAGGCTGGCCGAAAAACAATACGGAAGTCCGTAATCCTGATAAGCAAATGCGATATTTCCAAAGTAAGTAGAAATAATCCTCTTATCTACAGCAACATTTGTCAGTACAGAATATCCAAAAAAGCGCTGCAACAACAATAATCAGCATCGGGATCCTGTGCATCTTTCCTTCATACTGTCCGGCACGTCTCCACATGGCAACCAGCCAGATGAGCAGTGCCGGAACACCAATTCCCATCATCACAAGCTCTGCCACCGAGAAATAGTTTGTAAACAGTGACAGTCCTTCTGTAAATGTCTTTAGATCCTGTGCATTAAACGGCGTAACACGCTTTGCCAGCATCACTCCGTTGACAACACCCAGAAAGAGCCACAATGCACTGATGATCAGTCGTGTAAACACCCGGCGCCGCACCAGATAAGCGATTAAAAGTGTAACGAAAATCATTCCGGCATTGTACAAAAATACCAGCGGTGTTCCTGTCATATACTGCCAAGCTGCAATTGCAGAATGTCTGGACAGTGCTTCAATGATAAAGTTAATGATACAAGCCCACAGTGCCTGAAGCGGCAAAGAGAACCGGTTCATTATCTTATAGTACGGTGCCATCTTTTTTGCGAATTTGCTGTTTCGCCGCTTTTCAAGAATCTGCTGTCTTCGCTCATGCTGCTTTTTTAAATGCGCCTTTATATCTCCTGGCTTCATATTCTTCAGCTTCTGCCATTTTCCTTTCAGATCCAGTTTTTTCCACTGAATCTTTTTAAAATGAATTTCCTTCATCGTCTTTTAACCCCTTACGTGTTTCTGTACCGGCTAAAAAAGAATATGCCTTAGTACTTTCCTGCAGTGATTATCTTCCTGCCTTTAAAGCCTCCAGACGTTCTTTCACCTGTTCCATCATCTGTGTATACTTTTCAAGCTTTGCTTTTTCTTCATCAACCTTTGCCTGTGGTGCTTTGCTGACGAATTTTTCATTTGAAAGCATTCCCTTTGCACGGTTGATTTCTTTTGTAAGCTTTTCTTCTTCTTTTGTCAGACGCTCGATTTCCTGTTCGAAGTCAATCAGCTCTTCCAGTGGTACATATACAGAAGCATCCGGTACTACGATCGATACGGCATCATCCGCAATACCTGCCTTATCAGCCTGGACAGCAAGTTCAGAAGCACTCATAAGCGGGCATGCGCATGTTGTCAGCTCTTCGAATCCTTCACAGAGCTTCTCATCTTCGCATACTACATAAACCTTTGCTTTACGGCTCGGCGGTACATTCATTTCTGCCCGCGCATTTCTGACACCACGGATAACTTCTTTCATATGATCTGTTATATTTTCAGCGTCTGCATAGCACCAGTCTTCGCTAAACTGCGGCCAGTCTGACATCATCAGAGATTTTTCCTCTGGTACCAGTGCGCTGTAGATTTCTTCTGTTACAAATGGCATAAATGGATGTAACATCTTCAGTGCATTACCAAGAACCGTCTTCAGTGTCCAAAGTGCTGCATTAGCGCTCTTATAATTTTCATCAGAATGGTAGATCCTATATTTTACAAGCTCGATGTACCAGTCACAGAATTCATCCCAGATAAAGTCATATACTTTCTGTACTGCAATACCCAGTTCAAATTTATCCATGTTCTCAGTTACATCTTTTGCAAGTGTATTTACCTTGGATAAAATCCATTTATCGGTTACTTCAAAGTCTGCCTCATCCGGTTTGGAAATTACCTTATCTTCCATGTTCATCATGATAAATCTTGATGCATTCCATACCTTATTGGCAAAGTTACGGCTGGATTCTACACGTTCGTTGTAGAAACGCATATCATTTCCAGGTGCATTTCCTGTGATCAGAGTCAGACGGAGTGCGTCTGCACCGTACTCATCAATGACCTCCAGTGGATCGATACCATTTCCAAGAGATTTACTCATCTTACGTCCCTGGGAATCCCTTACCAGTCCATGGATCAGAACGGTATGGAACGGTGCTTTTCCAGTATGTGCATATCCGGAGAATACCATACGGATTACCCAGAAGAAAATAATATCATAACCGGTTACCAGTACATCTGTCGGATAGAAATACTTGAAGTCCTCTGTCTCTTCCGGCCATCCAAGTGTTGAGAACGGCCACAGTGCTGAACTGAACCAGGTATCCAGTGTATCTTCATCCTGTGTCAGATGTGTGCATCCGCAATGCGGGCATTTTTCCGGCATCTCACGTGCAACAACCACTTCTCCACATTCATCACAATAGTAGGCCGGAATTCTGTGTCCCCACCAGATCTGACGTGAAATACACCAGTCACGGATATTTTCCAGCCAGTTCAGGTAGATCTTACCAAAACGTTCCGGTACGAATTTTAATTCGCCGGTCTTGATCGCATTGATCGCCGGTTTGGCAAGCTCATCCATCTTAACAAACCACTGTGGTTTGATCATCGGTTCTACGGTTGTCTTACATCTGTCATGTGTTCCAACGTTGTGTACATGTTCTTCGATGCTTACAAGGTATCCTTCTTTTTCCAGATCTTCTACGATTGCTTTTCTTGCTTCGTAGCGATCCATTCCGGAATATCTTCCGTATCCTTCTACAATGGTAGCATCATCATTCAGGATGTTGATTTCCGGAAGATTATGTCTCTTTCCTACTTCAAAGTCATTCGGGTCATGTGCCGGTGTGATCTTAACCGCACCTGTTCCGAATTCTTTATCAACGTAAGCGTCTGCCACGATCGGGATCTCTCTTCCAACTAACGGAAGGATGACATTCTTTCCTACGATATCTTTGTACCTGTCATCGTCCGGGTGTACGGCGATCGCTGTATCTCCAAGCAGAGTTTCCGGACGTGTAGTCGCGATCTCAAGGAAACGTTCTGTTCCTACGATCGGGTACTTGATGTGCCAGAAATGTCCTGCCTGTTCCTCATGTTCAACTTCTGCGTCAGAAAGGGAAGTCTTACATACCGGACACCAGTTGATGATTCTGGAACCTTTGTAGATAAATCCTTTTTCGTGAAGACGAATGAATACTTCTTTGACTGCATTCGAGCATCCTTCATCCATGGTGAAACGTTCTCTGTCCCAGTCACAGGATACACCAAGCTTTTTCAGCTGACCTTCGATGGTTCCTGCGTACTCTTCTTTCCACTGCCAGGTTCTCTTAAGGAATCCTTCTCTTCCGAGTTCTTTCTTATCAATTCCCTCTGCCTTTAACTGGTTTGTAACCTTTACTTCTGTTGAAATTGCAGCGTGGTCTGTTCCCGGGATCCACAGTGCATTATATCCCTGCATTCTCTTGTAACGGATCAGGATATCCTGAAGTGTATTATCGAGAGCATGTCCCATATGCAGCTTACCGGTGATATTCGGTGGCGGCATTACCGTTGTAAATGGTTTCTTACTCCTGTCAACTTCAGCGTGAAAATACTTTTCTTCACACCATTTTTCATAAAGTTTCGCTTCAATCTCTTTCGGATTGTAGGTCTTTTCAAGATTCTTACTCATTGTTTCCTCCTCTTATAAGTCCACCGCGCACTTTTGCTCTCTCTATAAAGAATAAAAAGGCCCTTTACAATATGTAAAGGGCGTGTATAAACGCGGTACCACCTTTGTTCCACGAAATAAATCCATCTCGTATCTCTCATAGTTCTATAACGGAAACCACCCCGTGATATCCTACTCGCCCTTTTTCAGATACCCGGCTCCAAAGCTACCTTCTGCAACCACTTCCCGTAAACCGTCTCTCAGCCTGTGAACGGTTCTCTCTTCTTCGGACCAGTCTGCATACTCCTCTTTCTCATTGCCTTTTCCCATAACTATTGATAATCATAGTATTCAAAGTCCGATTTGTCAAGAAGTTCATGAAATCTTTAGAACTTCTTAAAGATTAAATTTTTCACTTAACACAAAAAAGGCGAAATCCCTCTGAATAAGAAAGATCCCGCCCTAAATTCCTAAGCCTCATCAATCGCTTTTCCGATATCGTGGCGCATATATTTGTTATCAAATTTAACCCATTCGGTTGCTTTGTAAGCATTGGCACGGGCCTCTTTGAGCGTTGCTCCTTTGGCTGTCACACCGAGGACACGTCCTCCGTTTGTCACGATCTGGTCTCCGTCGAATTTGGTTCCGGCATGGAAGCAATAGTATCCTTCATGCTTCTTGAACTCGTCAAGACCTGTGATCGGAAGTCCTTTTTCATAAGCGACCGGATAACCGTCAGATGCAAGTACCACACAGACTGCTGCATTGTCTTCAAACTGAAGATCTACCTGATCCAGTGTTCCGTCGATACAGGCTTCGATC
>ENA-OQBD01000734-OQBD01000734.1-human-gut-metagenome-genome-assembly--contig:-NODE-734-length-16889-cov-5.978583_pt1 | contig 16889 bp, 17 predicted proteins | sample MGYA00242742_ERZ504543 | MGnify/ENA primary metagenome ERZ504543 (study PRJEB26092, sample SAMD00036239) | human gut metagenome | host: Homo sapiens | study: EMG produced TPA metagenomics assembly of...
ACAGTTCCTGTGCCTATGCGACGCCTTTACTGATTCTTCCGATATGAACTCATCTTCTCCACTGTCACTTCTGGATAGAAATAAGTAAGAATCGTTGCTTTCGGAACACCTGCCGCAAGTGCTTTCTTCACTTCCTCTTTCTGCTCTGCGGTGTATGACCAGTGCATCATTCGGTTTGTGATCGTATCCTCCCACTTCGGCTTTTCCCTCTCAGGATTTCTTACGGGCTTCTCTCCTCCACTGGTGCTGTCGGAGTCCTCCGCCTTCTGCGATTCATCGGCATATTCAATGCTCATTTGCCTGCTCCCTGTCAATTTTGCTTTTTGCTCTGCCTCATCCTGCATTGAAAATCTTCTGTTCAGTTCCGCATCTCCAAGCATCATAAACTGCTCATAGGTCAGTGTATCAATATACACATTCTCTTCCCTTATCTTTCATTTTTTCATAATGCTTAACGGCCTTTTTCCGATAAAATCTCAAATGGTGGTCCGATGATACGATCTGCTCCCTGTGTATTATGAACATACGCTTTTCCTTTTCCGTCCGCTGTCTGATTAAACATCGGGTGTCGGAATGGAATATACTTATTGTCCATTATGGGATCAAAACCACGGATAAAAATAATACATTTCTTATTATCCAGCTTTCTGACCTCATCGGGTGTAAACAGTTCCCTGCCTAAAACATCATAATTTCTTGATGAGCTTCCCTGTCTGCCCTTTGTCTCACCGCTTGATTTTTTATCAATTGTCCCCTTGCCCAAAAGCTCCGAGACATACTTGTGTGTACTCTGCTCATTGCCTCCAAGATAGATGAAAGTATCGCAGTTGCCGGGAATTGTTTCCCAAGTATCTTTAAAAAGTGCCTTTAACTGGGCAAAGTTCTGAATGATGATAATACTTGAAATCTCCCTGCTTCGCATTGTCGATAACAACGAACAGAAGTCATCGGGCAATGCGACATTCGCAAATTCGTCTAACATAAAGGTTACATGGATCGGCAGTCTGCCACCACAGTTAAAGTCTGCCTGATAGTACAATTCCTGAAATATCTGTGTGTATAACATACCGATAATGAAGTTATAGGATTTATCACTATCCGGGATTACACAAAACAGTGCTGTCTTTGTCTCCCCATCTCCATTTACTCCAATACCGATATCAGACAAATTTAACTCATCTTTGGAGAGCAGTCGTAAAACCTGCTTATTTTCAAGAAATGCAAGTCTTGAGTTTGCACTGATAATAATAGAACGAACTGTATCGCCCGCACCTCTCATACATTTGTTGTACTGTTTGACCGCAGGGTGATTTGCTCCAAGCGGCGAACTCTCCTCCAGAAACTTCATACGGACATCCAGCTTTGAAGCCTTTCCCGGTTCCTTAACCTCTGCTTCTCCAAGCAGCTTCAAAACTGTCTCAAAGTTTCGCTTTGCAGGCTGCACCTCCAGCCACACATAATAGAAAATTGCCTGTAAAAACAAGCCTTCTGCTTTCTCCCAGAACGGATCACTCGGCGTTGAGCCTTTTGGTGTGGTATTACTGATAAGATTGGTAATCAGCTTCACCACATCAGTTTCCTCTCTGATATAGGAAAATGGATTGTAACAGTCTGATTTATCCATCTCCAAAAGATTGATGACTTTTACATTGTACCCGTTATCCTTTAACATCTGCCCGCAGCTTCTTAATATCTCTCCTTTCGGATCAGTACAGATAAACGAACAGCTATGGGGCATCTGCATAAGATTCGGTTTTACTTCATAAAATGTCTTTCCTGCACCGGAACCTCCACAGATAAGAATATTTCCATTGAGCTTCAGCCTTCGGAAATCCAGCGACATTTTCACATTCTGGCTGAGTATCCGGTTGAAATTCTCATCTTTATCCGCCAGTATCTTATTGACCTGCTTCGGATTTTCAAATCTTGCTGTACCATATTCTTTGCCGGGCATATAGTTTCTCTGGCTGGTGTAATACATAATAATAGCCATTGCATAGATACATAATGCAATGGCTACTGCGTTTACTGTATTTGAATTGTAATAATTGGCAAAAGGAACTTCACACACTTCATTGAACCTGTTCATAAAGTCATTAAAGGCAATCCCTTCTGTCCATGCACCATTTATCAGATAACCAAGATACCCGGATAACACTGCACCCACTAAAATAAATTATCAGTGACGGTTTTTTTCTTCGTTGTCTGCATAGGCTCCTACCTCTCTTTTCTGGTAGTAACCGTTTTCTTCTTTGTGGTCTTTTTCTGCTCTTTCTGAACCTTTTCATATCGCTCCCTGACAGATGATTCTACCTTATCATAATGCGTATAAAGTTCGTCTCCCTTTTTCGTAGTTACCACACGGTTCTGCTCATCATAGAGTTTGTAATCTTTTCTGGTATCAAGGAATGTGAGCATTGTCTTTCCATTATGGATATCCATAACGTTATCCTTATGCAGCCACACATATCTGACATCTTTTCCCCATGTTCCCGGAACTCTGGTCTTTACTGCATGGTCGTTTTCTTCTGCAATAAGTTTCTTACTGATCGTAACATCTGACAGGTTCGTATTTTTTGAGGCAGATATTGCCCTCATTCTGTCCGCAAGGCTCTGATACCCTCTGATCCTGTTAGTGAAAGCCTCCTTATCCATCATTACCTTGTGTGTACCATCCTCACTCCTGCCGCCAAGCACCCCGATTGTCTCAAGTTGTTTTATTACATTTTCTGCCTGCTCCCCATTGATGCTGAAATTCTCCTTGACCTGATCCACACTGATAGCCTGTTTTTCCATAGCAAACATTCCCACTTTTTCAATGAGTCCGTCTATGGCAGAATTTACCTTATCCCCTTCTACCGTGTGGCTTTTCTCGTTTCCCTGCTGTTTTCTCAAAAAATCCATCAGCTTGCCGAGGGACTTTTCATCTCCATTCTTCAGATAGTCATCAAAGGTGGCAATCCTGCCAAATTTCAGCTTCTGTATCATCATATTCACACGGGGAACTGCCTCTGTATGAAAGATGACCTCACTCATACCGTCTGTCTTGTTACAGTCTGGAAGAACCGAATACAGGATTCCGTATTTCTTTGCCATTCTCTCAACCTTTCTCATATCTTCCGTTTTAAACTGCAATACCTGCAAATCCCCGCCCTTTAAGAGCAGCTTTCTCATAGATGTTTTTCCCAACGACTTTTCATAATCAAGCATCCCCTTTAAAAAGTCGATTGCCTTCTGCATGGCGGCAATACCGCCACTGCCTACTTTCATAGCAATCTCTATCCCGTCATATGCGACACGGATAATCTGTACCGCTTCCTGAATTTCCTCTGCCATTATCGCACCTCCGCTTTCTCTCTTATTGTTGTCCTTATTTCTTCCGCCTTTGTACTGCGGATTTCCTCTGCTGAAACATCAATGCCATATGCTGTTAAAATATCAGACAGATGACTGATTGCTTTTTCCTCCTCTATCCGGTACATCTCAAGTGCCACAAGCAGGTTTTCGACCTGTTCCACCCACGCAGGCTTTATATCGTACTTTGACCTGTATGTGACCATAATCTCCTCGGACTGTACCTTATCCGTGGAATGTGCCAGAGCTTCGATCAGGGAAATCGTATCTTCCTTACTGCCGCTTCGGAAAGCAAACTGCACCACAAAGTTTTTTTCTTCTTCCGTGAACTCGTGTTCCACACCGTTCATCCCTGTTACCGCCTCATTGACTACTGCTAAATTCATAAGTACCTCCTAACCTGCCATACTGTTTTCAAGCACGGCAATCTCAATAATCTCTTTCATCTTTTCCGCTGAGACATTATTATTGATAAGTTCCACAAGCTGCCCTTCTGTCAGTCCCTTTTCTATGGCACTTTTTATCTGGACAAGCTGTGCAGGCACAAGATCACCGCTTGCAACCAGCTTTACAATGTCAGCTCTTGACTTCTTTTTGAATGAAAATCTGGCAAAAAGTGCCGCAATGCCGCCATTTGATTTTCTTTCTGTACGCTCAACTGGAAGATGCTGGATTACACGCCCGGCAGAGTCCGTAACAGGTATCTGATAATACACGGGTATTCCATTGTACATAGGTGGCACTGCCTGTGAATCTGCAAGTGTTTTCACTGTTTCCTTATTATCAGTAGCTGCCAAAACCTCTGACGGTCCAGCCTTTTCCTCTTTTTCCGCAACCTTCTGATCATCAGATGCCGCACTCATAATCTTATCCTCAAGAGATTCTATCCTGTCTCTCATACGCTCCATCTCCTTGTCCTTATGCTCAATGCTATCTCTTAATCTTGCAATCGTGCTGCTTGCCTTATTAAGTTCATCCTGCTGATGGCTGATAATTCCATCCTTATCCTCATTTTCCTTTACAAGCCTTTCCGTGACTTCCTTATCTTCCTTTAATACTTCAACATCGGATAATTTTTTATTAAGGGCATCGTATCTTTTCTCCTGATAGTCGATTTTCTCCACTACCATTTCCATCTGTGCAATCAGTTCTTTCACATACTCTGAGTCCTGCGTATACTGCTCCGCAGCCTTTGAAAGCTGTGCCAGAACTTCTTCATATAATCTTCTCATCACAACGGGCTTCTCTCCCCTTGCCACAGCTTCCTGTATGGTTTCAACCGGAACTCCCTTTTCATAAAATTCCAGTGATACCTTCATCTGATTGCCGGAGAGCTTATTATTGTGAAGGATATTAAAAAGTTCCTCCGGAATCTCCTTATGCAGACCTTCCGATAACACTCTCATCTGTCCGATGTTAAAATTCTTATCCAGATACTTTTCCGTCTGCTCCTGCGTAAGTCCATCCTCAAGATCACTTTTTACAAGCCCGTACACCTCATCATCGAAATTCATTTCTTTTCTCAATGACTCAATATATCTGGCAATCTGCATATTGCTTAACGGCTTGTCATTCAGATTTTGTTCCATATGCTCCTCCTAACTGCGCAAAAAAAACAGCCTATCTTACTGGCTGCTCTTTTCTGTCTCTTATAATCTCCCTGTTGTATTCTGTCTTTCTTCCATCTGAAATACTGTCCGGAATCATGCTGTTTAATATTGCCTTACCCGTATTCAGTTCCCTGAATACAACCTTTTCTTTCGCACACACTTCTGAATACTCCTCTTTGTAATGTCTTCTTAAAGCCTGCACTTCCTCAAGCGAATATCCCTGTGCCTGTAATTCCTGCTCCAGTGCCACCCACTTCCTATGCTCATCTTCAAAGAAGGTATCCCCAAGCCTGTATGACTGCTCTGCTGGCTTTAAGTTTTCCATCTCATCAGCCGCAGTAAAAAGTTCCCTGCTCCTTTCCCTTGCTTTATAAATCCGGCTCTTTTCTGCCGAAGTCTCTTTTTTCTTATCCGTAAGAGAAGCTATCGTCCCCACAAGTTCTTCTGCTGAATGGATATTATGCCTTGCAAGGAACAAATACTGTTCCTGCAGCTTGTGCATTTTACGGATATCCTCCCTGTACTTCCATACCTGACTGTATGGTCTTTTTTTGAGTTTTCCCACCCGGTACAGCTTCGCATAATGCTTTTTCTGAAGTCCTGACAAGCCTGCCCTGCGGTATCTTTTAACTCTGCACTTTACAATGGAAACTTTCGGTATATCCTGTTTACTCTTATAAAACGCAATATCCTCTTTTACAATCCTGTCCCGGATTGCTTCCTCACAATACATATCCCCAAGAGATTTGCACCTTCTGAACCTTGTCATACCCTGTGGCTTGATTGCCAGATGTTTTCCCTGCTTTATCTGGTATCCCTTTTCAGACAGCAGTTCGAGAAATTCCTCATAGTCCTTCGCCTGCAAAATACAGGCATCCAAGTCTCTTTTTATCATATCGGACCATACAAAATTACCCTCCCTGTACTCACTCCATTCCTTATAGCTTTCGTGCTGCCTCTCCTTTTTCTCATCATCAACATCAATAATGGAGAGTCCATATTCCTGACACAGCCTGTTCGTGATAGGCTGGATATACTTTGCCCAGTCCCCTTTTTCGTAACGGTACTTTTTACCGTCCACAAAACTCACGCTGTTAAATACGATATGGGAATGAACATGGGCTGTATTATCGTGTACCACAAGCACCGCTTCGTATGACTTACCAAGATATTCCTCCACAAATTTCTGTGTAATTTCAAATGCCGTATCCGGATTTACCTCATTTTCCTTAAAGGAAAGTATGATATGATACCCCTGACGCTTATCAATCTTTCCAAAATTACGCTTGGTTTCCTTCATCTGCTCAAATGCGGTATCGACCTGACAGTTTATTGCACCCACCAGTCTGCCATCCTGTGTTTTGTCCGGGTTCATCACATAATCAAGTGCCCGCTTTAAATGTTTTCCGTGAAAATGCCCGCCACAGTCTTTCATATTAAGGATTTTACTGATTGCCAATCTGCACCACCGCCTCACTTACTTTCTTGTTCAGTTTACGCATATAGGCAACAAGCTGTGTTTTATCCTCTTTGGAATAAAGTCCTGCATTGTTATTGAATACGATCTGATTGATATTGATTCCAATACGGTTCACTTCATTGATAAGCTCTTTTAAGAGTTTCCTGACTTCCGGGTAATCATTCGGTTTCTGGCTGATGAGCAGTCTTAAATAATCTGCTTCACACATTCCGCTCTCCTCTGCCTTTTTTGCAAGCAGTTCTGCCTCCTGCGGCATAAGACGGAGCGTTTTCCTGATACAGTGGATTTTATCTGCCATACGCTCACCTTCCCCTCTTATCTGTACTGTAATCCTTTATTCCTTGTGCTATCGTGGCTGCCGCCTTTTCCAAATCACCCTTGCCCTCCAGATTACTGATAAACGCTTCCACCAGTGCCGTTGCAACAGCATCAATCTCCTTTGCATGACTGGTTTTATCAAATAATCGGTCTAACACACTCTCATCTGCCTTTAAACTGTCATACTTTTCCTGAAATTCGCAATATTCCTGAAAATCTTTCGGATCATCTTTCTTTGCCTCTGCGTGAAGTATCAGATCATAATTCCACTCACACACCTTATCAATCACATCATCTATCGGAAATGGCTCTATCTCACCGTTTTCCTCTGCCATATCCTGTCTGTACATCTTCCCCTCTGCATCCGTTCCGATTGCATAATCATGTCCTTCCATATAATTAAGAAGAAGTGCAGCATCTTCTATCGAAGGGTTGATTTGCTTATCATATACTTCTGCCCAGGCAATCAGTTCCTCTGGTTCTGAAAAAAGTGTTATTTCCCTGTTCTCTGCCACCTTGCACCTCCTTATCCGTGTTTCGTAGATATTCACTATGGCTCCAGTCACCGGTAAGTCCCCGGCGACTGCTAGATACGCATTAGAGACATCTCTGTCCTAATGCCATCTAGTTAGGGGAACATTCCCCTAATACCCCTGCAAAATATAGAGTGGTGGCACTTTGTTCCACCACTTTTGAATAAAACCACCGCTTTTTACCACCATTTCCGGTAAAAACCACCGCTTTATGCCACCACTTTTTATAATTTATATTCATAGGAAAAAACAGCATCGGAAAGTGGTGGTACTTTGTTCTATCACTTTTTGAAAAAACCACCGCATTGTTCCACCATTTTCCGTAAAAACCACTGCTTTTTACCACCACTTTTTAATGGCACTGTCCGGCTATGGTCATCTGCTCCTTTTTCTCATCTGCAAGATTAAGTTTTGTTGCAACAAGCCATTCATTGTAATCCTTATAGCCTGCTGGTGGCGGACAGTCCTTAATCTCATAGCCCAGTCCATAGTATTTTTCCATAAGTTCTGCGGCTGCTTTTCTGCCCGGTGAATCCCCATCAAGGCAGAAACGGATAAAAGAAATCTGTGGGTGTTCCCTAAGAAAAGTTTCAAGCGGGGCATCTGCAAGCATTCCAAGAGCCAGCTTATTTGATTCATGGTCGGCAAATATATCCACATAGCTCATAAGGTCGATTGCTGCCTCGAATACAACAAGCTCTGTACTGTTTACATTCACCACATTAAATCCATAGTTCTTATCATTCCCCTCCACATCACACTTGAATGGTTTTCCCTGTTTATCAAATACACCACGCATACTTGCAAATCTGGTTACTCCATTCTTGTCATTTCCTTTAAAGACAATATTGTGATAATGCCTGCTCTCATATATGAGATTTTCCTTTAAAAACAGTTCTATCACTGCCTTACTGATTCCACGCTCATTGTTAAGATAGGATATCAGGTAGGAATTATCCCCTGCTGGCTGCGGAAGCACAAAAGGCTTTCTTTCCTGTGGCTGTTTCTTTGTGACCTGATGAACAAGCGGCTGCTTTCCCATGCTTTCAATTCTCCGGTATCCGGCAAAATCCAAGAGCCAGAATACAGCCTCTTTTACACTCATTCCGCCAAATACACGGAGGAAATCTATCTGTGAGCCGCCATTATTTCCCTTATCAAACTGCCTTGACCATCTGTACCAATGACTGCGGTCATAGATACGGATTGAGTCCATTTCCTTTAAGGTGTGATATTTTCCAATCCTCTTTACGGTATAACCGAGGCTTTCTGCAACGGCACAAAGATCTACGCTCTTTGCTATGGCAAGTTCCTCCTCTGTAAATCTTCCTTCCATACTCTCACCTTGCCTTTCCCTGCTCTGCCACAAGCGGTGACTTAATATCAAGGTTCCTGTAATCCGTACTGAGTGTAATTCTTGGATTATCAATCATTCCCTTTTCTTTGAAACTGAAGAAGGCACGGTTATCCCCTCCCACGATGATATGATCCAAAAGAGGGATTCCAATAAGCTCACACAGCTTATTCATACGGTCCGTCATCATCGTGTCTGCCTTGCTGGGAAATATATTTCCCGACGGGTGGCAGTGGATCAACATCATACTGGCAGCATTACTTAAAATACTTGCCTTAAATAATTCTCTTGGGTGTGCCATCGCTTCATTCAGCGAACCGACACTTGCAAAATGCACATTGATAGGCTTTAAGTCGGAGCTGAGATTTACAACACACACCACTTCCCTGTCAAACTGGCACATACAGTCCCCCATTACAGCAGCTACTTCTTCCGGCTTGTCAAAGGACTGCTCCGAATAAATCGGAGCCTCCTTCACAAGCCTTATGGATACAACATCAAGTTTGAAGTCGTTCTTCTCTGACACCAGAACCCGCCTCCTCTCCAAACTCAATACGGATAATAAAGTCACCTTTCTGGCTGTTTACAAGAGCAATCAGTTCTTCTACGGTAAGTTCCTGCTCCATAACTGCCTCCTATCTCGCCTTTTCCTTTGCGTCATATACAAGCTGCGGCTCTGCAACGATACCATCAAGGCTCTTGTTCGGTGTATCTGTTGCAAGCGTGAGTTTTCTTAAATCTTTATCATAGTGATACACCTGATTGGAAAGTCGTTCTTCCAATGCCACCTTCTGCATATTCACCTCTGCCACCATCTGTGCAAGCTCCTCCGGATCTGTCAGCTCAGTGGACACCGCAAGAACTTCGTGCACACTTGAAGGCAGGATATACAGATCACTTTCAAGGTTTTCTGCCAGTTCGTGAAGCTCATTCTCATAAAGCATTGATACTGCACCGTCAATTCCCCTGTTATTGGAGATTATCCACAGAGTCTGCTCCGGTGGAACTTCCCTGATCATCATCTCTGCTATCTCCTCCGGCATCCCGTCACTTAAAAACATCTCTTTCATAACATCATTCATGTTTCTTATTCTTGGCGGTAAGATTCTTCTTGTGTTCTCAGCCGCATATTTAAAAAGCTGCTCCTCATTCATTCCAAGTCTTTCCGCAAGGCTGTTCGTAACCTTTATACTCTGAATACTTTCGGCATCCGCATTTACCACAAGTTTATAGATAATGGAAAGATCCTGAAATTCTCTGTGTGGCACCTGCTCCAGAAATGACCTGTTCTGTTCCGTATTGATAAGCTGGAATACTACATTTTCATCTGCATCTTTGTATAAGCTGTCAACATCAACAACTTGTGGTGTCTTTGCAAACTCCATTGCCATAAGGTCACATGCCGCCATCAGTGTTTCCTCCAGATCACCACAGTTCTGATATTTCTCATACATATCGTTGATATAAATAGTAGGAGAAATATTAGTATCTTTGCCTCTGATACTGATACCGTCATAGGTCATATTTACCTTTTCCACAGGCATAACTACAAGCTCCATACCTTTGAAGTTATCCGGCATATAGTCCATAAACTTCTCTTTTACTACTTCCTTAAAAATCTCATAATTCATCATATCTGCTTATCCTCCAAACAAAAAAAGCGGGGGAACATAAGTCATTGGCTTACATTCCCCCGCAAGGTTGATTGTTTTTATTTTCTCTTTGATATACCCGTCAGCTCATTCCGGACAATCCCGTATTCTGTGCATTTTAACCTCCTTGATTATAACAATTTCTTAAATTTAAAGAAATACTTCACAAGTCTTCTGTTTTTCCTGTAAGCAGGAAAGAAGCCTTTTACCTCCATAGTCTCACCTCCCCTCAAAATGTTCCCATTCTTACGAATGAAAGAAATACTCTTGCTACCAGACAGAATAGAAGAAGAACCAACCTGACAAGTCCCAAGAACAGCTTGAATGCTCCAAGAACAATTTTCAGCATCCACTTGAGTACCTGTAAAACAGCGGTTCCTACGGCTCCTGCAATTCTTCTCATAATAATCAATCTCCTTTCAACATCCATCCCATTGCCAATCCTGCAACATCTGAATCATTCATAACATCTTCTTCCGGCTGTTCTTCCATATCTCCCTGTGGGTTTGCAATCACTACCGGCTGGCTGTTCTTCACTCCCGCCAAAGCTCCCCCAAGTAAAGAAATGACCTCTTTTCTTGCCTCACTCATTGCAGAATACTCAATTTCCTTTTTTATCTTTTCTATCTCGTCCCTCGTTACAAACTGTTCATATCTCTTTTCCTCTTTGGAGGGAATATCATCCTCTCCATAGTGGTCAATATAAAACTCACAGGCTTCAATCAGGAACTGATTCTTCGACTTATATATCTTTGGATTAAGTCCCTTTATGACCTCATTGATTTTAGCGTGTTGAGGATTGAGCAGATTCAGTCGGAATGTGCTCTCCATAATATGCCTTCGTGCCATATGACTACCCCCTATGCAAGTCTCTTAGCAGTTTTCAATCCCATAATGGCAAGCTGTTCATATCCTCTGGCATTTGCCTTTACATCAAGGATATAAGAGATATTCTTTGCTTCGTGATTGCTGAAATTCTTCATTACCACTGCCCCGCCACCTACAAATACAATCGGTGTAGTTTTAAGGTTATAACCAAACTCACGGATTGAGTTATATACCTTTTCAACAAAGTCCTCTATCTCAGCCTTGATAATCGCAAGGTATTCATCATCTATATCAGACCTGCCATATCGCATAATATTCTGGATTTCTGTTTCATCAACTTCCCCATTGAGCTGTCTTACACACTGCTCATTGATAGAACGCATACAGGTAATAAGTCCTCTTGGCACAGTAACACACTTTGATTCGTCCGGTGACTTGTTAATCACGGGCATAATATCTATTGTCCAGCTACCGATATCAACAACCAGCGTTTTCTTTGCCATAGTCGGTATCTTGTCAACCACAGCCGCATAGCACTGTGGGAATACCGCCACATCGTCAATCTCAATATGGTATGCTTCATTTTCATATCTGAAATCAACACGCTTATTCTTGGTCAGGTATTTAATAAAGTTATTTCTCTCTGCTCCAAATCGGGTAAGTGGAAGTCCTACTGCAAGAAATACCTTTGCATCTGACAATCCTCTTTTCTTCAATTCCTTTGCGACTGCTGCCAGTGTCAAAAGATAAAAGCTGTCATCTTCAACCTTTGTATCTTTCACTTCCTGCCTTACTGTTCCAATCTTGTAATACTTACCGTCGTACTCAAGAACATCTCCAAAAAGTGCCGGAGTAGTTGTAATCTCCTTTACCCCTGTGACAAATACCTGAGTTACGGTTTTCATCATTGACCAGCCGTGATCAATTCCTATTACCTCTAACTTGTTATTCATTTTTCTGTTCCTCCAAATCTTACTAATTTTGTTCATACAGCTACCCGTACCTTTCGGTTTGTGCTTCTATCCTATTTTCCTTGTCTCTGAAATATCTGCCAACGATTTATATTCGATCACACTCTGCTCTTGCTTTCATAAGACAATACTTCCATATACAGCCACCTCTCTTTTTGCGAGATGACTTACATTCAGACCAAATCAGCTTCTTTTCTGCCATCTCCTGCTCATTTCCAATAAAAAAGGCAGGACAAACAGCCAGATACACTTTTCAGTGCAAAGCTAATTTAGTCCTACCTAAAATTATTACTATTCAATTTTCACCTCTCTTGGGTACATAAAGCACACTCAGCCCATGAATCTGAACTGCTCTATGTAATGGTCATATTTCGGATTGATATGTCAGCGCTGCCCTATCCTGTACCGATTTAAAGGTATAAAAATAAGGACTAAATTAGTTCCAACCCCTTGATTTTACTGGGTTTCTTCTAACTTGTCCCAATTATAACTCAAGCACCAAAAACAACCTTAGCAAGCACTGCCTGTGTCATGACACAGGCGAAATTCCCCACACTCTCCTACCGTCTGTGCTTGTGAATTTCCATAGGGAAGTATCCCTAACCCTCTTTTATTTTTTCTTCGATTTTCCTGTGGAATACCTTGACCTTTCCTGCCGCTTTTGCTACAATCTGCTGTGGGTGATTGCTCCCAAAACTGAATAAAACCTGAAACGAACTGTTGTAAAAATCGAACATTTTACAGCAGTTTTTTTTTGTACCCAAAAGAGAGAAAGTAAGTGGCAGAAATGGCAAGCGAAACCGCACCAATCCGGTGCAATTTTATCTCAGCGATGATGAGCAGTACATCCTCAATACCAAATTCAAAGCATCCGGCATGAAGAGTATGTCTGCTTTCCTGCGCAACAGTAATTTATAAACACCCTTATCTAACTTTAAAAAAATAGCAGAGGTTTTCTCACAATATAGCCAACCTCTGTCATTTTAAATTCATAATAAAAAACTACCAAATAAGCCATCATCAGTCTCAAATCACCACTTTTTGACAACTAGCTATAAATCCATGTTACTATATTCATCGACTCTTTTCAGAAACAGCTACCATTCTAGATGCATCGCTTATACCAAAATGCTTCTTGCGATAATTGTATTCCTCCAAAAATTCATCATACAAAGACATTTTGTATGAATACTCGCCAGCTTTTCTGTTGTATATCCCATTCGGTCGCAATAAGCATCATACTCCGTCTTAATATCACCTGTAGGCACTGGAAGAAATGTTGCTCGTTCTTCAATGGTAAGCTTTGTAAAATCAATAGGAATTGCTTCGACCGCCGTCTTTATCGTTTCCGCCATAAGTGGCTCTGAAATCACTTCCTCTATAGTTTTCACGGCAGCATCAACACTCTGGCTAGTAGTAGTTTCTTCAACTGTTTTAGTAGTAACAGTATTATCCACTTCTTCATCCGACAAAATATACCCTGCCATTTCCTGCTCCTGCTCTTTTTCTCTCATTCCCTCTTCCTTAATACCAGCAAATTCCTCATAAGACAGAATCTCTTCCTTTGCATCATAAAACGTTACATTAGACAAATCCTTAAACCGGATTTCTTCAAGATAATCCATATATTCCCATTTCCACTTATGTGTTACACTAGATAACTCCGACAATGCCTTATCCCAAAGTTCTCCTGCCTTATCAGCCTTTTCACGATACAAAACAACCGCCTGTTCTTTCTCAAACTCTTCCCTTGTCATAATCGGTGCTATAAGTTCTTCCTCAGATAACAAGGCAGCATCTCTGATAAATTGTGTCTCCAGATACTCTACATACTCCCTGTTCCAGTCAGGACGATTCAATTCCACACTGTAATATTTATACTGAATATTATTTCGCTCATATGCAAGCTTCCGTTTCCTCGACAGGATTTCTGCCTTCTTTCGTTCTTCTTCAATCTGCTTTTTCTTTCGGATTGCTTCCTCTCTTGCAGCAACTTCTGCCTTCGCTTTTGCTTGCTCCTCTGCAATCCTTCGCGCCTCATTTACCGCTTCTCTTTCCGTTACAATCTGGGCTATCCGTTCCACAAGCTCCGCTTTGCCATATCCATCACCAAGCTTATTCCCTCGTATTCCCTTTTTCATATCCGAAGTGGCAAAGGTTACTGTTTTATCCGTAACACGGACATTCCAGCCATATATCCCCTTCAGGCATTCTACCATCTGTTCAAAGGAATCTACAGCGGGCAGCATCTTGTCAATAGTGTTACGAATCAATTCCCGATTCGATGTGATGCCGACACCATCGCTGGCATTTTTATTCATAAGCCTCTTTTCCACCCAGTAATTATCCCTGTGCTTCTTGGTAAGCAGATCCACCTGTTCAAACCCATGTCTGATACAGCTTTCCATCACCCACTTCTTTGCATTGTGCATCATCTTTCCAGTACTTTTGTGCTTACAGCCCTGCTTCCATTCACAGGACTTGTCATGCCACTTTTCTTTCCTTCCCTCATACTTTCTGACGGAATTTATCACGATATGAACATGCATATTCTGACTGCCATTGTGGCCATCCGGATGCACCGCAAGCACTGCCTGATGTCCCGGAGCAAATACCGATAACCACTGCTTTCCAAACTCCATTGCCTGTTCCATGGTAATTTCATCTGTTGGATCAAAGCTGATAATATAGTGATGAGCCTTAACATCTTTTACAGCGTTATTCTTGCCATACAGCCGGTTTGTTTCAATGCATTCTGCACCAAAGGTATCTGCATCGCAGTTTACTCCATCTATCAGATAAGAATCTCTCTCCTGTATTCTTCCTTTTTCATCCAGAATCGGTTTATTCGTATACTCATCAAATTTGCATGTCAGATACTCCACTGCATCCGAATAAAATCTGTTCTTCACAGAAATATGCTTTATAATCGCCATTATGCTTCACCATCCTTTAAGCAAACGCTTTCTCGCTGGGTTTCAGATGCTCACGCTGTAAATTGCTATCAACCATGGCGATTACCGCCTGATTATCATCCAAATCACGAACTACCACAGGCATACAGTTAAGACCCGCCCATTTACATGCAGCTTTTCTTCTATGCCCTGCAATCAGTTCATAACCACCATCCTCTCTCAGTCTTGCAAGTGCCGGGACAACCACACCTTCTTTCTCAATGCTCTGCATTAATTCAAAAAGCGCCATATCATTTTCTACCTTAAATGGATGCCCATTAAAATCATGCAATTCCGATAATGGAATCATTCTGATATCGGTTTCCACCACAGCACCATCGTTTTGTTGTGGAAAAGAATACAATTCTTCTTGTTTCTTCATAAAATCAATTACCTCCGATTAAATCAATTATTCTCGCACATTTATCCGAGAACGAAAAAGAGCCGCTTATTTCCAAAATCACTTGAAAATAAGCGGCTTAGACCACTTTGTTACTTTATTGAATTGTTAGTTATTTTTGATGAAATATGAACGACAGATTTTTGTGTTTCCGAACTACACCCTCACAACCACTTGTACGTTTACACCACTGGAAATTGCCTTTTTCTTGTCTTTTCGTTCACTTTGAGAAAACAGGATATGTCGCTCAAAGTGCCTAAATTCAAGGAGTTTCAGGTATTTTTCCTTTGGAGCATTGTCACCGTCTCGACGTGATAAGTATTCGGAAACATATCCACGCAGCATATCTTCTCCACTCTATACCCTCTGCCCATAAATATCTGCAAATCCCTTGCCAGGCTTGTCGGTTTACATGAAATATAAACCATATTTTCAACACCATACTCTATGATTTTCCCGATAGCCTTCGGATGGATACCATCTCGTGGTGGATCAAGAATTATATAATCCGGTTTTTCCTCTATCTCATCAAGCACCTTGAGGACATCACCTGCGATAAATTTACAGTTATCAAGACCATTAAGAGCTGCATTTTCCTTTGCTGCGCAAACTGCCTCCTCAACTATTTCGACACCTACTACTTCCTTACACACCGGTGCCATAAGCTGCGCGATGGTGCCGGTTCCGCTGTAGAGGTCGTAGACTGTTTTACCGTTTAGCGAATCCTTGTCATCTCCCAGGATAAACTCTCTCGCTGTCTCATAGAGCACCTCCGCTCCGAGTGAGTTGGTCTGGAAAAATGAGAATGGTGTGATTTTGAATTTCAGACCTAAGAGTTCCTCGTAGAAATATGAATCTCCGTAGAGCACCTCTGTGCCCTCGTTTTTGACCACATCTGCCACGGTGTCATTTTTTGTGTGTAAAACGCCCTTAAATATGCCGTCATAGTGCCTGGTCAAAAGTGCATATCTAAAACCTGCGAGCAACTCCTCCTCGTTGAAGCCCTCTGTCTGTGTGGTGGTGACAAGGTCGACTATGATTTCACCGGTTTTTGTTGCCTTTCTGACAAGTAGATGCCGCAGATAGCCTTTGTGTGTTGCTCTGTGGAAATATGGGATATTGTTTTTTGAAAAATAATCAAGTGTTGCCTTTAATATTGTCCTGAAATCCTCATCCACTATCTGACAGTCTGATACTGTCACAAGGTCATAAAAGCTTCCTCTTTTGTGCATGCCAAGCGCAAGAGGGCCATCCTTGTACTCATCACCGAAGGAAAATTCCATCTTGTTTCTGTATTCGCTCTTTTTCGGACTTCCATGTATCCCTATAAACTCATATCCTGACTCTTCCTCAGTGCCGATGGCATCCGAAATGAGCTTTTTCACCTGGGTAAGCTTCATATCAAGCTGCTTTTCGTAAGGCACTGTCTGATATG
>ENA-OQBD01000736-OQBD01000736.1-human-gut-metagenome-genome-assembly--contig:-NODE-736-length-16875-cov-5.173752_pt1 | contig 16875 bp, 17 predicted proteins | sample MGYA00242742_ERZ504543 | MGnify/ENA primary metagenome ERZ504543 (study PRJEB26092, sample SAMD00036239) | human gut metagenome | host: Homo sapiens | study: EMG produced TPA metagenomics assembly of...
GGCTGCACTTGACAAACTCCTGTGCACTTTTTCATCCAGTTTGATCTGTTTCTCCATATGCTGACCGCCTTGCCTTTCTTGACTTTTTTCTATATTTCAGTTTTACACAAAATGTTAAGATTTTGTCAATACTGTTTATTTCATATCAAACATTTTTTCGACACAATGTACAATATCTTTGTCTTTCCTTTGGAAATCCTGTTGAATTTGATTGTATTATTTTTAGATAAATCTTGGAATTTTTCCCAAAAAAATCCGCCGCAGGACGGTATGTTACACGTACTGCGGCGGTTTTAAATAAATCGGATATTCGGAATCCGCTTTGCTACTTCCTCATAAACAAAATCCGTTTCCGGATTTATATCAATCGGATATTCGAAATCCGCTTCGCTACTTTCTCATAAACAAAATCCGTTTCCGGATTTTGTTTATATCCGTGTCAGAACAAAAATATCGTAGATTGCTCTGACTGCTTTTTCGAAATCACGATTCTCTACACCGATGATGATATTCAGTTCACTGGAACCCTGGTCGATCATTTTTACGTTTACATTTGCATGGGCAAGAGCAGAGAAGATCCTTCCTGCAGTGCCTCTCTGGGATTTCATTCCACGACCAACAACTGCGATCAGTGCAAGGTCAGATTCCATCTCCACAAAATCAGGCTGCACCAGACGGTGAATACCTGCGATAACCTGCTGCTCTTTCTCCTCAAATTCGTCCTGATGAACATATACAGTCATGGTATCGATTCCGGATGGTACATGCTCAAAGCTGATTCCCTGATCTTCAAATACCTGAAGTACCTTGCGTCCGAACCCGATCTCACTGTTCATCATGGATTTCTCGATATTAATAGAGCAGAAGCCTTTCTTTCCGGCGATACCGGTAATAGTGAATTTCGGCTTCTTACAGGTGCTCTCTACGATCAGAGTACCTTTATCCTCCGGGCTGTTTGTGTTACGGATATTGATCGGAATTCCCTCTTTACGAACCGGGAAAATGGCATCCTCATGAAGAACAGTAGCTCCCATGTAGGAAAGCTCACGAAGCTCTCTGTATGTGATCGCCTCGATAGGCTCCGGATTGTGAACGATACGCGGATCTGTTACAAGAAAACCGGAAACGTCCGTCCAGTTCTCATAAATATCTGCATGGATAGCCTTTGCAACCAGGGAACCTGTCACATCAGAACCACCTCTGGAAAATGTCTTTACCGTGCCATCTGCACATGCGCCGTAAAATCCCGGAATAACCGCATGCTGGGATTTGCTGAGTTTTTTGGAAAGGAGTTTATTGGTCTCCTCCGCTTCCAGATTACCAGCTTTATCAAAACGGATCACAGAAGCTGCATCCACAAAATCATATCCAAGATATGCAGCCATGATCTTACCATTGAGGAACTCTCCTCTGGATGCCGCATACTGGATTCCTGCCTGTGCACGGAAATCCTCATCGATCTTCTTGAACTCCTCCTCAAGAGAAAGGCTCAGTCCGAGTCCCTTAATGATCTCATAATATCGCGCCTTGATCGCATTGATCTTCTCAGTGATATCCGCCCCTTTGGATGCTGCGTCATAACATCCATAAAGCATATCCGTCACTTTGATATCCTCGTCAAATCTCTTTCCCGGAGCTGACGGAACTACATAACGGCGGCTCTCATCACTGCGGATGATATCGCCCACTTTCTGGAACTGCTCCGCATTTGCAAGAGAACTTCCACCGAATTTTACAACTTTTTTCATGATAACACCTCTCACCTGTAATTTCGACTTCCAGCGCCGCCTTTTCACCATTCACTGCAACGCTTTACCACAGAAACCTACGGCTATTTTATTGAATAATTTCTAATTTTGCAAGCCTTTCCGTAACATTTCTGCAAAAAAAGTCAAATTATACAAGAGAAAAGTATCTCCTGACCTGTTTCTTATGCACAGTACTGCTTCAGAATGTTCTCGAGAGCTGCAGCGCTGCTTGTGTGACAGCGGCATACCGGAATGGATTTTTTCTTTGCTTCTTCTACTGCGCAGTTTACCATTTTGTGGGAAACGGTACTAGTGAACAGGATCATCAGATCCGGCACCCCGATTTTTTTCTTCATGGCTCCTTTTTCCTTGGCAAAAACTTTCGCCTTGCATCCGAAGCCTTTGCAGATATCCTCATACTGACATACCATTCTTTCATTACCGCCTACAATTACAACGCTCATAATTCACTCTCCTTTGATCTCTGAACTTTTATATGACTGTTTTAAGGTTATTTTAAACTAACTTTACTTTTAAAATATTGAGTTAGCACTTGCTAACTCATTTATTATAATACCATCTCACAAAAAGTTTGTCAAAGGTAATTTTAAATTCTGTCTGATTTTTTATATCCTGTGATCTCACATACTGTAAGTATGCCGTTTTTTACCTGAAAATGAACATCCATTCCTGCAAAAGGCATTCCGTATATCCTCTCCGGATCCTTCTGGTAGGCAGGCCTCGGATCCTCTCTGAGCACGCCTTCCAACGCAGTAAGCTTATCCTCCGGAATCCTTACCTTCCATTCTTCCGGGATCTCTACCTGCAGAAAATGCTGCTCCACCTTCGTCGCAAAGCCGCCCAGCGCTTCCGGATGGCAGTCTGCCACAGGCAGATATGGCTTGATATCATAGATGGGGGTTCCGTCCATCAGGTCCGCACCGGATACGATCAGTACAGGAGCCTCTTTGCTTTCCATGTCGATCTTTTCAAGCTTCACACAGGATAATCCTACAGGATTGGGACGGAAGGGCGATCTGGTGGCAAATACGCCCATCCTTTCATTTCCGCCCAGACGTGGCGGACGTACCGTAGGTGACCAATTCTCACGGATCGCCTGAGAAAATTCCCAGAGCAGCCAGATATGTGAAAAATCTTCCAGCCCCTTCACCGCTTCACGTACCCGGTATTCCGGTTCAAAAACAATACAGGCTGTCAGTTCTTCCACTCGACCGCTCTGACGCGGGATTCCGAATTTTGTCGGAAAATCACTTCTGATCCTTGCGATTATCTTCATATCCCTATTCTCCCTTTCACTTGCCAGATATACACCTCATGCGCCTGTTACATAATTCTGCTTTCAATGACTGTCATGTCATTTCCGTCAGATCCTCTTGTAGGCAACACAGTTTTTTTGCCGCTTGGCCTGATAGAGAAGTCTGTCCGCTTCCATCACTCCATCTCTGACCTTACAACTTCCATATACACCTCCCACGCTCATGGAAAGCCGGATTTCTTTGTATTCCGGCACATCTGCCATTGCGATCTCTTCCCGGATATCTTCCAGCTTCTGCTGAAATACCTTTTCCGGGATTTCTTCAAACATCAGAAGAAATTCGTCTCCTCCATAACGCAGTACCACGTCATCTGCCCGCACATGCTCAAAGATCGTTCTGACAATGGTACAAAGCGCCGCATCTCCAGCTACATGGCCATAGCTGTCATTGATCTGTTTAAAATTGTCCACGTCGATCATAGCTATAGCCCCCATCTTATCCAGGGATTTCAGCTGTTCCTCAAAATATCTCCGGTTTCTGGCACCAGTCAGCGGATCTTCATATAATTCCCGGTTGAATCTGCTGATCTTATCAATCAGAGATCCGCTTCCATAAGCTCCCAGAAAGATCTTATCCGTCATTTTAAAGACCATTTCCATGACAAGAGGTGTCCCGTCTATAACCACATATTTGGCGATTACCTGATAAATGTCATCATTGACGAACTCAAATTTCGTCATTCTGTTTTTGCGGGCAAAAACTTTGGCAGAAATACAGTTCTCACATCTTCTGCCTTTATTCCACACTGCAAAGCATTTATGTTCTGTTTCATAAGAACAATCATCTGAGCCAACTTTTACCGGAGCTGTACGGCTGACATCCACCAGTCTTACAATGTCAAAAACCGTCTTCAGAATTTCTATTTCTTTATTTACTTCCTGGGCAGTCATAACTACGCCCTTATCTTTATTCATAGTATTTTCCTGCGTTTCTGAAATTATTATATACATCCATGATAACACATCGTACATCAATTCACAATTGTATTTCATCGTCGTTTATGCTATTGTATAGTGTATAAGAAGTAATATTTTTATCAGGAGGTTTCATATGGCACAGAGACGTACAAAGATAGAAGTACTCAATGAGAAAATTTCCAAAGTAGATTCCAAGATTGCTGCCTGTACCGAAAAGATAGCAGCGCTGGAGGATGAAAAAACTGCACTGGCAGCTCAGCTGGATGAGATCCGCAAAGCTGAAAAAAAGGCAAAGGAAGCTGCCGAACTGAAACGTCTGCTCAAGCTGATGCACAAAAAAGACATTTCCGTAGAAGATCTGGAAGCCATGATCTCCAGGGAAGCCTGAAACAGATCCTCAACAAACAAAAAACCGGTTTACGAAGAATTTTTTCTTCCAAACCGGTTTTTTATTTGTGATCTTTCTATGATACGATCTGTATATTTCTGCAATCTTTATATTCTTTGGAACAGCTTTCCGTCAGGATCACCGCTCCGTCAAATGAAAAGAACGTTACCGCACTGATCTGTCCGAATTTGGAGCTGTCAGACACTACGTACTTTTCCAGACACTGCTCCATGGCGGTTCGCTTTACCAGTGCCTCATTGGATTCCGGCGTGGTAAAACCTTCTCTCTGAGTCATCCCGTTGGTCCCGAAAAAGCCTTTTGTAAAATGATAATTCTTCAGCATCTGCATGGCCTGACTTCCGATCACAGCTTCCGTAGATCCCTTCAGTTCTCCGCCGATCAGCAGCACACGGACTCCCATCTGAGCCAGAGCCCTGGCATGGGAAACACCATTGGTGACAAAGGTCGCCCCGGAGCCTTTCAGATGCTCCAGCATATATCCGGTAGTCGTTCCCGCATCCAGATACACAAAATCTTCCGGACGGATCAGAGCTGCCGCATAGGCTGCGATCTTCTTTTTTTCTTCAATATTCAGCTCAACTTTCTGGGCTACGGTAGGCTCATAGGCATTGACAGTATGTTCCAGTGCCACCGCACCGCCAAAAACCCTGGTCAGCTTCCCCGCCTTGTAAAGCGCCGTGATGTCTCTGCGGACCGTAGATTCCGATGCATCCAGGATATCTTTCAGTTCTGTTACCGTAACACTGTTTTTTTCTCTGAGAAGGCCGAGTATGATCTCGTATCTCTGCTCCGTCAGCATTCCTTTTCCTCCTTCAAAAAAGACATCCCGATCGACCGGACCGGGATGCCTTCTGTTCACTCATTCTGAGATTACAGGTTCTCCTGCATGAATTTGCTTACTGCCTCGTATGCTGCATCCTCATCTGCACCATCGAATGTAAAGGTAACCTCATGTCCCTTCTTTACGCCAAGTCCCATAAGTGCAAGAAGCTTTCTGCACTCTACAGTCTTGCCGTCCTTCTCGATAGTGATCTTGGACTCGAAACCTTTTACAAGCTTCACAAGCTCTCCGGCCGGACGTGCATGGATTCCTTCGTTATCTGTTACTACATACTTGAATTCTTTCATTTCTTTATCCTCCAGTTTTTATTTTAATTTAAAAAATTTAAGCAACTTTTTTCTTCAGTACCCCGAGAAGTACAGCTGAGATCAGAGTTCCCACAACCAGTGCGACCAGATACATCATTGCATTACCTACAACCGGGAATACGAAGATTCCGCCATGTGGTGCCATCAGTGTACAGTTGAAGAACATGGAGATTGCTCCGGCTGCTGCGGAACCGACGATACAGGACGGAAGTACATGGACCGGGTCAGATGCCGCAAAAGGAATCGCACCTTCTGTGATAAATGCAAGTCCCATAATAAAGTTGGTCGGTCCTGCCTCACGCTCTTCTTTTGTAAATTTGTCTTTAAACAGCAGGGATGCGAGTGCGATGGCACACGGAGGAGTCATACCTCCCACCATAACTGCTGCCATAATGTCATAGTTGCCTGCCGCAATAGCTGCTGTACCAAATACATATGCTGCTTTGTTGAACGGGCCGCCCATATCAATGGCCATCATACCACCAAGAACCAACCCTAAAATTACTTTACTTGAATTTCCCATGCCTGTCAAGGCATTATTTAATCCTGTATTGATACCGCCCATGATCGGCTCTACAACGAAGGTCATACAGAGTCCCATAAGAAGGACACCAACAACCGGATAGATCAGTACAGGCGCTATTTTTTCCAGTGCTTCCGGAAGCTTATCACAAACCTTACGAAGTCCAAGGATCAGATATCCTGCAAGGAAACCTGCAAGAAGTGCTCCGAGGAAACCGGATTTTCCGTTTGCCGCGATCATACCGCCCACAAGTCCAACTGCAAGTGCCGGTCTGTCACCGATGGCCATTGCAATAAATCCGGCCAGGATCGGAAGCATGAAACCAAATGCGGTTCCACCAATGTTTTTCAGAACAGCCGCTACCGGTGTGATGGTACCAAAGTTTGCTCTCTGGTCTGCAGGAAGGGAACTCAAATCTACACTTAAACCATCGATCAGGAACGCAAGAGCGATCAGGATACCACCGCCTACAACCAACGGAAGCATGTGAGATACACCGTTCATCAGCTGCATATAGATCTTGTGGCCTGCTCCGCTGCCTGCTTTTGCATTTGAGGAAGAGCTCTGACTGCCTGCTGCTGCATGATATACCGGAACATCTCCGGAAATCGCACGTTCAACAAGCTGGTCCGCTTTGCTGATTCCATCTGAAACCTGACATTCGATGACTTTCTTTCCATCGAAACGATCCATGGGAACCTTGGCATCTGCAGCTACAATGATGCAGTCTGCCTCCCGGATTTCCTGATCCGTAAGTACATTTTTTGCTCCACCGGAGCCTCGTGTCTCTATTTTAATGAAACAGTCTTTCGCCTTCGCTGCTTTTTCCAGTCCCTCTGCTGCCATGTAGGTGTGGGCAATACCTGTGGGGCAGGAGGTAACTGCCAGCAGTTTAGCTCTGGCTCCTTCGGAACTTCCTGTATCTGCCAGTCTTTCATCAATATCTTTTTTCTCCTCATCGGCCTTGTCGATGATCTCCATAAATTCATCTACAGAACCTGCGTTGCGTAAGGATTCTGTAAAATTATCATCCATCAGCATTACGGAAAGCTTGCTGAGTACATCCAGATGAATGTTATCTTCTGTATTTGGTGCTGCGATCAGGAAAAGAAGGGTAACCGGCTCATCATCCAGTGCCTCAAATTCCACGCCGTTTTTTACTACCATGGCAGCAAGTCCCGGTTTCTTTACCGCATCACATTTTCCATGAGGAATAGCGATTCCCTCACCGATTCCTGTCGTACTTTCTTCCTCTCTTAAATACACCTGTTTCCGATAAGCTTCCCTGTCGCTGATCTTTTCACTTTTTACCATAAGATCTACGGCCATGTCCAGAGCTTCAGATTTCGTCTTCGGTGCAGCATCCAGTGATATGCTTCGTTTGTCAAGCAGATCTGTGATTCTCATCTTCCCTTCTCCTTTCTTCTTTACCCCTCTGTTACCTGTTCATATACTGCCTGAACTTCTTCCCTTGTGGCAAGATTTTCAGAAAATGCACTTGCGCTTCCTGCGGAAATTCCCATATGGAATGCATATTCGTGATCCTGTTTTTCCATCCAGCCTGCCATAAAGCCTGCTACCATGGAATCTCCGGCTCCTACTCCGTTTACCAGTGTTCCTTTCGGTGCCGGTTTCTCAAACACCTGACCGTCTTCCGCTACCAGGACAGCTCCCTCTCCGGCCATTGAGATCAGCACATTTCTGGCTCCTTTTTCCTGGAGCTTCTTTCCGTAAGGGATCACATCCTGACGGGTCTTAAGCTCTACACCGAAGATTTCTCCAAGCTCATGGTTATTGGGCTTCACCAGGAACGGATGATACTTCAGGACATTCACAAGAAGATCTCTCGTTGCATCCACAACGATCATCACGCCTTTTCCGTCCAGCCTCGCCATGATCTTCTCATACATATCATCCGGCATAGATGAAGGAATACTTCCTGCCAGAAAAAGCACATCTCCCTCTTTCAGTCTGTCAAGCTTCTTCATCAGCTCCTGAACCTTTTCAGCGCTGATCTCCGGTCCCATTCCGTTGATCTCAGTTCCATCAATAGATTTCAGCTTCAGGTTGATCCTTGAAACGCCTTCCGGGATCCTGATAAAATCAGATCTCACTCCCATCTCCTCAAGCTTTCTTACAATCTCATCTCCGACGAATCCTGCCATGAAACCAAGTGCTGTATTCTCGATTCCAAGATTCATCAGCACGGTGGAAACGTTGATTCCCTTTCCGCCCGGAAGCATCAGCTCAGAGCTTGTCCGGTTGGTAAGTCCGAGTTTAAAATCCTCCACGGAAACGATATAGTCCAGAGACGGATTAAAAAGTAACTGTGCAGATCATTTTTTCTCCTCCCATATCTTTTATCCTGCGGTTTTTGACCGCTTTTTGTTGTTTTTCATTTGTTGAACTCAGTATACTTCCAAATTCATTCAAAGTCAATCAAATTACTTCACAAAATTCATGAACGTTTTTGGTTGAGTTTGCACAAAAAACGTGCATCAACCTTAGCTTTCCCTGGTTAATGCACGTTTATCCCTGACTGTATTGGTCACTTTCATTCAAATTCCATCACTTTTCCTGAATGTGATAGTTTCGCAATAACATTTATCTGATTTGTTTCTTATTCGCAGTATCTCTGACCATCTTCCGATATCTTCTCATCAGCTCCCTTGTCACTTTGTCTTCCTCAAACTGGATTCCTCCGATCTGACGCACCGGCATGATTCCCATCAGGGAATTTGTGACAAAGCATTCCTGATACCATTTAAGATCCTGAACATAGATATAGGTTTCTTCCACCGCTTCCGTGTCACAGAGATATTCACGGAGGATTCCCGGAAGAAGTCCGCAACTGATTTTTGGTGTATAGATCACGCCTTTTCGCACAAAGAATACATTACTTACTGTCCCTTCCGATATCTGTTTCTTTGTATTCAGAAACAACCGTTCATCCATTCCTGCTGCTGTAGCATTACGTTTTTCCAGGATACAATCTCCGTAATTCATGGTTTTGTGATATACAAGAGGTGATGTTTCATTTCGTTTTACCTTGCTGACATCCATGGTAAAGCCTTTTTCATAATTCTCCGGCGTATAATGATTGGCACGAAGAGAATACACTGCATTTTCCTTTGTAAGCATAAGCTTCAGCGCACAGTGTTCCAGTCCGTCAAATTCTTTCTGCACCTCCGGGCGTTTTTTTTGTTCTTCCAGATATTCTTCGATCCTCCCGGCTGTGATCCCACGTACTGCCGGATCACCCAGCTTCAGGAAATCTGCCGCTCGTTCCAGTCTTTTCAGATGCTTTTCCAGAAGTATGGGGGTTCCCTTTTCTATTCCGATGGTCTCAAATGCTCCCAGACCGAACTGAAAACATTCGTCTAAGGTTATGTTGTTCATTTCCTTTGACCTCCTTATGAAGTGTCCCTGTCAGATTCTCTGATCTTTCTACAGAGCCTTTCACTTTTACCGTTCTGTATGTTTCTCTACTGCAGCGCATCCAGGATCGCTTTCGCCTTCTGCAGAGTCTCCTCGTACTCAAATTCCAGATCTGACTCTGCTGTGATCCCGCCGCCAACGCCAAGGTGATATTTTCCGTTTTTATGAAGAGCTGTACGGATCACGATGTTGAAATCGCAGCTTCCGTCCAGTGTCAGATAGCCGATAGAACCTGTATAAAGATTTCGCTTGCCGTGTTCCAGCTCGTCAATGATCTCCATGGCACGGTATTTCGGCGCACCGGTAATAGAACCGCCGGGAAATGCAGCCTTCAGAAGATCCATAACATTTTTTCCTCCTTCCAGTTTTCCTTCAATATCCGATACCAGATGAAAAACCGTAGCGTATGCTTCCACTGTAAAAAGCTCGGTTACCTTCACGCTTCCCGGTGTACACACCCGGTTCAGATCATTTCGCTCCAGGTCTACGATCATAAGAAGTTCACTCTTATCTTTTCCGGAATCCTGAAGCTCCCGACGGAGCATTTCATCTTCCTCAGATGTTACGCCACGTTTTCTTGTTCCCTTTATAGGACGGGTATTTACATGACGGTCTTTCATCTTCAGAAAACGTTCCGGAGATGCACAGACGATCTGATAATCTCCGAAATCCAGATATCCGCCGAAAGGAGACGGATTATTTTTCCGAAGATCATAAAAAACATCCAGAGGTGGTTTTTCGCTTTCAATGGTCAGCTGCTGCGTCATATTGGCAATATAGATATCGCCCTCTATAATATAGCGGATCATCCGGTCTACTGCCTGTTTGTATTCTTCTTTCTCAAAGTTGGGATGAACCTGGATCCTGAATTTCTCACGGTGAGAATTTTCCGTGACCATCTTGTTTCCGGATTCCTTTTTTTCCCCTGTTTCCGATCCTTTCTGTTTCCCCGCCTCTGTAAATCCCCGGATTGCTTTTTCCATCGCTCCGATTTCTGCTGCAGCGTCTGCACTGATTCCATTTGACACAAGATAGGTTCTTTTTTCCTGACAGTCTTCTATGATAAAACAGTCATAAAACGTCAGAACTGCCTCCGGAACAGTCACAAGATCCTTTTCTCCGGATGGTACTCCCATCTGTTTTCTTCCGTAATCATAGGAAAAATATCCTACTGCACCGGATACGATGGGAAGTCCGCTGTTATTTTTGTCTTCATGGGTATTTAAATATTCCCGCATATAGTCTTCAAAGGTTGTTTCTGTTTCCGGCCTTCCGTTGATAGTAAAGTTCTCTCCGTCCTTTACCAGCTTCAGATACGGACATCTTCCGATCACGGAATAATGTCCCAGCTCATTGACAAGGGAGGAATCCAGAAACGCTGCTCCGGGTTCTCTCTCGTAGATCCGAAAAATGTCCACTGCCGGGATATATGGGGTCAGTTCTTTTATTCTTCGCTGATTTTTGTACATATTTTTACTCCTCCTTCTGAAAATTCTCCGCGATCCTGCAAAAATTCTCAAGAAGCTCATGTCCATATTCCGTAAGAACGGCTTCCGGATGGAATTGCACACCATAGATAGGCAATGCTTTATGGGAAATTCCCATAACAGCACCATCATCAGAAAGCGCATCCACCTGATACTCCTCCGGAATGCTGTCTTCCCGCACGATCAGGGAATGGTATCTTGTCACCTTGTATTTCTCAGGCAGGCCTGCAAACACTCCTGTTCCATGGTTGTGGATCTCTGTTACTTTTCCGTGCATGGGACACACGCCCTTTTCCACTACTGCTCCCGCGCAGTGGCCGATCACCTGATGTCCCAGACAGACACCAAGAACAGGAATCCTTCCCTGAAATCTTTTTACGGTATCTACGCAGAGCTTCGCATCCCAGGGACGCTTCGGTCCCGGAGAAAGGATGATTCCTTCCGGGTTCAGCTCTTCCAACTCCTCCAGGGTGATCTCGTCGCAGCGTCTGACTAGGATCTCTCTTCCAAGCTCCTGAAAATATGCCTTGAGATTATAAACAAATGAATCGAAATTATCGATCATCACATACATGCTTTTTTCCTCCATATCAAGCAGATATTTAAGACTCTCTTTATCGTCTGCTCACAAAAAAAGGGATAACGACGGCATGCCAAAAAGACATGCACAGTCGTTATCCCCTTGCGGTCCGTAATCTGTACGTTCTAATATAAATTGTACTGCTGATTATTTCTGTTTCTTGGTTTCCTCATAATGATGGATGTCTGCCAGTACAGCGTTTACATCAAGTCCGTGTACCATACATGCCTCCTCAAGAGACTCACCGATAGAAGACGGACAGCCGATGCAGTGCATTCCTTCCTGCATAAGAATGTATGCGATCTTCTCATCGTATGCAAGCATCTCGCCCATTGTTGTTTCCTTTGTGATTTCCATGATCTATATTCTCCCTTCTGGATCTGTAATCTTACCCGGAATCCCGGTTTCCTGGTTTTTTCCGCAGTCATAATATCATTATAACTGTATCTTCCATAATTGCAAGCCTAAATTTATTCTTTTCATTTTCTGTATTATACCCACTCAGGCAGCAGTTTCCTTTTTTCCCCTGCTCCACTTTTTCATCACATAAATATAATACGGGATCAGAGGGATCAGCGCTGCGATCCATGCGGCAGGATCCGCCAGACATACTCCTGCAAAACTTGTTTTTCCTGCAACAAACATAACGATCGCACTTCTTGCCGCCAGTTCAAACACACCGCCCAGCATGGGAACCAAGCCATATCCCAGTCCCTGAAGTCCGTTTCTGTAGAGGAAGATACTTCCAAGGAACGGATATGCCCAGAATACCGTATGAAAATAAGTAACAGAAACATTAATAACATCCGTCTGGGATTTGTCAATAAATAACCAAGTCATGTACTTTCCGAAAAAGAACATAATGATCATAGTGATCACACTCCAGATCAGGATCATGATCTGGGTATATTTCATTCCTGCTTTTACACGGTCCATCTTTCCGGCGCCCCGGTTCTGTCCTACATAGGTTGCCATCGTTGCACCAAAAGCTACAAATACAGTTGCAATGATATTCTGTATTTTTCCCGCAGCGGAAAATCCTGCCATATATACAGAACCGTAAATATTTACCGCACCCTGCACAATAATGGTTCCGATTGCTGTGATGGAAAACTGAAGTCCCATGGGAATACCAAGGGCCAGCAGATAACGGAAGCTGGTAAAAGAAACTTCAAAGTTTTCTTTCTTCAGATGCAGGATCGGGAACTTTTTGATAATATAGATCAGGCAGCAGACTGCGGAAATTGCCTGCGCGATAACCGTAGCATAGGCACAGCCTTCCACTCCCATCCCGATTTTTACAATAAACAGAATATCCAGGAACACATTGATCACTGCCGAAATGATCAGAAAATACAGCGGAGATTTTGAATCTCCAAGTGCACGGAGAAACGCTGCCAGTGAATTATATGCCGCTGTTACGATCAGACCTGCATAAATAATTCCCATATATCCCTTCACAGATTCCATCAGATCCTCCGGTGAATTCATCAACCGCAGAATCGGTTCATTCAAAGCCTCAAAGCCAATGGTCATCACAATGGCAAAGGCTGCTGCCAGATAAATGGACATAGCTACGTAATGACGCATCTTATCATATTGCTTCGCCCCGAACCACTGGGATACCAGAATGGCAAAGCCACTGCTCAGTCCGTTAAGCCATCCGGTAACAAAAAACATCAGTGAACCGGTGCTTCCGATTGCAGCCAGCGCATCTACTCCCAGGAACTGACCCGCAACAATGGAATCCGCAATGTTATAAAACTGCTGAAAAATATTTCCGAGACACATGGGAATCATAAAGCGGATGATCAGGCTCACCGGATTTCCCACGGTCATATCATTGGTCTTGTCCTTTGTCAATTTCATCCATCTCCTTTTCCACAAATATAACTATCTTTTATTTTTTAAAAACAATCAATTTACTAATCACATAATTCAATACGATCACAACCACCTGAGCAACAAGTTTCACTGCCATGCTGTTAAATCCAAGCCAGGTGATAAATACCGCAAGGATTGCTTCCTCCACAATCAGCGTAAAGAGCCGGCCTCCGAAAAACGAAGCCATCTGCTTTAAAAATCCGGCGGCGGAATCCACCTGCCCGTCAAATACCCATGTCCTGTTTGTAAAATACTGGAACAGTACGCAGACCACCCAGCAGATCACATTGGCGATCAGCGCATTCATGCCCAGGCCCTTATCCAGCCATGCATACAACGCAATGTTCAGAAAAAATGTGAGCCCTCCAAAGAACAGATACATCAGAACTTCCTTATGTTTCTTATAAAAAGGTTCAAATATATTCAGCACCGGAAGATGCATCAGTTTATCAAAAATGTCCTTCTTTTCCTCCACATCCATATCCTTTCTCCTATTCAGTTTAAGCCGTAGCTTTATCATATGTAAACTTATATAACATAGCAAAAAAAATCCCGAATGTCAACGCATTCCAGGATTTTTCTGTTTCTGTATTTGTATCAGAACTGCTCTTTCACTCTTCACTCAGGCCTTCACAGCCCAGCGCATCTTCGTGGATCTGGCGCGCCCATTCTGTGCACATTCCTGTGCGGAAGGACGGATCACATCTTTTGAATAGTCGGAATAGATGCCGTCTTTATAACCCTGCTTTAAGGCTTTCTTTACCAGCTTGTCCTCTCCGGAATGGAAGGTAAGGATTGCTACACGGCCGCCTGGCTTCAGCGCTCCGGGAAGTTTTTCCATAAAATCATAGAGGACCTCGAATTCCCGGTTCACATCAATACGCAGTGCCTGGAAAACTCTCTGGCATGTTTTTTCACCGTGTCTTTCCTCTCTTTTTCAGGAAGGAAAAACAATGTCTTCTCAATGACTTCACGAAGCTTCGTAGTGGTATCTATGTGGTTTCCTCTTCGGATCTCATCTGTGATGGCCTTCGCGATCTCCTCACAGTACGGCTCATCGGAATTCTCATCCAGCATTCCGGCAAGCTCTTCTCTTGAAATGGTATCCAGACGCTGTGCTGCGCTGATTCCGGTTTCCTGGTTCAGCCTTAAATCCAGAGGACCATCCACCTTAAAGGAAAACCCTCTCTTGGGATTGTCGATCTGCATAGAAGACACCCCAAGATCCGCAAGGATAAAATCAAAGCCTCCAACTTCCTCTGCGATCTCATCAATGGTGCAGAAATTCTGGAGTTTAATCGTCAGGATATCTTCTCCGAATCCCTGCTCTGCCAGACGTTTTCTTGTCTTGGCAGATTCTTCCGGGTCCACATCCGTGGCGTACATGTGTCCCTGACCTCTCAGACATTCCAGCATGGCCTTTGTATGCCCACCGTAACCAAGTGTAGCATCAAATCCAACCTGTCCCGGCCTGATCTCCAAAAAATCAATGATCTCTTTTACCATAATGGAAATATGCATTCCAGCCGGTGTGTTTCCCTTGCTGATCACATGTTCAATGGTATCCTTATACTTTTCAGGCTGAAGCTCTTTATATTTCTCCTCGAATTTCTTCGGATATTTTCCTTTATATCGTACACGTCTCTTATGAGGTGTCTGTGATTCCTGATTCATAAAATTCTCCTTATCCTCCGGCTTTATCTGCCCTGTTTCTTTCATGATACCATGAATCCTATTTTTCGTAAACCGTCGGAATACTTCAAAAAATATCATAAAGAAAAAAAAGCCTCTGACAATCTGTATTTCTACAGACTGCCAGAAGCTTTATATATGCTCAGATTGAAACTTCAGCCTGAAATATATTCTTACTTATGCGTTCTTCTTAGCGATTGCTGCCTGTGCTGCTGCAAGACGAGCGATCGGTACACGGAACGGTGAGCAGGATACATAGTCAAGTCCGATCTCGTTGCAGAACTCTACGGAAGACGGATCTCCACCGTGCTCACCGCAGATACCTACGTGAAGTTTCGGGTTAACCGGTTTTCCAAGCTCGATAGCCATCTTCATAAGTTTGCCGACACCTGTCTGGTCAAGCTTAGCAAATGGATCGTTCTCGAAGATCTTAGCATCATAGTATGCGTTAAGGAACTTACCAGCATCATCACGGGAGAATCCGTATGTCATCTGTGTAAGGTCGTTTGTACCGAAGCAGAAGAAGTCAGCCTCTTTAGCGATATCATCAGCTGTAAGAGCTGCTCTCGGGATCTCGATCATAGTACCAACCTCGTACTCAAGGTCAGAACCTGCTGCTTTGATCTCAGCATCTGCTGTCTCTACAACGAATTTCTTAACATATTTAAGCTCTTTGATGTCACCAACAAGCGGAATCATGATCTCCGGTTTGATGTTCCAATCCGGATGATTCTTCTTAACGTTGATAGCTGCGCGGATAACAGCGCTTGTCTGCATCTTAGCAATCTCTGGATAAGTAACAGCAAGACGGCATCCACGATGTCCCATCATCGGGTTGAACTCGTGAAGGGAAGCGATGATTGTCTTGATCTGCTCTACAGTCTTGCCCTGAGCGTCAGCCAGTTTCTTGATGTCCTCTTCCTCTGTAGGAACGAACTCATGAAGTGGCGGATCAAGGAAACGAATTGTTACAGGATTTCCTTCAAGTGCCTCATAGAGTTTCTCGAAGTCTCCCTGCTGCTCCGGAAGGATCTTAGCAAGTGCTGCTTCTCTCTCCTCTACTGTCTCAGAGCAGATCATCTCACGGAATGCATCAATTCTGTTGCCCTCAAAGAACATATGCTCTGTACGGCAAAGACCAATTCCCTCTGCACCAAGCTCACGAGCTTTCTTAGCATCAGCAGGAGTATCAGCGTTTGTACGAACTTTCATTGTTCTGTACTTGTCAGCCCATCCCATGATACGTCCGAACTCACCAGCGATCTTAGCATCTACAGTCGGGATAAGTCCGTCATAGATGTTACCTGTTGTACCATCAATGGAGATTGCATCTCCTTCATGGAACTCTTTACCAGCAAGTGTGAATTTCTTGTTCTCCTCATCCATAGCGATATCGCCGCATCCGGATACACAGCAGGATCCCATACCACGAGCAACTACAGCTGCGTGAGATGTCATACCACCACGAACTGTCAGGATACCCTGAGCAGCTTTCATACCTGTGATATCCTCTGGGGATGTCTCAAGACGAACAAGAACAACTTTCTCTCCTCTTGCAGCCCACTCAACAGCGTCCTCTGCAGAGAATACGATCTTACCGCAAGCAGCTCCTGGAGAAGCACCAAGACCTTTACCCATCGGTGTAGCAGCTTTAAGAGCAGCTGCATCGAACTGCGGATGAAGAAGTGTATCAAGGTTACGAGGATCGATC
>ENA-OQBD01000737-OQBD01000737.1-human-gut-metagenome-genome-assembly--contig:-NODE-737-length-16871-cov-8.965600_pt1 | contig 16871 bp, 13 predicted proteins | sample MGYA00242742_ERZ504543 | MGnify/ENA primary metagenome ERZ504543 (study PRJEB26092, sample SAMD00036239) | human gut metagenome | host: Homo sapiens | study: EMG produced TPA metagenomics assembly of...
GTACCATTTAGGCGATTCGTATCCACATTCCGAACATATGTAAACACTTTTGTTTTTGAAGCCATTTATTTCACTTCCTGTATTTATTGATAAGTATAATCTAAAAATCCTGTTATTATTGCAGTTGCCATTTCTTTTTGATATTCGTCACTTTGCAGCTTAGCAAGTTCATCCGGATTTGAAATAATCCGCATTCCACAATAACGGACGGGTTTTCAGCCTTTTTTAAAAGATAGATTGAGCCGTCTGCTTTTTGCATTGCCGTTCGTTATTAGGCTGTAAGCATTTTTTACGGAATTTCTAATGCATTCCGCAAGATTTTGACTTTGACTGTTATTCGGGGAATAAAAATTTGAGTTCCGTAATATTTGCTTTGAGAAAATTTGTTTTGATGAATACTGATTACAATATTGTTTTTGTCTGAATTGAAAATTTCGAGCCGTTTTTTTAAATCGGCAACTTTCCTTGAATGAACCGAATCTTCTCCGTTATCAAGAGATACATCATCTGTTCTTGTTTGAACAACCTTATATCCGAAAATTTTTAATAAATCAGCTGAATTATTTGCTATAGAAAGATTGATGTCCTTTTCAAGCACACCGCTTTCGCTTACTGCTCCCCCGTCTTCGCCGCCGTGACCTGCGTCAATTACGATTATCGGCTCTGTTTTGTTTTCGGTTATAACAGATTTTGTCGGATTAAGTCTGAAAAAAAACAGATACCATAATAATGCAGAATATTGCAAACAGTATAAAGCAGAGAGCATAAAATGTCGGGATTTTTTTATTCATACAAACACCTCTGCATAAAAATATGCCGAGTGTGAGATTATATATTACTTATTCAGTATATACTACAAAACTTTTTCTGACAAGATTTTTCTTTTGGATTTTTGCATACGACAAAGATGTTGTAATAAAATTTGTTTGGTGGTATAATTATCAAGGATTATGAATTGGAAAAATGAAAGGAAGTTAGTAAAATGGAAAAACCTGGCAGAAATGATCCTTGCTGGTGTGGCAGCGGAAAAAAGTATAAAAAATGTCATATAGATTTTGATGAAAAAATTGAGGAATTTGAGGTTGCGGGTCACATTGTTCCCTCCCATGAAATCTTGAAAAATGCTGAGCAGATTGAAAAAATCAAGGAGAGTGCGAAGATTAATATTGCAGTTCTTGATTATGTTGCAGAGCATATTAAGGCAGGTATCAGCACGGCTGAAATTGATAAGTGGGTGTATGATATCACAACCAAAATGGGCGGTGTTCCGGCTCCCCTTAATTTTGAGGGATTTCCCAAGAGCGTATGTACTTCAATAAACAACGAAGTTTGTCACGGTATTCCGTCGGAAGATGTAATAATCAAAGACGGCGATATAATCAATGTTGATGTTTCAACTAATTTGAACGGATATTTCTCCGATTCTTCAAGAATGTTTTGTATCGGTAATGTAAGCGAGGAAAACAGAAAGCTTGTTGAAGAAACAAAAAATGCAGTTTATGAAGGACTCAAACAGGTTAAGCCTTGGGGCTTTCTCGGAGATATGGGTCAGGCTGTCAATGATTATGTAAAGAGTAAAGGTTACTCTGTTGTTCGTGAAGTAGGAGGTCATGGAATTGGTCTTGAATTCCACGAAGATCCATGGGTAAGTTACATTTCTAAAAAAGGCACGGAAATGCTTATGGTACCCGGTATGATTTTTACGATTGAACCTATGGTGAACGCAGGAAAACCTGATATTTTCGTTGATGAGGATAACGGCTGGACTATTTATACAGAAGATAACTCAATGTCTGCTCAGTGGGAAATTCAGGTTCTTGTAACTGAGGACGGCTACGAAATTATTGCATACTAAGTAAAAACAAAAGGCATTTGCTTTGAGAACTCTCATTGCAAATGCCTTATTTTTATAAGTGAAAATTAATTATTCCTTACCGTCCCAACAATAAGTACAGAGTTTGCATTTGTCAATTCCGCAGGAATCAAGCATATCGTCAAGCCTGTTAAAACGCAAGGATGTGAACTTGAGTTCTTTACAGATTTCATCAACCATCTGCTCGTATTTTTCAGAATCGGGATTTGTGTATTCCTGAAGAATTTCGTCTGTAACATTGCCATTCTCAAGTCTTTCAATAACTCGTCTTGTGATGAGATCCATTTCAGAAGATGATCTTGAGAAGTTAAGATACTTACAGCCGTATACAAGCGGAGGACACGCAGGTCTGATATGAACCTCTTTTGCACCGCTTTCAAAAAGATATTCCGTTGTTTCACGAAGCTGTGTGCCTCTTACAATTGAGTCATCAATAAGAAGAAGGCTCTTTCCTCTGATTAAATCCTCAACTGCGAGAAGCTTCATTTTTGCAATAAGATTACGCTGACTCTGAATTGTCGGCATAAATGATCTCGGCCAAGTAGGTGTATATTTAATAAACGGTCTTGAGAACGGAATTCCCGATGCATTTGCATAGCCTACTGCGTGGGCAATGCCTGAATCGGGTACACCTGCAACAATATCGGGCTTTACGGAATCTCTTTCAGCCATTTTTGCACCGCAGTTGTAACGCATTTGCTCAACACTTGTACCCTCATATGAGCTTGCAGGATAGCCGTAGTAAACCCACAGAAAAGTACAGATTTTCATTTTATCACCGGGCTTTTTGAGTGTAATGCAGTTTTGGTCTGTAATTACCGTAATCTCACCCGGTCCGAGTTCTTTATAATCATTGTAGCCGAGGTTTTTGTATGAGAAACATTCAAACGCCACACAAAATGCGTCCTCTTTTTTACCGATAACAACAGGAGTTCTGCCGTACTTATCTCTTGCGCAATAGATGCCGTTTTTATTCATCAACAGGAGCGAAACAGAGCCGTCAACTTTTTCAAGAGCATAGCTTATGCCGTCAACAAGGTTTTCTTTTTGATTGATGAGAGTTGCAATAAGCTCGGTTGCGTTGATTTCACCGCCGCTCATTTCAAGAAAATGCGAACCGCCTTTTTCAAAAATTTCTTCAACAAGTTCATCTGTATTATTGATTTTGCTTACGGTGGTAATTGCATATGTACCGTGATGTGAACGAACAATAAGAGGCTGCGGTTCGTAGTCGGAAATACAGCCGATACCGAATTTGCCTTTCATACTCTGCATATCTTTATCAAATTTAGTTCTGAAAGGTGCATTTTCAATATTGTGGATTGATCTGTCAAATCCTTTTTCTTTGTCATAAACAACCATACCGCCTCTTCTTGTGCCAAGGTGTGAATGATAGTCAATTCCAAAGTATAAGTCGAATACGCAGTCCTGTTTTGCTGCAACACCCATAAATCCGCCCATATTTTTTCTCCTTTAACCTTTTTAATTCTGAATTAAAAGTATTTACAGTTTGCCGTTTTAGATTGTAAATACTGTTTGATTAAAATCAGACACATCAAAATTATAATATTATTTTCGGATTATGTCTATACTTTTGTCGAAAATTTTTAAATTACAGCACAAAAAAACAGCAGAAATTTTATCTGCTGTTTAGGTTTATTCGATAAGTCCGTACTTAACTTTAATTCTGTCAAGCTTTTCAAGCATAGGTTCTGCTCCGAAAAACAGAAATATAACAGTCGAAACTGCGTGAACAATATCCATAGGAAAGCCCTGAACATAAAAAGTTATGAGCATATTTAGATTAAATGCGGAATGTGATGTGAGTGCCGAATAAAGGTTCATAAGTCCGCCGTAAATGACCATTGTGGCAATGAAACCGTATACACAGAGCGAAGTCCTTGTTCTGCCCAAAAGACCTTTCTTAAAGAGAATACCGCCAATGAAGCCTATTATTCCTGCCGCAAACATTTGCCACGGCGTCCAAGGTCCTTGACCGAACATAAGATTTGAAACAAGCATACTTACAGCACCGACAAGAAATCCCGATTCACCGCCGAATGCTACTCCTGAAATTATCACAATTGCCACAACGGGCTTGAACTGAGGCAACATTGTAAATGCAAGTCGTCCTGCAACTGCTATTGCACATAGAACAGAAATTATGACAAGCTCTCTCGCTTTTGGGTGCCTGCCTTCAAAAACAAGAAAAAACGGAATCATACACTCAATCATAACAAGGAGTGAAATAAAAAGATATTTCTGATCCTGAAGATATGTCATTCCAACAAAAATTGTAACAGGAATTGCAAGCAAAACCATAATTGCCATACTGACGGTTCTTTTACTCAGTTTTGAACTTTTTCTCGGCAGGTCAATCGGTCGTTTTGATTTTGTTCCGAAAGCAATCATAAGCAACGCAACAGATACTCCGATTATTCCCCAGTTGAACCAGGTAGGCAAAGTCTTGGCTGAAAAATTCGGAATATATTCCAGATTTACAATCAGACCGAATATGAACAGTACTGCACCAAATAATCCGCAGATTTTTTTAAAAACAGATAGCTTTTTGTTTTCAGCTTTGTTTTTTTGGAGGGGAATATTTTCGGTGTCGTTTTTAAAAAGGTAAATATCAGGTGTGTTTCTGTTAATTTGAATATCTCTGTTTTGACCTGTGCAGGCGTATATGACATCATTTGATGATACTGCGTTATCTATTATGCCTTTTGACATTCGGCTTGCAGAAGTGGAATAAAAGCTGTTTGACGAAAAGAAGTTTCTCGGTGTACCTTCCGACACAACTTCACCGTTAAAAAACATCAGACAGCGGCTTGGATATACAGCGCAGAACTCTACATCGTGACTTACCATGAGAACGGTTATGCCGGCTTTATTGAGGTCGTATATAATCTGAGCAAACTCAATCTTGAATTCGGCATCAAGTCCCTTTGTAGGTTCATCAAGTAAAAGAATTTGAGGCCTTATGAGAAGAATTTTTGCAAGAGCCGCTCTCTGCTGTTCACCGCCGGATAAATCATAAGGATGGCGATTGCAGAGACTTTCAAGTCTGCACAGCTTTACCGCTGCGGTAACCCGTTTTTCTTTTTCCTCCTTGCTGATTTTTCTGCCGTCAAATACTTCGTACAAATCTTCAAGTACAGTTTTTTTCAAAAACAGTGTCTGCGGATTTTGGGGTAATACTGCTACGAGCGTGTCAAAAGAATTTTTGTTAAGCGGAGAGATTTCAACTTTGCCTCTGTATGGCTTGTTAAGTGAACAGATAATTGACAAAGCGGTTGATTTTCCCATTCCGTTACCGCCGAGTATAGCCGCAAATTCCCCCTGATATATTTTTAGCGAAAGACCTTTTAGTACATCTGCACCCGACTTTTCGTACCTGAACCAAATATCATTAAGGCTTACTGCTTCTTTATCAGAATGTTTCTGAATGTTTTCGGGCGTGAGCTCATACATTTTATGATTTTGGGCATATTCCGAAAGCCACTTTTTGCCGCTTGGAACAGTTACGGGACAGTCGGTATTGTCATTTTCTGTAACAGCCTGCCATATCTGCATCGGAGCAGGCATAGAAAGAAATGTTTTACTGTTTTTTTCTTTAAGAATTTTTCCGACCTTTTGGGGAGAGTCAAAAGCTGAAATTCCGTTGTTTTCGATGACAAGCACCCTGTCTGAAAGTGGAAGCACCTCATCAAGTCTGTGTTCCGTTATTATCACTGTTGTTCCCAGTTCGTGATTTATGCGTGAAACGCAGTGCAAAAATTCGCTTGCCGCAATCGGATCAAGTTGGCTTGTCGGTTCATCCAAAATGAGAACGGACGGTTGCATTGCCATAATTGAAGCAAGGTTTAAAATTTGCTTTTGTCCGCCCGAAAGTTCGAGAACACTTTTTTCAAAATAATTTTGGATTCCGAAAAATGAAGCTGTTTCGGCAACTCTTTTTCGGATTGTATTGTTGTCATAACCAAGACTTTCAAGTCCGAAAGCAAGTTCGTGCCATACTTTATCGGTAACAATCTGATTTTCAGGTGATTGCATAACAAAGCCGATTTTACTGCTTTGCTCCCTGTGAGAAAGGTCTGATATAGGTTTTTCTTCAAAGAATATTTCTCCCGAAAGAACACCGTGCGGTGAAAGATCGGGTTTCAGATGTCTGAGAAGTGTGCTTTTTCCGCAGCCTGACGGACCGCAGACTGTGATAAACTCGCCTTCATTTACGCTGAAAGTAATATCTTTAAGTACATCAATACCGGTTTCGGGGTATCGAAAACTCAGATTTTTGATTGCATATGTTTCCATTTTATCCCCTCTCCTATATTTACCGATAGCGGAATCAACATTAAAAATGTGTAGAATATATAAAAAATAATACTTTGCACCGTAAACAAATCGCCCTTAATTGACGGATAGTATCTGAATTTTATTGCGTTTGTAAAAAGCAAAATCATAAGTACCAATCCGGTAAAAAGGATTGTGCAAAGCATAAATGCATCTCTTTTGTCAAATTTATAAAGTGAATAGGATGTTCTGCCTTTAAGACCGTGACCTCTGCCTTTCATTGAATCGGCTGTTTCAATTGCGTTTTCAAGCGACCATGTTATCATAATCGAAAGGATTTTTACAGCATTTCTTATTCTTTGAAACAATGTTCCCTCGTTTATATCTCTGCCTATTATGTGTTGTGCATTACGCACAAGTTTCATTTGTGCCGAAAACCTTGGAACAAAACGCAATGCCATTGAAATCACCAGACTCAATGACGGCATTATTCTGCCAAACAGGAAAACTACCTTGTCGGAAGTGATTACTGCATTGAATGAAGAAAACCATAAAACTGTTGACGAAAGCAAAAATGCACTTGCAATACCGTAAACGATTGATTCGAGGGTTAGTGGGTTATCCCACGGAAAATATGTGAGTATAGTCATTCCTTCATGATTAAAAACAGGATTTACGAGAACTATCAAGAGTATCATAGGTAAAAGAAAAACAAGTGACAATCTCACAGCTTTTTTGCCGTTAAGGTATAAAGCGGTTACAAGTGCACATAAAAAACTTACAGCAAGACAAACAGGGTTCATGATAAACATCGTGAACCCTATTGTAAGTGCAAAAAATATAAAATTGATAAAGGGGTGCATATTTGAAAAAGTATCCTTCATCATTATTCTCCTGTTGCGTATCCTCCGCCGACATCATAGCCTAAGTTACAAGTGTAGCACCAGACCACATCATCGCCGTTTTTCAGTACATATCGTGAACAGCCGTAGTTTGGAAACCATTCATTGACTTTGTACATCCAGCCCGAAAGAGAACCGCAGTCAAATTCGTAGAGGTTGTTAATTCCTTCAATATAAGCGGAATTATACATAGGAGTCCAGCTCGATTCCATATGAATATTGTTGTCCTTACAAACTTTTACAAGGACATCATATACAGATTCACCCTCTTTGAATTGAACCTTCTGCTTTTTGAGGATTATACCGTCCTTTGGAACGAGTTCAATTTTTTCGGGATCAAGGTCATCTATATTGTCAAGAATTGTTGAACAGGTGATTGTAAAGGTACAATAAAGATTTGTATCTTTTGTTTCCTGTTCTTCCGGTTCAACCGGCTTTGGCTTTCCCGACGGTACGGGATCGGTTTTGTACTTGTCCTGCGTTGTCGGTTGAACATCATTCTTTTTGTTCGGCTTTGAAGAACTGTTTGATGAAGAAAACGGTTTTTTCTTATCCGAAGAACTGTTGCTTGAACTCTGCTCGGATTTCTCACTTTTTTCAACAGCTGAACTGTTACTGTTCTGCGAATTATCCTTACTGTTCTTTTTATCTTCGGAATTTTTTCTGTCCTTTTTATCTTTGTTTGATTTAGTGGAATCGGTAGGATTTTGAGTGGTTTTCTCTGTTGCAGACACAGAAGTTGTTTCTGTGTCTGCATTTGTTGTCGATAGCGAGGAGGCAGTTGATGCAGTTTGAACTTTATTTTCCGATCGGTTGCCGCCTGCAAAAAATGCTACTGTAAGTGCGGCAATACAAACGCACACCGCAATTAAGAGTATTTGATTTTTTTTAACAAACTTTTTTATCTTTTCCATAACCCATCTTAACTTGTGAACTCTAATCAAACGAGCTTAACGATGATTTTCTGAATTTCTGTTGCATCAACAACATCGATAACACCGTCATGATTTACATCAGCTTTGATAAGTGAAACCTTTGAAAGCTGTTCAAGGTTTACAATCTGCTTCTGAACAAGTGTTGCGTCAATTACAGAAACTGTGTTGTCAAGATTAACATCACCTACGGCATAATTTTCTGCAAGTCGGTCAGTCATATTGTAGAGTGAAGTTTTGCCGTTTACAAGACGGTCAAATGAAACAAAAGCATAGAAACCCTGTTCAGTTGCCATCTGATTGTATGTTGTGTCTGTATGACCAAATCCGTTTTCAGCGGAGAAACTCATCATAGCATCAATGAGTGTGTTGCCGTTTTTGATGAATCTTTCATCATTTGTAGGATCAATTCCAAGGCTTGTAAGTGCAACGAGTACCTGTGCACAGCTTTCGCTGTTTACAGAACCCCATGATGCAAATCCGCCGTTTTCATTCTGTGCGTTTGACATTGCTGTGAGTGCTTTATCAATTGCCTCTTTAACATCGCTGTTTGTTGAGTAGTAAGGAGCAAGTGCCTGAATTGCCATACCTGTCATATCAGGATCTGCAGTTGAGCCGAAAAATGTCCAGCCACCGTTTGCTACCTGTGCATCAAGAATTGTCTGTACGAGTTTTTCTCTTGTTGTGGGATTTGCGGCGTCAGTCTGCGGAATTTCATAATCGCCCGTATCAAGTGCGATGAGGGCAAAGACAGGACCGTTGATACCCTGCTTCTTAACATAATCCATATCTGCAAGCGGTTCAAGAAGGTTATATGATGCAACATCCGTAACATCCTTACCGATTGCAGTAAGGGCAAGAATTACTCTTGAATTGTCTGTTGATTTAGTATTGTGAAGTTTTGCAGAACCCTTTTCTTCAACATACTTAACTGCATTCTGATAGTAACTGTCTGCAATTTCGTCTGTGATTTTACCTGCTCTTGCAAGACCGAGGACTGTCCACTCGCCGCCTACTGAAGAAACTGTGGGGGCATCCTGTGATGCAAGATATTTTGCAACCTCGTCAATCTTGTTTGAAACTGTGTCAGCTGCGGAAGGAGCATATTTTACTGTGAATGTATATACAGTACCGCCTTCCCCTGTGTTCATTGACGGCCATGCAGTATCACCGCAACCGATGATAATTTTGTCACCGTCAGAAACATTAACAGTCTGACTTCTCTTATAATTTGTGTTTTCAACATCAGGAGTATATTGGTTTTTATACTTTCTTGTCTGGAAGTTTTTGTTAGTTGCAGTAGGAACTACATTTACATCAGCTGACGGTGTGCCGATTGTAAGTGTATAGTCTGTAACTGACGGATCAAATTCGCCTGTAAGTTCAGCACCTGTAATTTCAACCGATTTAACAGTTGTATCGTTATTTGCCCACGTACCGCCGATATCCTCGCCGTAACCGTTTGAAGTATACATAATAGCGATTTCGTCACCGCTCTCAAGTGTGCCGTCTGCTACTGTATAGGATGCATAACCTGAATTTGTGAACCAGTCATTGAGAGTTCCCATCCAGCCACTCATTGTACCGCCGTCAAATGCAGCAAGACCGTTAATTGATGAGATGTAATTGTTCTCAGCACCTTCCTGTGTGTAGCCGTGATTGTTGAGTGCATCAACAACGGCTGACATCATAGTAGTGTCATTATTAATGCTTACCCACTCATCAACGAGAACGCCGTCCCACGGAGCGCCGTTTTCTACTGAGTATGTATCATTTCTGACAATTACTCTTACTTTTCCGTCTTCAACTGCGCTTACTGAAAGTGAAACCGTCATAAGTGACGAAATCATCATTACAGAAAGTACAATTGAGAGGATTTTTTTAAAAGATTTGTTCATAGTGTTTTCCTCCATATTGTATTGTGTATATCGAAAGGCAAAATAAAAAGCCCTCCGTTTTTGGAAGGCACAACAAACAAAACCATACAGACCAAAAGTCTGTACAGATATGGTCGGCTGCACCTCTTCCCTGTCCAAGATTTGCAAAATCCGAGGCATACGGACAGCGACCTGACTTATGGCAATGCCAAATACAGTAATGACTGTTGCTTCGGATTCTCACCGAATTCTCTGTTATCTACTCTGCAAGATGCATTTTGAACCGTAAACCCATATTAAGTTATATACATTTGAAATCTGCATTTAATTATAACACCTGTTTATAGTCGTGTCAATTCCTTAAAATTTTTCTGATATCAGAGTTTATTCGGGTACGTTATAAGTTTAGTTTATGGCCAGCTTTTTGTGTAACTCAGTTGTATGAATTGAATATGCTGTTAATAAAAAGTTGAAATCGGTGAATCAGATGAAAGAAAAATGTTCGCTTGACAAGTTACCGCTTGGAGTTACGGGGATTGTCTATCGTGTGAACTGTAATGAAAATATCAAAAACAGAATATTTGATTTTGGTATTATGGAGAACAGTCCTGTTATCCCCTTGTTTACAAGTCCGTTCGGTGATCCGTCTGCGTATCTTGTTAAAAATGCCGTTGTGGCACTGAGAAATAACGATTGCAAAGATATCATTGTTACTCCTGAATAAAAGGAGGCTTTTTTATTGTTTTCTACGGATAAATCATCTTTTAATAAAAAGGATGTCTCGGATTGCGATTACAAAATTTCTCTTGCCGGTAATCCTAATGTCGGCAAGAGTACAATTTTTAACGAACTGACGGGATTAAGACAGCACACGGGAAACTGGACGGGTAAAACAGTTGAGTTTGCCAGAGGTTGTTGCAAAATCAAAGACGCAAGATTTTGTATTACTGACTTACCCGGATGCTATTCCCTGCTTTCATTTTCGGGCGAAGAGGCGGTAACAAGGGAGTGCCTTATACAAAACCAAAATGACTGCGTTGTAATAGTTGTTGACTGCGGAGTTATTGAAAGAAATCTTTCATTTGCATTGCAGGTGTTATCTGTCACAAAGAATGCTGTTCTTTGTCTTAATCTTTGTGATGAGGCTGAAAAAAACGGTATAAAAATCGACTGTGACGAGTTATCGCTAAATCTTGGAATACCTGTTGTAAAAACCTGTGCAACAGACAAAAAAGGTTTGGATGAGTTAAAAAAAGCGATCTATAATGTATGCAGCGGAAAGACAAAATGTTTTAGGGTAGAAAGAAATTTTGAAGGCGTTGATATACTATCCGAAAAAAACTACAAACAGAATATTGAAAAGCTTTCGCAAATTGGTAACAAAATTTCAAGTGACTGCGTAAAATATGAAAAATCAGAGTTAAATGCTTGTACAAGAAAGCTTGATAAAATACTTACAAGCAAAACCACGGGAATACCGATTATGCTTGCAATGCTTGGTATATTGTTCTGGATAACAGTTGTTGGTGCAAATTATCCGAGCGAATGGTTAAGCAATTTGTTTGGCTTTATAAAAGAGAAACTGTATATTCTTTTTGATTTTTTACACGCTCCCGATGTTGTAACGGGACTTTTGATTGACGGAGTTTATACAACTCTGTCATGGGTGGTATCTGTAATGCTGCCGCCTATGGCTATATTCTTTCCGTTGTTTTCACTTGTTGAGGATTCGGGATATCTGCCGAGAATTGCATTTAATCTTGATAGGTATTTTTCAAAGTGCGGTGCTCACGGAAAGCAAAGTCTTGCTATGGCAATGGGTCTTGGCTGTAATGCCTGCGGAATTACGGGATGCAGAATCATTGAGTCGCCAAAGGAACGGCTGATTGCAATTCTTACAAATAATTTTATGCCGTGTAACGGACGGTTTCCCACAATAATTGCATTACTGCTCATGTTCTTTGCAGGTACGGCATTTACGCTGAGCAGTTCGCTTGAGGTAGCGGCATTGTTGATTGGAATAATAGTTTTCTGTGTTTTTATAACACTTGTTATATCTAAGGTACTTTCAGTCACAATATTGAAAGGCGAACAGTCCGGATTTGTGCTTGAACTTCCGCCGTACAGAAAGCCGCAGATTTTAAAAACTATTGTCCGTTCGCTGTTGGACAGAACTTTATTTGTTTTAGGAAGGGCTGTTGCGGTTGCCGCTCCGGCAGGTGCGATAATTTGGATTCTTGCAAATGTGCATATAAGCGATGTTTCACTTTTAAAATATTGTACTGATTTTTTAGATCCGTTCGGCAGATTTATCGGGGTTGACGGCGTTATAATAATGGCATTTATACTTGGATTTCCTGCGAATGAAACCGTTATTCCGATTATAATTATGTCATATATGGCAAGCGGTACTCTTGTTGATTATTCAAGCTACGATCAGCTGTTTCAACTTCTCAGTATGAACGGCTGGACAATGACAACGGCTGTATGTACGATTATTCTTTGCATTCTTCATTATCCGTGTTCAACAACCTGTCTGACAATAAAAAAAGAAACAGGCAGCCTTAAATGGACGCTTGTTTCTATGGCTTTGCCTACTGCAATGGGAATTGTGCTTTGTATGATTACAGCAGGTGTTATGAGATTATTTTAAGTCAATAACTTCAAAATCATCGGGAACAAATATATTTCCGTTAAAAACTGTTCTTGCCTCTGAAGTATATGTACTTTTGCGTGTTTGAAGTGTTTCGTCCTCGGTGTGATACAGGATAAGATTTTTTGCAAAAAGACTCTTTGCAAGTTTTCCGGCATCAAGTGCTGTGCTGTGGAATTTTTCGTAGGGCTTAAAAATATCTTTTTGACTGTAAAGACAAAAAGCTTCACACATAAGATAATCACAGTTTTGAACAAAATTTCTGCATTTTTCATTGAACGGTTCATCACCGAGACAGGTGAGAACTTTTCCTGACGGAAAAACAGCCTTGAATCCGAATTGCTTTGTTTTGTCTGAAAATATATCAAAGAAAGTGAGTCGGATACTGCCGGCATTTTGCATTTCACCGTCTTTTACTTCATTGATGAAAATTTTTGTATTGATATTTTTGAGAAATTTCGGTGCAAGTGTGTGGTTGCAAATTGCCGTGATTGAATCAACACATTCATCGTGGCAGTAAATATTAAAATTACCTTCATATTTGCCTGAATTCATAAGAGCGCTTATTTGCCTTATTACCCACACGGCACCTAAAATATGATCGGTGTGAGAATGAGTAATAAACATTGTCTTTATGCTGTTCCAAGCTACTCCGGATTTCTTAATTGCGGATAAAATCCCGTTTCCGCCGCCTGCGTCAACAAGAAGACAGTCGTTTTCGGATTTCAGAAGAAAACAGGTATTATAACAGTCGGTAACCATCGCACTTCCTGTGCCGAGCATAATAATTTTTTCGTTCATACAGCACCTCGAAAATACAGGCAGATACAAGAAAAATGTATCTGCCTGTAAATTTTATTGTAATTTTATTCTTCCGCTTCTGCAACCTTCATCATAATGGCACATTCCATTCTTTTTCTGAAAAGCTCACAGCCGTATTCGTAAATACCTGTGATTGAGCCTGTTGCGTGATAAGCGTTTGCGGCACAACCGCCGCTGCAATAAACGTCTTGCCCAGTCAGTCTTTGCAGTCGGGACGGGCGTATGCGTTACAAAGCTTTAAATTCGTCCTGAATTTTCGTGTTTGAAACACCGTTAAAAATATCGGAATTAAAACCAACGATAAATATTCTAAAGCAAGCATTATTAATGTAGAAGCCGAGCGCGTACAAAAAGCACTTGACGAAGGCAATGTTGTAATAGTGGCAGGTTTTCAGGGCATTACCGGCAGCGGCGATATAACAACTCTGGCCGCGGCGGCAGCGATACAACTGCCGTTGCCATTGCAGCCGGGCTTAATGCAGGCATCTGCGATATTTATACCGATGTGGACGGCGTTTACACTGCCGACCCGCGCATTGTGCCTACGCCCGTAAGCTTGACGAAATTACCTTTGCCGAAAGCTGGAACTTGCCCGACTCGGCGCAGGCGTAATGCAGCCGCGCGCGGTAGAATACGGCGAACACAACGGCGTGGCAATCCATGTACGTTCTACATTTCATGAAGTTCCGGGAACTATTATCAGGGGGGAATATACAGTGCAGGAGAAAAAATTTGTTATCCGCGGCGTAGCGCACGATACCAATGTTTGCAAAACTGGCAGCACGCGGTGTGCCGGATGAACCGGGCGTAGCTTACAGAATTTTTGCGGCGCTGGCAGACGCCAATATCGACGTTGACATGATTGTGCAGAGCGCAAGCGTACAAAAAGATAAAAACGACATTTGTTTACAGTTGCCAAAACCGATATGGCAGAGGCTCTCGGCGTTTTGGAAAACCTTAAAGCCGCCATGCCTTTTGATAAAGTAGACCTTGAAGTTAACGTAGCCAAAGTATCCATTGTAGGCGCGGGCATGCTTGGCAGCCCGGGCATTGCCGCCGGTATGTTCGGTGCGCTGGCAGAAGCCGGCATTAATATCGGCGTAATCAGTACATCAGAAATCAGTATTTCCTGCCTTGTGCCCGAACAGAAACGTGGCCCAGGCTGTTAATGCAATCCACAGCCGCTTCTTCCCGCAGGAAGCAGAAAACTGATTGATATAAAAACTGGAGGTAATTAATATGCTGACAAGTATTGCAGCTAACCACGCAAAAGGTAAATCCGCCGAAGACACTATTTTTGCCGCTAACGCAGCGTGCGTTGCCGCAGCCAAAAAAATAGGCGCAGAAAACGTAACCAACGCCACAATCGGCGCTATTTTGGACGAGGACGAAAAACTTGTATGCCTGCCCACGGTAGATAAAGTTTTCCGCAGCCTTTCTACCGATGAACTTATTGCTTATGCACCAATTTCCGGCCTGCCGGATTATCTGGAAGAAGTTTTGAACGCAGCTTTCGGCGATTCCCGTCCGGAAGGCTACATGGCAGCAGTTGCCACCTCCGGCGGTACCGGCGTAATTCACCATGCAATCTGGAACTACATGGATGAAGGCGAAACCGCCCTTACCAGCGACTGGTACTGGGACCCGTACAGCGTGCTCTGCAACGATATGGGCCGCAAGCTCGACACCTATACCATGCTGGACGAAAACAACAAATATAACCTGCCTGCCTTAAAAGCAAAGGTAGAAGAAATTTTAAGCAAACAAAAAAGCCTGCTGTTAATCATCAACACTCCGGCACATAACCCCACCGGTTACAGCCTCAGCGAAGAAGATATGCAGGGCGTAATTGACATCCTTAAAAATGCTACCGAAGGCACCGGCAAAACCGTAACATTGCTTTTGGATATTGCCTACATCGACTATGCGGGCGAACGCCAGGCAGTACGCAAATTCTTCAAAAAGATTTCCAACCTGCCTGCCAACATTTTAACAATCGTTGCATACAGCATGTCCAAAGGCTTTACTATGTACGGCCAGCGCACAGGCGCAATGATAGGCGTTTCTTCTTCCAAAGAAGTTATTGACGAATTTAAAGGCATTAACCAGTACACCAGCCGCGCAACCTGGTCTAACATTAACCGCCCTGCCATGAAAACACTGGCAACCGTTTACAAAGACCCGGAACTGTTGGCAGCCGTACAAAAAGAACGCAACGACTATTACCAGATGATTAAAGCCCGTGCCGATTTGTTTATGAAAGAAGCAAATGAGTGCGGAATTGAAATGCCTTCCGTATATTGCAGGCTTCTTCCTTTCCATTCCGGATACCGACCCGGAAGCAGTATGCAGCAAACTGCACGATGACAACATCTTTGCAGTGCCTCTTAAAGCAGGCATCCGTATTGCACTGTGCGCGGTACCGCTTAAAAAAATTCGGCGGTATGGCAGCTAAAATCAAAGCAGCACAGGACGCAGTACACAAATAATAAACAATGCATTGAAGTTTGCGAGGGGAATCTTGAAATATAAGAAAGGGAGAGATGGATTGTGAACAAAACAGACATGAAGTACAAAGCTTATATTCAGATTCTGGAGGAAGAACTTAAACCTGCTATGGGCTGTACCGAGCCGATTTCTTTAGCCTATGCAGCGGCAGTTGCGGCAAAATATATGGACGGCCTGCCTGACAAAGTATTGGTTGAAGCAAGCGGCAGTATCATTAAAAACGTAAAATCGGTAATCGTCCCCAACACCAACCACATGAAAGGTATTCCTGTTGCTGCGGCAGTAGGCATTATTGCCGGTAACCCGGATAAAGAACTGGAAGTTTTAGCCGACGTTACACCCGAACAGATTGCCCAAATGCAGGACTTTTTGCAGCATACCGAAATTACAACCAAACATATCGAACTTGGCTGCACCTTTGACATTATCATTACCCTGTATCAGGGCGAACACTACGTTAAAGTGCGCATCGCCAACGACCATACCAACGTTGTACTGATTGAAAAAGACGGCGAAAAACTTAAATACATTCCCGTTAACGGCGAAACCAACGAAGGCCTTACCGACAGAACCCTGCTTAACCTGGCCGACATTTATGATTTTGCCAATACAGTAGATGTTGAAGATTTGAAACACGTTCTTGACCCGCAGATTAAATGCAATATGGCCATTGCAGAAGAAGGCCTGCGCAACAACTACGGCGCCAATATCGGCAGCGTGCTTTTAAAAATGGCCGGCGAAAACCCGGACGTACGCACCCGCGCACGCGCTATGGCAGCAGCAGGCAGCGATGCCCGCATGAACGGCTGCGAAATGCCGGTTGTAATCTGCTCCGGCAGCGGCAATCAGGGCATGACCACTTCTATTCCGGTTATCGTTTACGCACAGGAACTTAAAGTATCCGAAGAAAAACTTTACCGTGCTCTTGCACTTGCAAACCTCGTAACCATCCACGGAAAAAACTCCTATCGGTGTACTTTCCGCATTCTGCGGCGCAGTAAGCGCAGG
>ENA-OQBD01000738-OQBD01000738.1-human-gut-metagenome-genome-assembly--contig:-NODE-738-length-16864-cov-2.825656_pt1 | contig 16864 bp, 18 predicted proteins | sample MGYA00242742_ERZ504543 | MGnify/ENA primary metagenome ERZ504543 (study PRJEB26092, sample SAMD00036239) | human gut metagenome | host: Homo sapiens | study: EMG produced TPA metagenomics assembly of...
AAGAAAGGAGCAACCGAATGAGTAAAGAAAAAAGAATGCTCGGCAATTACGAGATTACCCAGAGCATCTATATCGGAGATAAAGAGGTCGTGTTCGGTGTTGATACAAAAGGCCCTCATCCCTTTATGGTCTGCTATTGCGACTACCACAACCCTCTGTCAGCAGCGTTGCCGACAGAGGGTGTTGCTTCGGACGATTATCTGGAAGCAATGCAGATTTTTGTTGACCGAGTGCAGTCACAGATTGACCGCACCAAAGAGGAATTATCCAAGTTACCATTTGATAAGACCGTGTTTACAAAAGAGCATTGTATCCCCGATGACGGTATGCGTAACATCGTGGGTAAAGTGGTGGTTATCAATTCCGAGCCGAAGCGGTATGAATATCAGCACCCCGCCTATCAGCTTATATTGGCAGACGGCGGATACGGAGCAACAGGCGGCAGAGGTCAGGCGGTGTTCGGAACTTGTCTTGCCACAGGCGAAAGAGCCAGATGGGAAAGGTATGATGTGCTTGGCGAAATTAAGCCCGAATGTATGCCCGATTGGGCAAAGGAAGCCCTTGCGAAAATAAAACAGCAGGAAAAAGAGAAAAAGCAACGAAATCGGGAGGAACGCTGATATGGATATACGACCTTTAACCCCGACAGAACAGAAATACACCTATGCCCAAAGTATGCAGCTTGAGGGGCAGACAGGCACTATCGGGCATCTGCGTGGTGACTTTGCCACGACGGGCTATGGCTTTTACACCACTTGGTTTGATACTAGACCACAATGGAAATCTGACGAATTTAAGGCAGACCTTGATACGGTCATCAATGCTTTACGGGAGGATAAAGGGCTTTTGCATAACCGCTATGATATGAGTGCGTTTGCAAGGCATTTTCCCGAAAGTGCGATAAAGGGCAACTATTGTACGGAGTACGGTTTCCGTGTGGATACGGAGAAACACGCTTTTCTGCTTCGGTGCAATCCCGCCAAAGGCGACTATAATTTTTACTGCTATTGTTATGTGAAGGAATGGCTTGATAAGCATATCCAGAAAGCAGAACAAGGTATCCGATTTATTGACCCTCAATATAAAGAACTGTTCCGTATCCCAGACGGCGGAAAGGTCATTGTCACAACCTCTTGGGGAGAGAAACGGGAGTATCCCTGCCGCTTCATTGATGAATACCATACCGAAGTCGGCAGCAATCTGTACCACATCTGCGAGTTTGCCGAGCGTATGCAGAAAAGCGGGGCGACCTATGAGCCGAAACCTGCGGAACAAACGTCGCAGAAAACACCGAAGCACAAGGATTTAGAACGATAAGGAGGATTTAGAATATGGCTGTTAATCAGAAAGCCGTCAAGGTCTTGAATAAGGTCTTGGAAGCAGGCTTTACCGATGAAAAAGCGATTGCCGCTATGACTATGGACGATATTCTTTCTATGCAGGGCATCACGGTTGCGGATATTACCCTCATCAATGACCTGCAAAAGAGCATTAAATCGAACAAGGTCATTTCTTTTCTTGGCGGTGGTGCGGAGTGAGTAAACAGAAATATTTGAAACAGAAACGATAAGGAGGTGTAGGTTGAATGGCTGCGAAGTATCAGCTAATCACAGAGCTGTATCGGCGTACAGGCGTTGCGGTTGCAAAAAATCCGCAGGCGTGGCAGGGCTTTCTGTCCTCTGCCTGCTGCAACTATAAATGCCGCTTTGACGAACAGCTTTTAATATACGCCCAACGCCCCGATGCTGTCGCCGTTGCGAAGCTCGAAACTTGGAACAGGCAGTTTAAGCGTTGGGTCAATAAGGACAGCAAGGGTATTGCCGTATTTGACCCGAAAGGTCGCAGGAATACGCTGAAATACTATTTTGATGTGTCCGACACCCACGAGGGCTATTATGGCAGCCGCCCTGTTCCGATATGGCAGATGGATGAGCGATACGAGCAGGCTGTTATGGAAAGGCTCTCGGACAGGTTTGGAGATGTGGAAAGCACTGACCTTGCTTCTGCCTTAATGGAAACGGCAAAGAACGCCGTGGAGGACAATCTGCAAGACTATTTTTCTCAGTTAAAGGACTGCACGAAAGACAGCTTTTTGGAAGAACTGGACGACTTTAATATAGAAGTCATTTACAGGCGGCTGGCAGCAAACAGCGTTGCTTTTATGCTGATCAGCCGCTGCGGTCTGGATACGAATGAGTTTTTTGACCGAGAGGATTTTGCGGATATTGTAAATTTCAATACCCCTGCAACGATAAACGCCATCGGCGTTGCCACGAGCGATATTGCGGAAATGGCGTTACGGGAAATCTCACAGTCTATCCGAAATGTGCAAATGGCGGAAAAAGACCAGAATCGCACCTTTGCACAAAGAACGCAGGCTCAGTATGATAAAGGCAGACAACAACCCGAAAGGAGCGAATACAATGAGCGAAATCACTTACAGCAGACAGGGGGATTATCTTATTCCCGACCTAACATTACCGACAGAGCCAGAGCTTCCGCTTGGCAGGTACGCTTTGATGCACAGGGATTATCTGGAGAAGCACAAGCGAGTGACCTATCTCAATCTGCTGACATCGGGCATGCTGAACGGGCATCTGCACGAGGTAGAGCAGACAGCACTCCAGAGGTTGGAGCTTCTGACGAAGCAGCTCTCAGCCGAGCAGGGCGTGACAGAGGAACTGAAAGAGAAAGCACCGATGCAGTGGGTCGGACTGATGAACAACATCCGCAGCCAAGCGGAGGAAGTGATACTGACCGAACTGATTTACAAGTAAGCGTTGCCAAAGAGGATGAGGTTAGGGTCAATCTTCCAACCGTAGATGAACAAATCGAAATGATAGCAAAAGCAGAGGACGAAAAAGCCTCGCTTTTGCTATTTCCAAAGAAGATATTGACTCCGTACTTCAGAAAGGCAGCGGTGTTGCGGACGGAAAATACCGCATCTACCGCCAATTCCAAAAGGGCGTGGACAGACAGAAAACTATTGAGTTCCTTAAAAATGAGTATGGAACGGGCGGCGGTACGCACATCTTCCCCGATGGTTTCAGCGGTCATTCTTGGTATGACAGCAAAGGTCTTGCCATTGACCGAAACGGCACTTATACCAATCACGACCTTGTGTTAAAATGGTCACAGGTTGAAAAGCGTCTGCGTGAGCTGATTAAGGATAACCGCTATCTCAATCCGAAAGAAAAAGACCATTATGCCGATTATCTGGAGAGCGTGTCAGCCCCTCAATATGAGATTGACACCCAGAGGAAAATAGCAAGGCAGCGTTTTATCGACGCCCATCGTGACCTGCCGCCTGCCGACAAACGGGATACCCTTGCTTTGCGGCTATCTGACTTTATCCGTGACTTGGACAGGTACGAAAAAGACCTGTTATCTGTTGTGGAACGAAGCGACCTTGCAGATGTTACCGCCGAGCAAATGGAACAGCACTTATCCGACCCCTCAACCGTTCAACAGCTCATAGACTTTCTTGCACAGGTACAATGGAAAACGACCTCGGTTTTCAGCCGCAGTAATGGGTGGAAGTTTACCGAGGAATTAAGGGAGCTGCACCCACTTTGCTACCTCTACAATGAGGGCGATGTGGTGTATATCGGTGCGGATAAATATGAGATTGCAACACTTACCGAGGAAAAGGTCTACCTGCAAAATGCCGAGTTCCCTATCTTGGGGCAGGAATACAGCCGAGCCGACTTTGAAGAAAAGCTAACGGAAAATCCTGCAAACGACCATCTGAAAGTGGTCGTAACCGAGAAACAGAGGACAGAAACACCGTCCGAGAAAAAGCAGGACGGAATACAGTTTTCATCGGTTTTTCTGAACACCCTGCCTTTATGACAGACAGCTTAACTGACCGCTATACGGATTTGAGCTTTGCTCTGGGTAATAAGCTGCTTGGTATTTTGGACGAGAAACAGCACCGTGACGTGAGGGCGATAAAATATCGGGTGGTATCACAAGACAGATTTTGTTATCAAGGCTGTTATCGGCGGCGAGGAATTTAACTATGAAGGGCGGTTTGATATTGGCGATGGTGAGGGCGATTTAATTGCCCATATTAAGAATTTTTACGATTATGCCTTATCGCCAAAGGGCGAACAGCTATATGGAGATGACCGAGAAAGCCTGCTCCGTGGCAGAGATGAGTTTATCCCATTCTTGGAACAGCACACCGAGCTGAAACCAGAGGACGAAAAACTGCTTGATGAGATTATGGCTACCGAAAGTGATTGGTACAGGACAGCCGAGGAAGCCGAAGAAAAACCACAGGCGAATGCCGATAAAGTGAATGGCTCAGAAGCTCCTGTCATTGAAATGGAGCAATCCACAGATGACCTCATAGGCAGGGAAATCATCATAGATAACCGTAAATATCTCATTGAGAGCATCGGGAAAATCAGCGGTGATGTGTCCCTGCGTGACATCACATTCCAGAACAATGTGGGCTTTCCGATAAACCGAGTGGAGAAAATCGGCTATATCCAAAAGCTATTGGAACAGGAAAAAACCGAATTACCACCCGAAGAAAAAACGGAAACTCTTGCCACAGACCGTCATAATTTCCGTATTACCGATGATGCCATCGGTATCGGCGGAGCAAAAGAAAAATTCCGTAACAATATGGCGGCAATCAACCTGCTGCACGAGCTTGAAATTGAAAACCGCCTTGCCACACCCGAAGAACAGGAAGTCCTGTCTCGGTATGTCGGTTGGGGCGGTCTTTCTATGGCATTTGATGAACACAATGCGGCGTGGGCGGAGGAGTTTAAGGAGCTATATGCCAGCCTTTCCCCAGAGGAATACCATGCCGCTATGGAGTCAACGCTGACCGCTTTTTATACGCCGCCTGTTGTTATCAAGGCGATGTATGACGTACTTGACCGCCTGGGCTTTTCACAGGGCAATATCTTGGAGCCGTCCTGCGGCACAGGCAATTTCTTTGGTCTGCTTCCCGAAAGTATGCAAAACAGCAAGCTCCACGGCGTGGAAATCGACTCTCTTACAGGCAGGATTGCAAAGCAGCTCTACCCAAAAGCGAACATTGCCATTGAGGGCTTTGAGAAAACGAATCTCCCAGACGACCATTTTGATGTAGTCCTCGGTAATGTGCCTTTTGGGGAGATAAGGGTCAATGACAGCCGATACAACGCCCAGAAATTTCTCATACACGACTACTTTTTCGCAAAGGCTCTGGATAAAGTCCGTGCCGGCGGCGTTGTGATGTTCATTACCTCAAAGGGTACGATGGATAAAGCAAGTCCAGAGGTACGCAAGTATATTGCCCAGAGAGCCGAGCTTTTAGGTGCTATCCGTCTGCCAGACAACACCTTTAAGGCAAACGCAGGCACGGAGGTCACGAGCGATATTCTTATCCTGCAAAAGCGTGACCGAGTGATGGATATAGAGCCAGACTGGGTACACCTTGATACGGACGAAAACGGTGTTACGATGAACAGATATTTTGTCGAACACCCCGAAATGGTGTTGGGCGAGATAAAGATGGAAAACACACGCTTTGGTACTTTCGAGCCTGTCTGTAAAGCCCGTAAGGATATACCACTTTCCGAGCTTCTGTCCAATGCAGTTCAGAGGATAAACGGCGAAATCCCAGAGCTTGATAATAGGGGTGATGAAATCTCCGATGAGCAGGAGCTTTCCGTTCCTGCTGACCCGAATGTGCGTAACTTCTCTTTTACTCTGGTGGACGGCAGGGTTTACTTCCGAGAGAATGACCGTATGCAACCTGCTTCTGTGTCGATGACCGCAGAAAACCGTATTAAGGGACTTATCCAAATTCGTGACTGTGTGCGTAAGCTCATAGAGTATCAGACCGATGATTACCCAGAGGAAATGATACGCACCGAGCAGGAAAACCTCAACCGTCTGTATGATGTTTATACCGCAAAATACGGTCTAATCAACAGCCGAGGAAACTATCTTGCTTTTGCTTCAGATGAGAGCTACTTCCTTCTATGTTCTCTGGAGGTGCTTGATGATGAGGGCAACTTCAAACGGAAGGCAGATATGTTCACAAAGCGGACTATCAAACCCCACCGAGAAGTAACTTCGGTTGAAACTGCAAGCGAAGCCCTCGCCCTCTCTATCGGGGAGAAAGCCCGTGTTGATTTGCCTTATATGGAGCAGCTCACAGGCAAAACGCAGGCTGAGCTTGTGCAGGATTTACAAGGTGTTATCTTCAAAGTACCGAACTGTGAGCATGTTTCCTATGTAGCCGCAGACGAGTATCTGTCAGGAAATGTCCGAAACAAGCTGACGGTTGCGGATCTTGCTGCGAAGAATGACCCAGAGCTTGCAGTTAATGTGGAAGCCTTGGAAAAGGTCATTCCCAAAGACCTCTCGGCGGCGGAAATCTCTGTCCGTCTGGGTGCAACTTGGATACCGCAGGAAGATATACAGCGGTTTGTGATGGAGCTTTTAACTCCGTCAAGTTATGCCGCAGGCAGATTAAAGGTACGATACACCCCGATAAACGGAGACTGGTTCATAGAGAATAAAAGCTCCGATATGGGGAATGTAAAGGCGGACAGCACCTATGGTACGAAAAGAGCTTCCGCCTATCGCATTATTGAGGACACCTTAAATCTGCGTGATACCCGTATCTTTGATTATGTGTATGACGAACACGGCAATAAAAAAGCGGTGTTCAATGCAAAGGAAACTACGGCGGCACAGGCGAAGCAGGAAGTCATCAAGCAGGCATTTCAGGATTGGATATGGAAAGACCCAGAACGGCGAAACCGTCTTGTCCGTTATTACAACGACACTTTTAACTCTGTGCGACCCCGTGAATATGACGGAAGCCATATCACTTTCGGAGGTATCAGTCCAGAAATCACACTAAGACCACATCAAGTCAACGCCATCGCCCATATCCTTTATGGCGGCAATACGCTTCTTGCCCATAAGGTGGGAGCAGGCAAAACCTTTGAAATGGTAGCCGCCGCACAGGAAAGCAAACGGCTCGGTTTATGTCAGAAATCTATGTTTGTTGTGCCGAATCATCTTGTCGGTCAGTGGGCTTCTGAGTATCTGCGGCTCTATCCGAGTGCAAATATCCTTGTTACAACAAAGCAGGATTTTGAAACAGGAAACCGCAAGAAGTTCTGCGGTAGGATTGCCACAGGCGACTATGACGCAGTCATTATCGGGCATTCTCAGTTTGAAAAAACTTCCGATGAGCATAGAACGACAGCGGGAAAAGTTGGAAGAAGCAGCTTGATGATATTGAGCGTGGCATTGACGATGTGCAGGCATCCAAAGGCGAGCAGTTCACGGTCAAACAGCTAATGAAAACCCGAAAGGCAATCAAGACGAAGCTCGAAAAGCTTAACGACACCAAGCGTAAGGATACGGTTATCGACTTTGAACAGCTCGGCGTTGACAGGCTTTTCATTGATGAGAGCCATTTTTATAAGAATTTGTACCTCTACACCAAGATGCGAAATGTAGGAGGTATCGCCCAGACCGAAGCCCAGAAATCAAGCGACCTCTTTATGAAATGCCGCTATCTGGACGAAATCACGGGCAACCGTGGCACGGTTTTCGCAACGGGTACGCCTGTCAGCAATTCAATGGTTGAGCTGTACTCCGTTCAGAGGTACTTGCAGTATGACACCCTTGCACAGAATGGTTTGCAGCATTTTGACAGTTGGGCTTCTACCTTTGGAGAAACGGTTACAGCTCTGGAATTAGCACCCGAAGGCACGAATTACCGAGCCAAGACGAGGTTTGCCAAGTTCTATAACCTGCCAGAGCTGATGCAGATGTTCCGTGAGGTGGCGGATATACAGACCGCCGATATGCTAAAGCTCCCTGTGCCAACGGTCAATTACCACAATATTAAGACTAAGCCGAGTGAGATACAGACCGAAATGGTAGCTTCCCTTGCGAAGCGGGCTGAGAAAGTCAGGGCAAGGCTTGTCGAGCCGAACATTGACAATATGCTCAAGATAACCAATGATGGAAGAAAACTGGCTCTTGACCAGAGAATGATTGACCCGATGCTGCCAGATGACCCAGAAAGTAAAGTCAATACCTGCGTGGATAATGTGTATCGTATCTGGGAGGAACACGCCGATACCAAAGCGACACAGCTTGTGTTCTGCGACCTTTCCACCCCGAAAAAATGACGGTACTTTCAATGTTTATGACGATATGAGGGAGAAACTGATAGCCCGTGGTATCCCTGCGGAGCAGATACGATTTATCCACGAAGCGACCACCGATGCACAGAAAAAGGAGTTGTTCGGCAAGGTCAGAAGCGGTGAAGTCCGTGTGCTGTTCGGCTCTACTCTGAAGATGGGAGCAGGTACGAATGTGCAGGACAGGCTCATAGCAATCCATAACCTTGACTGTCCGTGGCGTCCTTCCGACCTTGAACAAAGGCAGGGGCGTATTGAACGGCAGGGCAATATGTTCCCAGAGGTGGAGGTTTACCGCTATGTGACCGAGCAGACTTTTGATGCCTACCTATATCAGTTGGTGGAGAGCAAACAGAAATTTATCAGCCAGATAATGACGAGCAAAAGCCCTGTCCGTTCTGCCGAAGATGTGGACGAGGTTGCCCTTTCCTTTGCGGAGGTTAAAATGCTTGCCACAGGCGATGCCCGTTTTAAGGAAAAGATGGATTTGGATATACAGGTTTCCAAGCTCCGAGTGTTAAAGCAGAGTTATCTTTCCGAACATTACGACCTTGAGGACAGGGTGCTGAAATACTATCCCCAGACCATTAAAGAGTATGAGGAACGCATTGCAGGCTATGAAAATGATGTAGCTCTTGCCGAGCAGCACAAGCCGCAGGGTGAGGATAAGTTCTGCCCGATGACATTAACAGGAGTGACCTACACCGAAAAGGCAGACGCAGGCGAGATGCTCCTTGCAATCTGCAAGGATTATCCGATGTCCGCACCTACCGAAATCGGCAGCTACCGAGGTTTCCGAATGGAGATTTATTATGATATTGTCAATGCCCATTACTGTATGAACCTCTGCGGAAAGGCAAAGCATAAGGTGAATTTAGGTGCTGATGCCCTCGGAAATCTGACCCGAATTGAAAACGAGCTGTCAAAGCTCCCTGCTAGACTGGAAGCTGCCAAGACCAAAAAGGCGGAAACTATCGTACAGCTTGAAACCGCAAAGGAGGAAATCAAGAAGCCTTTTGCCTTTGAAGATGAGCTGAAAGAAAAAACAGAACGGCTGAACGCTCTTAACATTGAGCTGAATCTAAATGAAAAAGATACTTCCGTTATGGATACTGAGCCAGAGCAGACAGAAGAACAGCCCGAAAGAAAATGTGCAAGTCGGGAGAGATAATGCGGTTTGCATATTTGTATTGCTGATTTCTGGGAAGTATAATAGGTGTAGATTAGTAAATGTCGGAGGTGAAAGGTGTGCTTGATAATTTCAGATTTGAAACCTTTGTTGATGTGCATAGCAACATCTTTGCTGAATATCTAAGCTCCGTTATCGCAAAGCTGCCCAAAGAAAATCCAGAATACCGTTCCACAGAGGAAAGGATAGAGGAACTCTACAAGGAGTATCCCAAAGTGATGGCAGTTTTGGATACGGAAAAGCCGAGTGATTTATCCGAGCAGGAGTGTAAGGCTTTGATAGAAGTTTTGGAGCTTCGGAACAGGCTCAGCGATATGCAGCAGGAAGCAATCTATTTCAGAGGGTGCTATGACAGCGTTGGGTATCTCAAAAAAGGCAGGAATTTTATAACCGAGAACGGCGGCATTGGCGTGGAGCTGATGCCGCTTTTACATAGCCGCAGAGGTGGAAAAATTCATAAAAATGTGGTATGATTTTTAAATCAGTAAGGAGGTGACAGTTTGTGAGTGTTATCTTTGGAATAAAAGAAAATAACCGTATAATTATTGCAGGCGATAAGCGAGGGTCAAGTATTGACGGGAAAACTTTGTCAGATGATTTAGACAAAGTCCTTATGATAAATGACCATTTAGCTTTTTCAAGTGCAGGTAACGCAGCTATTGAAAAGGCTATTTCAATAGATTTGAACAAGGCGACAAATAAAGATTGCCTAACTACCGATGATTTACTTGATATTATAAAAGCATTTTATAAGCGAGTAGCCGATACAAATTGTGATGCTATATTAGCCTTGCCGTTCTATTTTCTCATAGCAGGTAAAGGGCGTGACGGTAATGCAAGCCTAATATCGGGAGGTAATATCAAGGGTCGTTTAGATGCAAAAGATGTTCCAATGGCTCTTTTTCCACCTGCCGATGCAAAAATGCAGGAGTGCTGCGATTGCTTTGCAAAAAATTATAAGTTGCATAATTCAGAGTTTGTAGAAAAAACAATTAAGGAAATTGCGAATATTAGTAATTTGGTAAGCCCTACGGGTAACAAATGGATTTATAATATCGCAACAGAAAAAGGGATGCTTTTTTCATTCTAAAAGAACTATATTTTACATAGCCGAGAGGTTTTCATTTAACGAAATCCCCTCGGCTTTTTCTATTTCTGGAGGTGATTTTATCCATTGAGAACTAACCGACCCTACGTGCAGATTGACCCAGATGTGCTTGAACGGGTACGCCAGATTGACCTGTTATCCTATCTGCGGGAGTTTGAGCCGAGCAATCTCGTTAAGGTCAAAGGCACAAGCAATGTGTACTGTACCGCAGAACACGACAGCTTAAAGATTTCCAACGGCAAATGGTATTGGTGGTCGAGAGGTTTCGGCGGCTATTCTGCCCTCGACTATCTCATCAAGGTCAAGGAATATGACTTTGTGGAAGCCGTGGAAATTCTCACGGGACAGACGATGGCGGACTGGAAGCTGCCCCCTGCTCCCAAGAAAGATGAGCAGAAAGTTCTGCTCCTGCCGCCAAAAAATAAGGATTGTAACAGAGTGATACAGTATCTTTTCGGGCGTGGTATTGACTATCAGCTCATACAAGAGTGTATCTCAGACGGTACGCTCTATGAGAGTGCCGATTATCACAACGCCGTTTTTATTGGCAAAGATGAAAGCGGAACGCCCAAGTATGCGGCTCTTAGAAGTACGCTCGGCAGCACTTTCAAACAGGACGCATCGGGCAGCGACAAAAGGTATTCGTTCCGACTTCTGGCGAGAGAGCCGACGGATACCGTGCATTTATTTGAAGCCGCCATTGATTTACTGTCCTATGCCACCTACCTCAAATGCGAGGGCAAGCACTATAAAACAGAAAAATCTGCTCTCTTTGTCGGGCGTGTATCAGCCTAAAAAAAGAGGTTAAGGACAGCAAAATCCCCGTAGCCCTCACAACTTTTTTTGAGTGCCAATCCACAAATTAAGACCACAGTTCTGCATCTGGATAATGATAAGGTAGGCAGGCTTTGTACCGCTACTTTGAAAGAACTGTTGCAGAAAGACTACAAAATCGTTGATGATCCACCGCCTGTCGGCAAGGACTTCAACGATTTTTTGTTGTCCTATCTGAAAATTGCAAGACCTATGCCCAAGCGTGAAAGGAGTGATGCCCGTTGATTGTATAGCAGTTTTTCCCCAGAAAGACACCGAAACCAAATCAAAATTTAATGCTGAAAGCGAGGAATGAACCATTGAAAAAGTATGATGTAACCCTTACTGCCCATTACCGAAAGACCGTTTGCGTCTATGCGGAAAGCCCCGAACAGGCAAAGGAAAAGACAAAAATTATCCTGTTCGATACCGACCTTATCAACTTTACCGATGATGATTTTGTCTGCGGTGAAGCCGATATTACCGAGCAGAGAGAGGACGGTCTTGACGGTGCGGGCGAGAATACACTACAGGAAAATGAAGATTGTTCGGACTGCCCGTACTTCTGCCCTGTGTGCGGTGAGTGTATGTATGAGGACGATTGCGAAGAATGAGATGTCTTACCAAGCACTGAATTTGGTTAGCCAAATTCGCTTGTTAGGGGTCAGCCCCTAATACCCCGTGAGAACAGAAAGGAGTTCAAGAATGAGTGAGTTCTTATTTCTCATTATCGGCACAATGCTCGGTGGTCTGTTCGGCATTGCGTGTATGTGCTGCTTGCAGATAAACAGACTTTCCGAGAGAAAGGAAGTGGACAATGCGAAAAAGAAATGTGCAGATACTTTTCCGTCTGACTGAGGAGGAAGCCGAACACCTTAATGAGCTTGTGCGAAAATCGGGTCGCTCAAAAGAAGCCTTTTTAAGAGAAATGGTAAGGGGCTATCAGCTCTGCGAGAAGCCCGACCCAGAGTTCTATAAAATGATGCGTGAGCTGTCCGCCATTGGCAACCGTATCAATCAGCTTGCGGTTAAGGCAAACGCCCTCGGTTTTGTGGATACCCCGATGCTCCGTGAGGAAGCAAGGAAATGGCACGAATTTCAGATTGACATTCGCAAAAGGTATCTGTTTCCACGCAGGTCATCGTAATGGCGGTCTGCGAGATATGGGATGTGCGTGGCAGGCTCGACCACCCAATCGACTATGCCGAAAATCCCGAAAAGACCGCCAACCCCAAATACACCGAAGCCGACCTGCAGGCGATGGTCGATGTAATGGAGTACGCTACTAATAAGGATAAGACCGAGCAGCGTTTTTTTTGTCACAGGCGTAAACTGTGACCCGACCACCGCCAGAGATGAAATGATGATTGCCAAAGTCCAATGGAACGACACGAGTGAGATTGTCTGTTACCACGGCTTTCAGAGCTTCAAGCACGGTGAGGTTACGCCAGAGCAGGCTCACGAAGTCGGTGTTAAACTTGCCGAGCGAATGTGGGGCGATAGATTTCAAGTCATCGTTGCCACCCACCTAAATACCGACTGCTTGCATAATCACTTTGTCGTGAACTCTGTTTCTTTTGCGGACGGTATGCACTACCACGACAACAAAGCAAATCTGCGGCTGCTCCGTCAGCGTTCCGATGAGCTTTGCCGTGAGTATGCCCTGTCCGTCATCGAACATCCAAGCGGCAAGAAAAAGCCCTACGCCCTTTACCAAGCCGAAAAGCAGGGGCGACCCACGAGGGATAATGTTGCCAGACAAGCGGTGGATGAAGCTATCAGCAAATCATTCACGCTGAAAGACTTTGACCGCCAGTTGACAGAAATGGGTTACCGCATAAACTTTGACCCCAACCGCAAGTATTGGACGATTATAGGCAAGGGCTGGCAAAGACCCAAGCGGCTTTATAAGCTCGGAGAGGAATATACCAATGACAGGATTATGGAGCGTATCAGCGAAAATTCCTATGCGGTCAAATTTCAGAGCTTCTCAGAGCCACAGCCAAAGGTCAAGGTCTATCGGGTCAAAGGCTCATTGAAGAATGCCAAGAAAATCGGCGGCTTGCGTGGGCTGTATCTCCATTACTGCTACAAGCTCGGTATCCTGCCGAAAGGCAGAAAACAAAATTATGCACGGCTTCATTATCTTTTAAAGGACGACCTTATGAAGATGGAAGCCATCACACAGGAAACGAGGCTACTTTGCCGCAATCACATTGATACGGCGGAGCAGCTTTGTTCATATAAAGGCTCTCTGAAAACGGAGATGTCTGCCCTGCTTCAGAAGAGAAAGGAGCTTTACTCTAAATCCCGCAGAACAAGCGGCGAAGAAAAGGAAGCAGTCAAGGCAGAGCTTTCCGATATTTCGGGGCGGCTGAAAATTATCCGAAAGGAGGTCAGACTGTGCGAGGGCATTTCCGCCCGTAGTGATACCCTCAAGGAAAAATTGCAGACGATACGGGCAGACGAACACGAACAGCAAAGAAAGGAGCTGATGAAGAATGAACACAGGCGGCGAAGTGGCAGAACAAATCGTCCGAATGAGCTTGGAGGGCTTTGAGGTCGCTGCCAAAATTACAGGTGCAGGTGCGAAGAACATCGCTATCCTGTTGTATTCCATTCTTAAAGAAGAAAAGAAAACCAAAGGCAAAGCAAGGCTGACAAGTATGCTCCGTTCTGGTAAGGAACTGAAAGTCTTTACCGTCAAAAGCGGCGACTTGAAAAAGTTCACTCAGGAAGCGAAAAAATACGGTGTGCTTTACTGCGTCCTCACGGACAGGAAAAACAAAGACCCCAATGCAGAGGTCGATGTCATCGCCCGTGCCGAAGACGCATCGAAAATCAGTCGTATCGTGGAACGCTTTAATCTTGCTTCGGTGGATACCGCTTCTATTGTGACGGAAGCCGAGAAATCCAAAGATGCAAAGGACGGTCAGCCAGAGATTGGTGTGCAGGAAAAGGCGGAGAAAGACAAGCTGCTTGACGAGCTTATGGGCAAGCCCATCCAGAAGGAGGAAAACGCCCCAAACCCCTCGGTGGCAAAGACAGAAAAATCCCCTCAGTCCGAGCCTACCTCAGAGCAGCCAAAGAAGTTCGCAGAGGGGGCTACTATGACTAAGGAGAAACCTTCTGTCAGAGAGGAACTGCGGAAAATCAAGGAGAGCCGCAAGGAGCAGGAAGCAGAGATTGGCACTTCCGCCCTGGACAAAAGCGGAGCTTCCGACAGGGCGAAAAGTGCTAACGGGAAAACGGAGCATAAACAGCCCCAGAGAAAGAAAAAGAAACCAAAATCCAAAGAAACGAGGTAAACAGCTATGAGTATTTATGATGTATTCAGCGGCGGCAACAGACCTTTTGATAAAGAGGAATGGGCTGCCGCAAAGCAGGCACAGCGGAAAGAAGCCTATGAGCTGATTGACAATACCTGCTTTGAAATGATGGCAAGCGGCGACAGCTTCCGTCAGTATCTTGATGTGCAGGGTCGCTTTGACCGTTACTCCGTGGCTAACGCTATTCTGGTGTCAGCACAGATGCCCGAAGCAACGCAGCTTAAAGAGTACAGCAAATGGAAAGCGAGCCGTGTCTATGTGAACAAGGATGCACAAAAAATCATTATTCTTGAGCCGAGCAAGGAATACACCCGTGAGGACGGGACAAAGGGTATCTCCTACAATGCCAAAGTGGTTTATGACATTTCTGAAACCTCGGCAAAGGACAGGCAGCAGGAACAGGAGCCGAAATCCATGCGTGAGCTTGTGTCGGCTCTGATTGATGCAAGCCCTGTACCCTGTGTTCCTGTCGATGAGCTTGAACTGCCTGCCTATTATGACAGCTCTCAGCAGACCATTTTTGTCAAGAAGGGGCTTTCCGAGGAAGTGCTGTTCGTGAGTATGGCAAAAGAAGTGTCGGCGGCGGTCTATGACTTTAAGTACAACGAGAGCCGTGATGTTTCCGATTTCAACTCCTTCTGCGTTGCCTATATGGTAAGCTCTCGTTACGGCGTGGATACCAGAGGTTTTGACTTTTCCAGACTTCCCAGAGAGTATGCGGAAATGGATACGCAGGCGTTCAAAGGAGAGCTTGGCACGATGCGTGATGTTCTGGGCGAAATCCAGAGCGATATGTATAAGAGTATGGAGAAGAACAAGCCTGCAAAGAACAAAGAGCAGGAACGCTAATCGGAGGTGCAGACTATGAGAGAGGAACGATACCATATCGCACTTGATAAGTACGATAAGAATATCGTCATCAACGCCTTAAACACCCTGCGTACAAGGCAGTTACAGGAGGAACGCCCCACCGAGCCTGTTGACGAGCTGATAAGTAAGGTGGCACACGCTCCGACAAAAAAGGTTAAGGTCGTGCATTGCAGGTGTAATGAGGAACGATGACCAGAAAACGAGCCTAATCCTTACTGTTTGCGGCATACTTCCTGTTGTATGGCTTGCCCTGCTGACAGCACCCTATGTCAGCGGCGGTCTTGTAGAGATTATCCGAGGTATACCCGTGGCGATGGGCAATCCGCTTGAAATAACGATGTGTGAGGACAGCGTAAAGACTGTCCTTATTTTTTTGCTTGCCTACGCTATGGGCATCGGAGTTTATTTCTCTACACGCAGGAATTACCGCAGGCGTGAGGAACACGGCTCTGCGAAATGGGGCAACGCAGGTGCTTTGAATAAGAAGTACCGAGATAAAGACCCGTCAGCTAATAAGCTCTTGACCCAGAATGTCCGTATCGGGTTGGACGGGAAAAAGCACCGCAGGAATCTGAACATTTTAGTATGTGGTGGCTCTGGTGCGGGTAAAACAAGGTTTTTCTGCAAGCCAAATGCTATGCAGTGCAACACATCTTTTGTAATACTCGATCCAAAGGGCGAAATCGTCCGTGACATCGGCGGTCTGTTGGAAAATAAAGGCTATGAGGTGCGTGTACTTGACCTTATCAATATGCACCGCAGTCATTGTTACAATCCTTTTGTCTATCTGCGGAACGATAACGATGTTCAGAGGTTGGTAACAAATTTGTTTAAAGCGACCACGCCGAAAGGCTCACAGTCGCAAGACCCGTTCTGGGATACGGCGGCAAGTATGCTGCTTCTGGCTCTGGTGTTCTATCTGAAATATGAAGCACCGTCAGACGAGCAGAATTTCCCGATGGTTATGGAGCTGCTCCGTGCAGGCGAAGTCCGAGAGGACGATGACAGCTATGTAAGCCCTCTGGACGAGCTGTTTGACCGTCTGGAAATGGTAAACCCAGAGCATATCGCCCTCAAGTATTACAGGGATTACCACTCTGGTAGTGCAAAGACCTTAAAGAGTATCCAGATAACCCTTGCCGCAAGGCTTGAAAAATTCAATCTGGAGAGCCTTGCAGGGCTTACCGCCACCGATGAGCTTGACCTGCCAAGTCTGGGAGAAAAGAAGGTCGCTCTGTTCGCTCTGATACCAGACAACGACACGAGCTTTAATTTCCTTGTCAGTATCCTTTATACCCAGCTCTTTCAGCAGCTTTTTTATCTTGCAGACCACAAGTACGGCGGAAGCCTGCCTGTGCATTGCCATTTTATAATGGAC
>ENA-OQBD01000739-OQBD01000739.1-human-gut-metagenome-genome-assembly--contig:-NODE-739-length-16833-cov-4.230336_pt1 | contig 16833 bp, 13 predicted proteins | sample MGYA00242742_ERZ504543 | MGnify/ENA primary metagenome ERZ504543 (study PRJEB26092, sample SAMD00036239) | human gut metagenome | host: Homo sapiens | study: EMG produced TPA metagenomics assembly of...
TTCTGATCACAAGTATTATCTATGGCATTATGGGTATGTTTTGTTGTGCAACATCCTTTTATTTCCGCAACCGAAAAACGGTATATTTTGTAAGTATATTTTTCTGGCTGATTGAAATTTTAAAACCTGGCTCCCTGCTTCGCACCAACTCTATTGCTTTTTTATGCAAATATGCTATTGTAAAATTAAATATATATTCTGGAAAATATTATGTTGCCAATTAACTATTTACACGAAAGGAAAACCATGATTATAGTTATGGTATTCATGATTACTTTCAATAACAACGTATATGCTGCAGAATTAGATAATATGCAACATAACGACCAAGCATATGTGTTAAATTCATTTTCAGGAAATAACTTGGAAAGTATTTCAGTTCAATATGCTTGGAGCGCCGCATTCTCCTTTGAGGAAACACAAACACTCTTAAAACAAACCGGATATCCCCACGGAATAAGAGGTTTGCGATGTTCACTATGCTTCCATTCCTTTAAATAATCCATTATTTTTCTATACATCACTGCACCTCCATGAAATGTTTACTTTTGGCATATCAATTATTCATGTAAAAATCAACGTATTTTTCATTTGTTTTTACACTAAATTGCATGAATTATTTCTAAAATTATACATTATTTAACACGATTCCCCGTATTACGATCAAATAATTAAAAAAGAAACCGGGCATCCACGTTGTAAACATGAACTCCCGGTTCCACTTTTTTAGTTAAAATTTAAATACTGCTACTCCGTAAGGCGGCAGCTTATATCTGATCGAATAATCCCGTCCATCACAAGGCTTCTTTTCTGCCTTGTAAGACAGCGGACGCTTCGTATCTTCTGTGTCGGTTCCACCAAACTGCGGATCTGCACTGTTTAATACCAGCTTATAGGTATGTCTGCCCGGCACACCTACCCGATAATCGTCACGCTCTACTGGTGTGAAACTGATCACGAAGAGCAGGTTATTCTTTCCATCCTTACTCTTTCGCACAAAGCTGAAAATACTGCGTTCATAGTCGTTGGCATTCATCCACTCAAATCCTGCCCAGGTCGTATCCTGCTCGTACAGGCATGGATTCTTACGGTACAAATGAAGCAATGCCTTTACCCAGTCCTGCATATGTTTGTGTTTCGGATCATCGAGCAGATACCAGTCTAACTCGCGCTTCTCGCTCCACTCACGCTCCTGCGCGAATTCCTGTCCCATAAACAACAGCTTCTTGCCGGAATGTCCCATCATGAATGCGTAACCCGCCATAAGGTTTTTAAACTTATCCCCTTCAAGTCCGGGCATCTTGTTGAGCATGGAGCATTTCAGGTGTACGACCTCATCATGGGATAATACCAGAATGTACTTCTCACTCTCATTGTAACTCATGGCAAAGGTCATCTTGTTGTGATTGTCCTTGCGGAAATACGGGTCAAGCTTCATATAGTCAAGGAAATCATGCATCCAGCCCATGTTCCACTTGTAGCTGAAATTAAGTCCGTCATCCTCTACCGTACCCGTTACTTTCGGCCATGCCGTTGATTCCTCTGCAATCATCACAGAACCCGGATTTCTTCCGAGAATCAGCGTATTGATGTGCTTGAAAAACTCAATGGCTTCCAGATTTTTATTTCCACCATAAATATTCGGAACCCACTGTCCATCTTCCTTCCCGTAATCCAGATACAGCATGGATGCAACTGCATCCACACGAAGTCCGTCTACGTGATAATTCTCAATCCACATCAGTGCACTTCCGATCAGGAAGTTCTTGACCTCATTCTTTCCGTAATCAAAGATTTTGGTTCCCCAGTCCGGATGCTCTCCTTTGCGCGGGTCTGCGTATTCATAGGTTGCAGTACCATCAAACTCTGCCAATCCATGTGCATCTTTTGGGAAATGTGCCGGCACCCAGTCAAGGATCACGCCAATCTTGTTCTTATGGCATTCGTTGACCAGATGTGCAAAATCCTCCGGTGTTCCATAACGGGAAGTCGGTGCATAATATCCCGTTACCTGATATCCCCAGGAACCATCGTATGGATACTCGGAAATTCCCATCAGCTCGATATGGGTATATCCCATGTCTTTCACATAAGGAATCAAGGTCTTTGCCAGATCCCGATAAGAATAAAATCCATCATCCTCACGCCCCGGATGCCGCATCCAGGAACCCGGATGTACCTCATAAATTGCCATCGGCTGCTCATATACTTCCTCTTTGGAAAGTTTTTTTCTGGCATTCATCCATTCCGTATCGGACCAGAGAAAATTGGAAATATCTGTGACAATGGAAGCGGTCTCCGGACGCAGCTGTGCATAGTTTGCATAAGGATCTGCTTTGTACAGCTTTCTTCCATCCTGCGCGATAATCAGGAACTTATACATGCAGCCCAGCTGGACACCCGGTACAAACAATTCGTATACCCCCATCGTCTCCGGTGTCACACGCTTCATCTCGTGAGAGGTCTCATTCCATCCATTAAATTCCCCAATCACATATACACGATCTGCATGTGGTGCCCAGACATCAAAGCATACACCCTCTTCTCCTTCAATTGTCATTTTGTGAGCACCCATTTTGCGATAAATATCATAATGTGTTGCCTGTCCAAACAGGTAACAATCCATCTCTGTAAAATTACTCATAAATACCCTCCCTGTCTTCTCTTATCTATCTTACTCGAAGTCCTTTTCCGTTAGTACAATTCTGTCATCATCCGTATAACGGCTGGCGGTCAGAATACTGATAGCTTTCTTTAACCCTCCATGTGCCTCCCGGTGAATTGCTTCATCCACAATATCTTTCACCTCTGTCAGTGTTGTCGCCTGATCCAGTCTCTGAATATTGCTGATCCGGTTATACAATGCCAGAACCGCCATATCATCAATTTTGTATCCAAGTTCCCTGGAATAAGAACGTGCAAACGTGACCAGCTCATCATTTGTAAAAATCGGAACTGAGATCTGTTCACTGAATTTTTTGGCAAATGTTTCATTCTGCGCAAATAATCTCTTGATGCCCTTGGATGTGTCTTCGAGTATAACGAAAAGACCACTCTCATCTGCGTCCAGCAATCCGGATAACTCCGACACGGTCTTTTTCTCCATATCTCCTGCCTGTTCAATAATCAGGCATCCTCCTGCCACCTTATCCAGCAGCCCGCCGACATTTTTCTGGTTCAATGCTTCCGCATGGATCTTTCCAATCTTTCCATCCAAAACCCCGGTCTCCTGCTGCAGGACTTTGATCATGCTGGTGGCAAGTGTTGTTTTTCCACTTCCCTGTCCGCCTTTAATTACGAGATTCCCCCTCGATGCAGTTTCCTTATTTTTCAGATGGGACGAAGCAACTGTCAACGCTTTGCAGAGCTGATCCTCCATGCCCTTCACCGGCATAAAATACGAAAAAATCGCTTTCTGTTCATCGGTCAGTTCTACAAGCGGGATATTCTGTTTTTCCTCTTTTCCCAGATCCACCGGTGTGTCTACCTGTGGGATATGTATGGTTTTTCCTTTCCAGGAAGAGCGATCTGTTTTTCTTCTTACAAAAGCAAACTCTTCTTCCCTCTCCTGTGCAAGTGTTGGTTTCTGTGGCAGATCCTCGATCGGAACCTCCTCAAAATCCTTTTTCTTTGTTTCTGTTTCTGTTTCCATTTCTTCTACACCACGATTCTCATTTAAGTTTTGGTCATCTTCTGTCACATCGGATGTCTCTTCTGCCGGTTTCTGTGCGGCAGCTTCCGTCTTTTTTTTCTGCTGGGAACGTACCATTTCTTCTAAAGATACTCCCTCTGGCCAAAGTTCTTCGCCGTCTGTATCCCTGGCAGGCTGTTCCTCTTTTTTGTTCTCTTCCTCTTCTTCCTTTCGTTCTTCCGGCTCATTCGTTGCCGGCGGTGTTTCCCTTTCCAGCGTCTGTGGCGGTGTTTCCATCGTTTCCTCCACAATATCCGCCTTCTCTGCCAGTACCGCATCCAGTTTTGGCAATACTCCTGTCAGGCGGTCCATAATATCGCCTGCCTCCTGCAGCGCACGCGCTTTGGCGGATTCGAGTTTCCGCTTTCTGGCATCTTCTAGTGCAGCTTCCGCAGCCTTACGCATTTTCTCCCACTCACTCAGCACTTCCTCAATTGTCATCTGGCCTGTAATCTGATGCTCAATCATGTTTTTCTCATTTGTCATCATGCTCATCTGACCATCGGAGTCTTCTCCCAACAACTCTTTGAAATTTGTCTTGAGTGAACCATCAATCTCCTCATCTGTCTCAATGTGCCGTGTATTCTGTTCCAGCTGTGCCTCAGGCTTTTCTTCCTCCATCTGCATTTTCAGATAAGGGACATCTTCCACCATACGGTTGATATTGTCCAGCGTATCCGTGACCGTCTCTTTTTCGGTTGCATCCATGATCTGCTGCATACCCTTTGCAATTTCCGCCTGAAGATTGACGGTATTAAACCGTTCTGTGTTTACTTCTACTTTTGGAATTGCGACCGGATCATGCACGGTCTCCCCAGCACGCGCCATCTCCTCCACATCAATGTGTGTCAAACCTGCTCTGTCATCTTTTGCCTGACAAAACGACCGATACTTTTCTTCCTGTGTTTTTGTCAATGGCTGATACAGCATTTTCAGCTCCAATGCACGCTCTACATATGGCCCGTCTCCAAACCAGAGAACCAGCTCATCACATGCATCAATACACTTCTCACTCATCCCTGCTTTGTGATACAGATAAGCAAGCTCATATGCCCACTCTTCCGTGTATTCCTGTTCCTTGAGTTCTTCAAGAATCGGTATCAGTTCTTCATAAGAAGCCCCCTGTGCCTTCTGTATATCATAGCGAAGTACATATTTAAGGGTGTCATGAGGCGCAATCTCCACAAACTCATCGTAATAATCCTGTGCCGCCTGAAAATCTTTCATCTTGACCGCCACTTCCGCAAGACGGTAAATAATCATTCTTCCGATCGGCGAGCGATCATATGCCATCAGCAAAACTTCCCGGCTCTCCTCATAACGCTGTACTTTTTCGTACACTTCCCCAGCTTTTACCAGACCATTTACATTTTTAACCTTATTCCAATTGATGGTATCTGCAATATCTGCTGCCTCATCGTATTTCTCTTCCGCATAGCGGGATTTCATCTGATCAAGCTTCAGATTATATTCGTATTTGTCCAATTGTTATCTCCTTAAAGTATCCCCAAACAGGTCTATCTGTCTATTTTCAAGTATACCATAGGCGGCAATTAGTGTCAAAAAATAATCCGAAAAAAAGAGCTGCACACAAACGCGTACAGCCCTTGAAATTACTGGTTTTTCTTTGTTTCGTCTTTCTTCCCGGAATCTTTTAAAGTTCTCTTTTTCTTTTGTTTTTCCCCGTAATATATGATCGCACCGGTTGCCTCATTCACACCGGCCGCCTCCACATATGCCTCCGTTACGGTTGTAAGATTTTTCTTTCGTATGCTGTGGTTTACCAGTCTGCGGATAATATAGTAAATCATCGCAAACACCGGAACCCCAAGCAGCATTCCCAGGAATCCAAACAGTCCGCCTCCGATCAGAATTGAAAACATTACCCAGAATGCAGACAATCCAGTGGAATTTCCTAAAATCTTCGGTCCAATGATATTTCCATCCACCTGCTGCAGAACGATAATAAATATCAGCAGATACAACGCATGCAGCGGACTCTGGATCACAACCAGAAGAAGTGACGGAACCGCACCGATAAACGGTCCAAACACCGGAATGACATTGGTTACTCCAATGATAACCGCAACCAGTATCGTATCCGGAATATGCAGGATCAGACATCCAAAATAACAGATCACACCGATAATGGCAGAATCTATAATCTTTCCAATGATGAAACCACCAAATACTTCATCTGCCTTGTGGAAAACTTCGATAATAATATTTCCCTGTTTTGGCTTAAAGATCGCATACACAATCTTTTTGCCCTGTCCCACCAGGCTTTCTTTAATGGATAAGACATAAACAACAACAATAATTCCAATGATGAAGTTTAATATGGATTTGACCATCGTGATTACGCCGGAAGTAATCTGCAGCAGATATTGCTGCATCTGTGGAAGCAGATCGTTCGTTGCCCAGTTTTCCACATAATCCGTCAGCTTTGTCAGCATATCACTGATGGTATCTGTCACTCCATAGGCTCCGAGTTTTCCGCTTTTCACCATACGGATCAGACTTTCTACATTGCCGGGCAGTGCTTCCACCAGCCCGGTAACACTTGATACCACCGAAGGAACAATTGCGGCGATCAAAAGCACCAGGATCACCAGAAGGAACAGGATTGCCCCGGCAATGGACAATCCACGTGCCACTTTAGCCGCTGATTTTCTGATTTCATTTTCTTTTTCAGAAACGGCAGCCAGTGCCGCTCCTGAAATTTCATAACCGGGTTAAGCAGATAAGCAAGTCCCAGTCCGATAATAATCGGCTGCAATGCACCTGTAATCAGATGCCAGGTATCTGCAACCCCCTTGTACCGGAGCACCAGGAAGAAAAATACGGTACAACAGGCAAAGGTGAGAAATACCATCAATCCGATTTTAATCAGAAGAACCGTCTGACGCATGCCATCCTCACTCTGTTTGATCTGTTCCATCTGTTTTTGTTTTTCCACGTCTGTCATACAAGATCTCCTATCCGCGGTAATAATTGATCAGGCAGCCTTTGAGAATAATATCTTTCTCATCCGGTGTCAGTTCTCCCATACGCAGGGTAAATGGCTTTAAAGCACCATCCTTTACCACATATGCCTCAAATTCTGTTTTTCCGTCTGCGATCGCCTCACGGATCTTTGGAACAAACAGGTAATCCAGATTGTGGAACGGAAGCTCTCCCTGATCAATAACAAACGGGATCATACCCCAGTTAATCAGGTTGGAACGGTATCTCTTGGTCGCATATTCATTTGCAATGTTTGCCCATCCGCCAAGTACCTTCTGGCAGGAAGCCGCCTGCTCACGCGCAGAGCCGTCTCCCGGTTTTACTGCAAAAATCGTACTTCCAAAACCAACGTTTGAGCGGTTGACATCGGAGAACGTTGCACGGATGGTATCCATAACCGGATGAATCTCCGGAAGTGCATCTCCCGGACAGGTATCTGCCTCGACAGCCTTCTGTGCCTTCTGTACTTCCTTGGCACGTCCAACATATTCCGGATCCTTTCTGGAAAGTGCAAACTCTGCCAGTCCCAGTGGGTTGGAACGGAAAGAGGATGTCTCACCAGAAGGAATCAGCTCGTCCGTTGTGGTCACCGGATCGTGAATCTCGGAAACAACTTTCAGCACAAGATTCTCCGGAAGCGGGCTCATAGCCGGCCAGTCCTTAATATTTGGTCCAAACTGGATCTCTACGTCCGGATCTGCCACACCCTTGCTGTCAAATACACGGTTTTCATAAATGGTCTTATCAAAGAAGTATTTCGGCTTGCTGTAGTTTACATCAATATCGGTAGCTGCGGTAAGGAATCCCTTATTTGCAGCGGTTGCAGCGATAGAACGCGCATCCATCAGTGCTACGGAAGCAACCTGTCCGTTCTGTACCTTAGATCCCTCACGATTCGGGAAGTTACGTGTAGAATGACGGATGGAAAATGCATTATTTGCAGGTGTATCTCCGGCACCAAAGCACGGTCCGCAGAATGCAGTCTTGACAATGGCACCTGTCTCCAACAGATTGGCAACGGCACCGTTCTTAACCAATTCCATATAAATCGGAGTAGACGCCGGGTATACACTCAACGTAAACTCGTCCGCTCCAATGGAAGAACCCTTTAAGATATCTGCTGCATCGCAGATATTTTCAAATCCACCACCAGCACATCCGGCAATGATACCCTGATCTACATACAGTCTTCCGTTCTTTACTTTGCTCTTTAAGTCAAGGTCTACTTTTCCATCAAAGCTTACCTGTGCACGCTTCTCACAGTCATCGAGAATATCCATCAGGTTTGCATTTAATTCCTCGATCGTGTATGTATTGCTTGGATGGAACGGCATCGCGATCATTGGCTTAATCTCGCTTAAATCAAGTTCGATAAAGCTGTCATAGTATGCAGTTTCTCCCGGATTCAGTTCCTCGAAATCTCCGGTTCTTCCGTGAATCTCATAGAATTCCTTCACCTGGTCATCGGTTCTCCAGATAGAGGACAGACAGGTGGTCTCTGTTGTCATAACATCAACACCGATACGGTAATCAACACTCAGATTGGATACGCCCGGTCCGACAAACTCCATCACTTTATTTTTTACAAATCCGTTGGCAAATACTTCACCGATAATGGCAAGTGCGATATCCTGCGGTCCGACACCCTTCTGCGGGGTACCTGTCAGGTAAATGCCGACAACTCCCGGCATATCAATATCGTAAGTCTTATTCAAAAGCTGCTTTACAAGCTCCGGACCACCTTCTCCAATTGCCATGGTTCCCAGTGCTCCGTAACGGGTATGGGAGTCTGATCCAAGGATCATCTTTCCGCCGCCTGCAAGCATTTCTCTTGCAAACTGGTGAATAACTGCCTGATGAGGAGGAACATAGATTCCGCCGTATTTCTTTGCACATGTCAGTCCAAACATATGGTCATCTTCGTTGATGGTTCCACCGACTGCACACAGACTGTTGTGACAGTTAGTGAGTACATAAGGAATCGGGAACTTCTCAAGACCTGATGCCCTGGCGGTCTGGATGATGCCGACAAATGTAATATCGTGGGAAGTCAGCTTATCAAATTTGATCTGCAGTTTTTCCATGTTGCCAGATGTATTGTGGTTCTTTAAAATTCCATATGCAATGGTTTGTTTCTTTGCATCTTCCGGTGTAACAGTCTTTCCTGTCTTTGCATTGACAGCAGATGCTGCTTCCGGTGAATTAATGACAACATCCCTGCCGTTGACCAGGTATGCGCCGTTCTCATATAACTTCATAGTTTCCTCCTTGTTTTCGAAATCATGGTTAATGATAATTATATAATAAAATGTATTTTTATGCAACGACTGCAAACGTAATGGATGCCGCAAACAGATCGCCGTCTACCAGGATTGCAAACTCACCGCTCATCAGCTGTGTAAGATTCTTTGCAATGGACAGTCCAAGACCGCTTCCCTCTGTCGTGCGGGATTCCTCTCCCCTCACAAAACGCTCCGTCAGGTCTTTCCTCGCCGCTCCCTGTTCCGGCAGCGGATTTTTCGAAATATTTTTGATACGGAAAACCGCATTGTTCTCCTCTACTTCCAGATCTACATAAACCCGGGTATTTTCGAGTGCATATTTTGCCGCATTGGTATACAGATTTTCAATTGCACGGTAGAGCTGCCGTCCGTCTGCCCGGATCATCACTGAATTGTGCGGCAGTTTCGTCACAATGGTCAGCCCCCGTGCCTCAAAACGTTCATTGAACTCACCACCCGTCTGGTACAGCAGTTCTACCAGATCAATGGTCTGCATATCCAGCTGGATATTTCCGGAACTGATCTTTGATGCTTCGACCAGATCCTCCGTCAGCTGTTTCAGCCGCTGGGATTTTTCATCCAGAACCCGGATATAATTACGTGCATTTTCGTTTTCCAGGTTTTCACGTTTGAGCAGATCCACATAATTGACAATGGAAGTAAGCGGTGTTTTGATATCATGGGAAACATTCGTGATCAGGTCTGCCTTCATCCGTTCATTCCGGATCCGCTCCTGAATGGCTTCGCTCAGCCCTGCACGGATATTATTCACAGAAGCTGCAATGCCTCTTTCCTGTCCGTGAAACTGCTCCACATCCAGTGTTGTATCCAGTGCCCCTGCCGCAATTTTTTCAATTGCATGCTGGATCTCATATCTTTCGCGCGCCTTACGCGTACACAGTCTGGGATTCTGTCCGGAGATAAACACCCGTCTAAGGAAGCTTCCTGCCTGATAGATCAGACTGTATGTCAGAAGGGTATTGTTTTTGACCCGCCGGACAATGCTCATATAAAACAGCAGGAATACAACATCGACCAGATACCCGACTGTTCCGACCGCTACCATCAGTCCGGACAGTTCAAACTGGATGTCATGGAGATTTCTCCCCAAAAAAAGCACAAGATAAATGAATGCCACAAAAAGCACCATCTGGATATCCGTATAAATTTTATCGATCCAGGTCAGGTAAATGGTTGCATCCTCCTCCGACCGGCGCCCTGCAACACCTGTCAGATAGGCAAGGAATACAAAGCTTCCGACCATGCCGATCACCATAAACAGGCTGAGAATACCCAGCCCTCCGATATGTCTGCGCAGATTGTATCCGATCCCATAGATTCCGCAAAGCATCATAATCAGAAACATCTGATGCATGACAATGGCTGCGCCCTTTTTTCCGCTGGAGAATTCTTTCATAGACAGCTACGCCCCCGCTTCGACTTTTATAGCCCGACACCCCAGACCACTTTCAGATACCGCGGTTCTTTCGGATTGATTTCAATTTTTTCCCGGATATGCCGGATGTGGACAGCAACTGTATTGTCAGCGCCAATTGCTTCTTCATTCCAGATTTCCTCATAAATCTGACTGATGGAAAATACTTTTCCTTTATTTTTCATGAGAAGCAGAAGGATGTTGTATTCGATCGGAGTCAGTTTGACCTCTTCCCCATCTACCGTAACTTTTTTTAATTCATCGTTAATAACCAGACCGCCGGCTTCATAAACGGCATCACCGGAAGGGGTGCTCGAAAGTGTGGTATAACGCCGCAGCTGTGACTTCACACGGGGCAACCAGTTCCAGCGGATTAAACGGCTTGGTCACATAATCGTCCGCCCCCACGTTCAGCCCCAGAATCTTATCCGCATCTTCTGTCTTGGCAGACAGGATGATAATGGGAATGCTGCTTGTTTTACGTGCCTGGAATGTCGCACGGATTCCATCCAGTTTCGGCATCATCACATCGATCACCATCAGATCAATTTTCTTTGTGCGAAGCATCTCCAGAGCCTGTTCCCCGTCATATGCTTTTACTACCTGGTATCCTTCCTGAATCAGGTAAATCTCAATTGCGTCTACAATTTCCTTGTCATCATCACACACCAGAATCGTCATGCGGATGTCCTCCTATCAGGTTCTTGATCTTGTTCTGAAAGCCGGCGGATTTTTCTTTTTCTTCTGCTGCTTCCTGTTCTTCCTGTTCATCTTTCCACTTAAAATAATCAGCATCCAGATTCACACGCAGTTGTTCTTCCAGCTGCTTTAACTCTTCATCGTCATCTTCTACCGTAACCGGTGCCGGAATCTCCGGCTTCGGCGACAGCTTCTTTGGTTTTTCCACCGGCTTTTCCACTGGCTTTTCTACTGGTTCTTCCGCAAGGTCTTCTACCGGTTCTTCCGGTACGGAAAGTCCAAGCTTATCCAGATATTCCTGATTAATCCTGATATCGGTCTGCCGGTTTGCGTAAATTGCTTTTTCTTCCCGCTTCTCCTGCTCGTACTCCGGTCTTCCTTCCATCTTTTCCTTCTCAATCTCGCGGTTTCGCTCCTCGATGATCTTTAGGTACTTTTCGGTATCAACCAGATCCTGCAGCTGTCCTTTGAGTTCGGATTTGTTGGTTCTTAATGTCTTTTCTTCTTTTTCCATCTGTTCTTTAATTTCCTGATAGATGGCACCGACCTTTTTGTCTGCCTCCTGCATGATATCCTGCATACGGTTTAACGTTTCATCCATATACATGACAGATGCCGCATAAATGTCCTCTGCCTTACGGCTTGCATCCCAGATGATCTGATCTCCCTTTTTATGGAAATCGCGCTCTGCCTTGTCACGGCTTCGAATGGTCAGCTCGTATTCATCCATAATCTGATAAATACAGGTATTTAATTCTGCCAGCAGATCAATCACCTGCTGCTTATCTATGATAACTTTACTCGGCTCTTTCGGATACGGCTCACTCTTCGACAGCAAAACGTGAAGACTGCGCAGTACCTTTTCCGTATTGTCCTGTGCTCCCATGTGTCCTGATTCCTTCCATAATAGATAATTCCGTACCTTTCTATTATAAATCAATACCCCCTATAATACGCAATATTTTAGATTCTTAGGTTTTTCTTAAATTTTATTACACAAAACTTTACTTTTTACAGACACAAGGTTATAATAATTTTTTGAAAATGAACCTGTTTAATAAAGGATATATACTATGAATATCGTCAAAACTTACGGAAATCATATTAAAAATATGCTGGCACCCACCCGGCAGTTTCCCGCAAAATGATTGACATCGGATTACATCTCGAACAGTTCCGGACTGAACATTTTGCAGAAAAAACAATGCCGAAAGCATATCAGAAGCTGAATACGCTCGGCGTAAAAAATACGCTTCATGCGCTGGAATACCCGGAATCCACGGTCTGGTGCAATCTGTTTGCACCCGTGGAAATTTTCCAGTGCTTCGGACTCAGTGCGCTTTCCATGGAATGTCTTTCCTCGTTTCTCTCAGGATTTACGTGTGAAGACTATTTTATCGACCGCGCAGAAAGCCGTGGAATTGCCTCCACGCTCTGTTCCTATCACAAAGATTTTATCGGTGCCGTAGACTCCGGAATTATTTCACCTGCCAGACTCGGTGTGACAACTTCCATGATTTGTGACGGCAATATTAACACATTCCGCTATGTCAGCCGGCACACGGATCTTGACACTTATGTGATCGATGTGCCGGACAGCTGTTCTCCGGAAGCCGTGGAATATGTGACCATGCAGCTGAAAGAACTGATTCAGAAACTGGAAGCACTGACCGGAAAACGTCTGTCCATGGATGACCTGTCGGAAACACTTGCCCGCGAAAACCAGTCGAAAGCTTATTACAAAGAGTTTTTAAAACTGCAGGCAGAGCGCTATTATCCATCGACACTGACTCTGCAGATGTACATGCTTTTTGCCACCCACTTAAACATCGGAACACCGGAAACACTTGATCTGTTCCGCAGTTTTGCCGAGGATATCAAACAATATCCAAAATATGACGGCACCCGGATTGTGTGGGTACATCTGCTTCCTTTTTATCAGGAAACACTCAAACACTATTTAACCTGAACAGAGATTACCAGGTCCAGTGTACCGAAATGAACCTGGATTACATGGACGAACTGGATACCACCCACCCACTGGAAGCACTTGCCACTAAAATGCTAAACAATCTCTATAACGGTCCATACGAAAAAAAAGCAAATATGGTCGTAAAACTGGCAAAAGAAATGCATGCCGATGGCGTCATTAACTTCTGCCACTGGGGCTGTAAGCAATCTGCCGGCGGAGTATTCCAGCTTCGCGAAACACTCAAGGCCGCGGATATTCCACTGCTCGTTCTGGATGGCGATGCCATGGACCGCCGGAACAGCCATGACGGACAGATCAAAACCCGTCTGGAAGCTTTTCTGGAAATTCTGGATAAAGAGAGGAATTCATCATGTTAGGTTATGTATGTAAATATACCCCCATGGAATTATTTGAAGCCATGGACACGGAAATCACACGTCTGGAACCATCCGTTACGGATTTTAACCATGCGGATACCCTGATGCACGCCAACATCTGTTCCTATACCAAGGCCGTGCTGGAAGATGTGATGGAACATGACTATGAGGGTGTCATTCTGACTACCTGCTGCGACAGCATCCGGCGTCTGTATGACACATTAAAAAGCCAGTTCCCGGATAAATTTTTCTTTTTGCTGGATATTCCCCGCAAATTTAATGATTTCGCAGTAGCACTCTATGAGCGCCAGTTAAAACAAATGCTCACGGAGTACGAGGCTTTCTCCGGAAAAACGCTGGATCTGAAACGTTTTGTTTCCATGATGCAGAACAAAGCAGCTCTGAAAAAACAGGAAAACACCCGCATGTCTTCCAGTGCAGTGTCCGAAAAAGGAAACGGACAGAAACTCAATATCGGAATCATGGGTGCCCGATGCAACAATGAAATCCGTCAGCTGCTTGTCGACCGCGGTGCCAATCTGCTGTTTGATTTAACATGCACCGGACTTGCACGTGATTTTTCCATTACAGAGGATCAGGTCCTGCATTCTTATGCTGCCGCGCTGCTAAACCAGATTCCATGCATGCGCATGTTAAAAGCAGCGAACCGTGAACATTTTCTTGACGGTTTTACCGACCGCCTGGATGGAATTATATATCATACCGTCAAATTCTGTGACTCTTATTCTTATGAGTATGCGGATTTCCGCCAGCGGCTGGATCTGCCGATTCTGCTGGTAGAAACCGATTCCACCAGACAATGTGCCGGACAGGTCCGGACCCGTGTGGAAGCCTTTATGGAAGAATTGAAAGTGAAAAAAGGATTGTCCCTGACCGGGGAAAAACAAATGATAAAAAGAAAGGGTGATACAGTGTATACATTAGGAATTGACAGCGGCTCTACCTCTACAAACGCCGTAATCTTAGACGAAAACAGACAGATCAAAGCATTTTCAGTTGTCCGCACCGGAGCCAAATCTTCCCAGAGTGCAGATGCCGCACTGGCAGACGTTCTGAAAAAGGCCGGACTTAACCGGGAAGATATTTCCCTGATTGTATCCACCGGTTATGGTCGTGTCAGCATTCCATTTGCGGACAAAAATGTAACCGAAATCAGCTGCCACGGAAAAGGTGCGCATCTTCTCTTCCCGGACGTTCACACGATCCTCGATATCGGCGGTCAGGATAGCAAAGCCATCCGGCTGAATGACAATGGAGAAGTTGCCGATTTTGTCATGAATGATAAATGTGCCGCCGGAACCGGCCGCTTTCTGGAAATGATGGCGCGCTCCCTGGAAATCAGTATCGACGAACTTGGCCCGGTATCCCTGCAGTCCAAAGAAAATATTGAAATCAGCAGCATGTGCAGTGTTTTTGCTGAATCGGAAGTTATCTCCCTGATCGCACAGAACAAAGAGATTGCTGATATTGCACATGGAATTCACAAGGCAATTGCCGGGAAAGCAATGTCCCTCCTGAAACGTGTCGGTCTGAATCCGGGATATATGATGACGGGCGGTGTTGCCAAGAATCCGGGTGTCGTTGCCGTGCTGGAGGAGCAGCTTGGAGAAAAACTGCATATCTATGAGGAACCGGAGATTGTCGGTGCACTGGGCGCGGCATTGTATGGGCTTGAGGAGATCCTATAAACCAGAAAATAATTTTACAACAACAATCGTGATACGATTTATTTTCCAATCGTATCGCAATTGTTGTTTTTCTGTTACTGTTATAAATCATTTGACTTCTGTCCGAAAATACGATATTCTGTTTTTACTGGGTTTATAAAATTATATACCACAATTACTTATGCGATACATCGCCATTGTACCGCAATCACCACTCATGGAGAGCATTTCGCTCATAAATTTCCATTAGAACCACAATTTCATAGAACTGGTCATAACAGCTCTGTTTTTTATACTTTCTATATTGTAAAAGCAGATGCTTATGATATATACTAAAGGAAAGGTAGGACACTACATGGGGAACACTGACATTTTGACAACTTCGTTGCCAGATGCCGGCACAGAAAACACAACAGAACACAGCACAATTTTCGACGATGTATTCCGAACCATTGCGCAAAAAATGCCGCAGCTTCTCATCCCGCTGATCAACGAAGTTTTCCATACTTCTTACAGCGAAGAGGAACACTTTGAACAATTGCGAAATGAACATTACGAAAAGTACGGAACCGTGATCACGGACTCCATTATCCGGATTGGTGGACATATATACCATCTGGAATGCCAGTCCTCTAAGGACAGGACAATGGTTATCCGGATGTTCGAGTACGACATTTCGATTGCACTTGAATATGCTTTTTTGGGGGAACATGCAATTTGGGAGATTGCGTTTCCTCAATCGTGCGTGCTTTACATCCGCAATCACCGTTCGCTTCCGGATTATCATGAGGCAATCGTAACGTTTGCAGATGGTCAGAAAGTACGTTACCGCGTTCCGGTTTTGCAGGCGAAAAGATACACTGTGGATCGGATTTTTGAAAAACGACTGCTGATTCTGCTTCCGTATCATATCTTACGATATGAGCATTTTTTGAAACATAATGGAACAAATTCGAAAAAGGTGAAGCATCTGCTGGACGATTTCCGGGAGATCAACCGAAGGTTAGAGTACGCGTCCGAAAAAGAACAAAAGTCACATCTTTATATGGACATGATTGTTTTAATTGAGAAAATCGCAGATTATATTATCCCAGAGGATAATGCTATCAGGAAAGGATTGGGTGAGATTATGGGTGGTAAGATTTTGAAGTTACGGTCCGAGGAATTACTGGAACAAGGCGAAGCCAAGGGTAGAATTGATGCAATTCAAAATATGATCAAATATAACGTTCCAAAAGAAAAAATTTTACTGGATTACACTTCAGATGAATACGAAGAGGCATTAAATTCTATGCCAGTAAAAGTATAAACACACACCAAAAGGGGCTCCGAAGAGTCCCTTTTGATGTGTAATGACCATATTTACTTTTACTGTAACAGAGAAAGTACACCCTGAGTAGACTGATTAGCCTGTGCAAGCATAGACTGTCCAGCCTGTGCAAGAATGTTGTTCTTGCTGTAGTTAACCATCTCTTCTGCCATATCTGTATCACGGATACGAGACTCAGCAGAAGAGGTATTCTCGGAAATATTATCCAGGTTGTCGATGGTGTGCTCTAATCTGTTCTGTACAGCACCAAGTGCAGATCTCTGGGAAGAAACCTTAGAGATTGCATCGGAAATAGCGTCGATTGCGTAGGTTGCTGCTGTACCGTTCTTGTCCGTTACGTTTAAGCCCTTGAT
>ENA-OQBD01000741-OQBD01000741.1-human-gut-metagenome-genome-assembly--contig:-NODE-741-length-16824-cov-3.151345_pt1 | contig 16824 bp, 16 predicted proteins | sample MGYA00242742_ERZ504543 | MGnify/ENA primary metagenome ERZ504543 (study PRJEB26092, sample SAMD00036239) | human gut metagenome | host: Homo sapiens | study: EMG produced TPA metagenomics assembly of...
GGGCACAACAAAACCACCGGGACACATGCAGAAGCTATATACTCCTCGTCCGTCTACCTGGTTTACAAAGCTATATTCGGCGGCAGGCAGATATTTTCCCCGTCCGTTCCGGTTGTGATATTGTATTTGGTCTATTAAGGTGGCGGGATGTTCCAGTCGTACGCCTACCGCAATGCCTTTAGCTTCAATCTCTACATTGTTGGCGGCAAGCCAGCGGTATACATCCCGGGCAGAGTGACCGGTGGCAAGTATCACCGGGCCAAGGAAAGTCTTGCCGGTATTTGTTTCAATGCCTTTGACTTCATCCTTCTCTATGAGCAGGGCGTCCATGCGTGTTTCAAAGTGGACTTCGCCACCGCACTGGATGATAGTGTTCCGCATGTTTTCGATGACACGCGGCAGTTTGTCCGTACCTATGTGCGGATGTGCATCTACCAGAATGGAAGTGGAGGCTCCATGTTGGCAGAAGACGTTCAGAATCTTGTCTACATTGCCGCGCTTCTTGCTGCGTGTGTACAGCTTGCCATCCGAGTAAGCTCCGGCACCTCCCTCTCCGAAGCTGTAATTGGACTCCGGGTTGACGAGTTGCTGGCGGCTGATTTGCGCCAAGTCTTTCTTGCGTTCCCGTACGTCCTTTCCACGTTCCACAATGACGGGGCGCAGCCCCAGCTCTATCAGTCGCAGAGCGGCAAAAAGTCCTCCGGGGCCGGCACCTACCACTATCACTTTGGGGCTTTCCTTCTACATTATTATATAAGGTATGTTGGTATTCATCCTCTTTTGGCATTTCGTTCAAGTAGGCACGCACGTTGAGGTTGACGTAGATGGTCCGCTGGCGGGCATCGATGCTACGCTTCAAGATACGCGCTGCGGTTATCTCCCGTGCATTCAGTCCCTTTTTCGTGTATTAAGTACTCTTTCAGGCGTTGCTCGTTTGCCGCTACTTCGGGCAATACGCGTAGTTGGTATTCTTGTATCATAACGATTATCCGAATAAGGCACGGAATGCCTCTTCTACCTTCCGTACCGGTATTAATTCTACTTTTTATCTTTTGGGTATTGAGTCCCTGCATATTATACTTGGGAAGTATAAAACGCTTGAAGCCAAGTTTCTCTGCTTCTCCGATGCGCTGCTCAATGCGGTTTACCGGGCGTATCTCTCCCGACAGACCTATTTCTCCTGCCATGCACACCTCTGGCTCTATGGCCGTGTCCATGTTGCTGGAGAGGATAGAACTGATGACGGCAAGGTCTATTGCCGGGTCGTTCACTTTCAATCCGCCGGCAATGTTGAGAAAGACGTCTTTCTGTGCCAGCTTGAAGCCTACACGTTTTTCCAATACGGCCAGCAGCATATTCATGCGGCGGATGTCGAACCCTGTGGCAGAGCGTTGCGGGTTACCATATACGGCACTGCTGACCAATGCCTGCGTTTCGATGAGGAACGGTCTGATGCCTTCTATCGCGGAGGCGATGGCTATGCCGCTCATACCTTCATGGTCCTGGTTCAGCAGCAGTTCGGATGGGTTGCTCACCTGGCGCAATCCATCTTGCCGCATTTCGTAAATCCCCAGTTCGGCAGTACTTCCGAAACGGTTCTTGATGCTGCGCAGGATACGGTACATGTAGTGTTGGTCGCCCTCGAACTGGAGTACGGTATCCACGATATGTTCCAGTACCTTGGGGCCGGCAATGCTTCCTTCCTTGTTGATATGGCCGATGAGGATGACCGCCGTATGCGTTTCTTTGGCGAAGCGCAGGATAGAGGCGGAGCATTCCCTCACCTGGGCTATGCTGCCGGGAGAGGATTCGAGCGTCTCTGTGGAGATGGTCTGTATGGAGTCTATTATGACTAAATCGGGGCGTGTATTCTTTATGTGGACGTAAATCTGTTCCAACGAGGTTTCGCAGACAATCAGGCAGTCGGCGGATGTGCCTGACAGACGGTCGGCACGCAGCTTCAGCTGCCGGGCGCTTTCTTCGCCGGATATGTAGAGGATACGTTTCTCCGGTATGCGGAGGATGGTCTGCAGCACCAGGGTGGACTTTCCGATACCCGGTTCGCCGCCTATCAGCACCAGCGAGCCTTGTACCAGACCGCCGCCCAATACCCGGTTCAGCTCCGCATCGTGCAGGTCGATACGGGGTTCGTCATCGGCAGCGATTTCATCCAGTGTCACGGGCTTTGCTTTGGCGGTTTCCATGCCCGATACCGGACGTTTGTTTACGGTTTCCTTGCGTACAATCTCTTCTACATAGGTGTTCCACGCTCCGCACGACGGACATTTGCCTACCCATTTAGGCGATTCCTGCCCGCAATTGCTGCATACATATACCGTTTTCTCTTTTGCCATAAAAGAACTTCCTTTAGAATAATTGCCCAAAGGTACGATTTTTCGTTTCAGGGCTGGCGGTGTGTCACAGAGTTTTTTCTATATTTGTTCTCAAAAATATAAAACGGGGATTATACTATGATAGAAGATATTCTTGAATACAATAAGCAGTTTGTAGAGAATAAGGGATATGAGAAGTATATCACCAATAAATATCCCGATAAGAAAATCGCCATCCTTTCCTGTATGGACACCCGTCTGACCGAATTGCTGCCGGCAGCTCTGGGTATAAAGAACGGTGATGTAAAGATGATAAAGAATGCGGGCGGAATCATTTCGCATCCTTTCGGCAGCGTTATACGCAGCCTTATGGTGGCTATCTACGAGTTGGGGGTGAAAGAGGTCATGGTCATTGCACATTCCGATTGTGGTGCGTGCCACATGAGCAGCGCCCAGATGATAGAGCACATGAAAGGCGCGCGGCATCAAACAGGAAACGATAGATATGATACGTTTCTGCGGAGTGGATTTCGATTCGTGGCTTTATGGCTTCGGAGATACGGAGAAGTCCGTAAGAGAAACGGTGAAAGCCATTCTTGACCATCCGCTGATACCGGAGGATGTCCATGTTTCCGGGTTTATCATCGATTCGATTACCGGGGCCTTGACTCCCGTAGTGGCGTAAGCACCTCTCTTCCTATATCGTTATCTCACCTGCAAGAGGGCGGCTCATCAGGTCGCGTACTTTTGCGGGGGGATAGTTGTGACCTAACAGGAACATCAGTTTGGTTACAGCGGACTCTGTTGTGCTGTCGTATCCGCACACCACGCCTGCCTGCATCAGACGGTATCCCGTTTCATAACGCTCCATTTCTACCGTACCGGCGCTGCATTGGGTAACGTTTACAATGATAATGCCTGTTCGCAGGCATTGTGCAGATGATGGAGAAACCACTCTTTCAGCGGAGCATTGCCCGAACCGTAAGTTTCCAGCACCACAGCTTTCAGTCCCTTTATGGCGAGAATGGCATCCACCACGTTTTCCTGAATGCCGGGGAAGAGCTTCAATATGGCTATATTGGTATCGAGCAGGTAGTGTGGCTGCAACTCTCTTTGTACGTTCTCCGTATGAATCTGCACATTATTATATTTAATATGTATGCCGGCAGAAGCAAGTACAGGGTAATTGTACGAGCGGAAAGCATTGAAGTTCTCCGCATTTATTTTGGTGGTACGGTTGCCGCGTGTCAAGTGATTCTCAAAGAAGATACATACTTCCGGCACGATAGGCCGGCCGTTGGGATGCCGGGCAGTGGCAATTTCGATACTTGTCAGCAGATTTTCTTTACCGTCGGTACGGAGCACGCCGATAGGAAGCTGCGAACCCGTGAGAATGACGGGCTTGTTGAGGCCCTCGAGCATAAAACTGAGAGCGGATGCGGTGTAGGCCATGGTATCCGTGCCGTGAAGGATGACAAAGCCCGTATATTGATTGTAGTTGTCGCTGATAATGCGTACGAGTTTGCGCCAGGCATCCGGATCCATATCCGAAGAATCCATAGGCGGATCGAACTGATAGGTATCAATGCGGAACGTAAAATTCTGAAGCTCGGGTACATGCTTCTGTAAATGTTCGAAGTTGAAGCTCTCCAAAGCTCCGGTTTCCGCATTTTCTATCATGCCGATAGTGCCACCGGTGTAAATTAACAAAACGGAAGTATTATTTGGGGGACATACGCTCAATTCTTACATAATTACCATGCAAAGATAGTAATATATCTCTAAAATAATAGCAAAGTGTTATAAAACTATGCCAGTATTTATATCTCTTTGTTTGGAAAAGCGTGAATATGTTAGCCGTAATATGTACATATTTCTTCCCTTTATAGAATGAATCTGTATTTTTATCGCAAAAAAGTCATAAAATGTAATAGTTTGAATGTTTTTATTGTTACTTTTGCAACACTTATCATAAACGATAGCAGTAAGAGAGAATGAACAAGTACTATCAACATACAGTCACATCCATGTGTACCATGACCCTTAGGGGTTAGGGATAGTATTTTGTGTTTCTACGTGTTACACCAATTTTTCAGCAGTTTTTCTTATTTAGTTAAAGTCTATACGGGCCATAGCAGCTTGTTTTGACAATTGTATCAACCGTTTCAATCCGATAAAAAGATATGAAAGTAATAAAATTCGGCGGAACATCCGTAGGTTCTGCGAACAGTATTTTAAGCGTTAAGAGAATTGTAGAGGCTATAAACGAACCTTTAATAGTGGTAGTGTCTGCCTTGGGCGGCATTACGGACAAGCTGATCAATACTTCGAAAATGGCGGCTGCCGGTGATTCCTCTTATGAAAACGAGTTTCGTGAGATTGTCTATCGTCATGTGGAAATGATAAAGGAAGTAATTCCGGCAGGTGAGGCGCAAGTATCACTGCAACGCCGGGTGGGGGGAGTTGCTTAATGAGCTGAAAGATATCTTCCAGGGGGATTTACCTGATAAAGGATCTCTCGCAGAAAACATCCGATACGATTGTGAGCTACGGCGAACGCCTTTCATCCATTATTGCAGCGCAACTGACGGGTGCGGAATGGTTTGATTCGCGCCGGTTCATCAAAACGGAGAAGAAACATTCCAAGCATGTTTTGGATACGGAGCTTACTACTTCCCTGGTGCGCGAGACATTCAAAGATATGCCCCGACGGGTGCTGGTTCCGGGATTTATCTCTACGGATAAGATTACGGGCGAGGTGACCAACCTCGGTCGCGGAGGTTCCGACTATACAGCTGCCATCATAGCTGCGGCGCTGGATGCCGATGCACTGGAAATCTGGACGGATGTGGACGGTTTCATGACCGCCGATCCGCGTGTGATTTCCACGGCTTATACCATTAATGAACTGAGCTATGTAGAAGCTACCGAACTTTGCAACTTCGGCGCTAAGGTAGTGTATCCGCCTACCATCTATCCGGTTTGCCACAAGAACATACCTATTATAATAAAGAACACGTTCAATCCCGACGGAGCGGGAACGGTTATCAAGCAGGATGTTTCCAATCCGCAAAGTAAAGCCATTAAAGGTATTTCGTCTATCAACGATACAAGTCTGATAACGGTGCAGGGACTCGGCATGGTAGGTGTGATTGGTGTGAACTACCGTATCTTTAAGGCCTTGGCAAAGAACGGTATCAGCGTGTTTCTCGTATCGCAGGCATCTTCGGAGAATTCTACTTCCATCGGTGTGCGTAATGCGGATGCCGACCTGGCTTGTGAAGTTCTGAACGAAGAGTTTGTCAAAGAGATTGAAATGGGAGAGATTTCACCCATACAGGCTGAGAAGGATTTGGCTACGGTAGCCATTGTAGGTGAGAATATGAAGCATACGCCGGGTATTGCCGGTAAGCTGTTCGGTACGCTGGGACGTAACGGTATCAATGTGATAGCTTGTGCACAGGGCGCTTCGGAAACGAATATTTCGTTTGTGGTAGACAGCAAGTCGCTGCGCAAGTCTTTGAACGTGATCCATGACTCTTTCTTCCTGTCGGAATATCAGGTATTGAATCTCTTTATCTGCGGAGTTGGTACGGTAGGCGGCAGTTTGATAGAACAGATTCACAGCCAGCGTCAGAAATTGATGCAGGAGAACGGCTTACAACTGAATGTGGTAGGTATTGCCGATGCTTCCAAAGCAATCTTCAGCCGCGAGGGATTTGATTTGGGACGCTTTCGCGAAGAATTGGCGGAAAAAGGTAAGGAAAGCTCTCTGGATACGCTTCGTAACGAGATTATCGGCATGAAATATCTTTAACTCCGTATTCGTGGACTGTACGGCAAGCGCAGGAGTGGCTTCCTTGTATAAAGACCTTTTGATGCACAATGTTTCGGTTGTAGCCGCCAATAAGATTGCAGCTTCTTCGGAGTATGAAAACTACCGGGAGCTGAAGCAGATAGCCCGCCAGCGCGGCGTGAAATATCTGTTTGAGACGAACGTAGGTGCGGGGTTGCCTATTATCAATACCATTAACGACCTTATTCATAGCGGTGACAAGATACTGAAGATTGAAGCCGTGCTGAGCGGTACGCTGAATTATATATTCAACAAGATAAGTGCGGATATTCCTTTCAGCAGAACCATCAAAATGGCTCAGGAGGAACGTTATTCCGAACCCGATCCGCGTATCGATCTCAGCGGTAAGGACGTAATCCGCAAACTGGTAATCCTTGCACGTGAAGCCGGTTATCGCATCGAGCAAAGTGATGTGGAAAAAAATCTCTTTGTACCCGATGATTTCTTCGAAGGTTCTTTGGATGACTTCTGGAAGAAAGTGCCGAGCCTCGACGCCGGCTTTGAAGCACGCCGCAAGGTGTTGGAAGCGGAAAACAAGCATTGGCGTTTCGTTGCCAGACTGGAGAACGGCAAGGCCTCCGTAGGACTGCAGGAAGTGGGTGTCAATCACCCGTTTTATGGGCTGGAAGGCAGCAATAATATTATCTTGCTGACAACAGAGCGTTATAAGGAATATCCGATGATGATACAAGGCTATGGTGCCGGTGCCGGTGTAACGGCTGCGGGAGTATTTGCGGATATAATGAGTATTGCGAACGTTTAATTAAGTACGAACTTCGTACTTGGATTTCAAGATTCATGGGTATGAAACACATTATTATATTAGGTGACGGTATGGCCGACTGGCCTGTAAAGTCTTTGGAAAGCAGGACTTTGTTGCAAGCAGCTAAAACGCCCTATATGGATAAGCTTGCCCGGATGGGGCGTGTAGGCAGGTTAAAAACTGTTGCCGACGGATTTCATCCCGGTAGTGAGGTTGCCAATATGTCCGTTTTGGGCTATGACCTGCCGAAAGTATATGAGGGACGCGGCCCGTTGGAAGCGGCAAGTATCGGTGTAGACCTGAAGCCGGGTGAAATGGCGATGCGCTGTAATATTATCTGCATTGAAGGAGATGCTATCAAGAACCATTCGGCGGGACATATTACGACCGAAGAAGCCGATGTGCTGGTGAAATATCTGCAGGAGCATTTGGGTAATGAGCGCGTGCGTTTCCATACGGGTGTGCAATACCGGCATTTGTTGGTAATAAAAGGCGGAGACAAGCGTATAGACTGTACTCCCCCGCATGATGTCCCTTTGAAACCCTATCGGCCGTTGCTGGTAAAGCCTATGGCAGGTACGGAAAGTATCACCGTTCCCGAAGGACAAGCCGATTTGACCCCGCAACAAACCGCCGATCTGATTAACGATTTAATCATGCGTTCGCAAGAATTGCTGAAAGAACACCCCGTCAATAGGAAGCGTGCAACCGAAGGCAAAGACCCGGCTAACAGTATTTGGCCGTGGAGCCCGGGTTATCGTCCGCAGATGGAAACACTTTCGGATAAGTTTCCTCAAGTGAGGAAAGGTGCTGTAATCTCTGCCGTAGATTTGATTAACGGTATCGGCTATTATGCCGGACTGCGCCGCCTGACGGTGGAAGGAGCGACCGGACTGTACGATACCAATTACGAGAATAAAGTGGCTGCCGCTCTTAACGCACTGAAAACGGATGATTTCGTTTACCTGCATATCGAGGCCAGCGATGAGGCGGGACATGAAGGAGACATTCCTTTGAAGATGCTGACCATTGAAAATCTGGATAGCCGCGCCGTAGGTCCTATTTATGAAGCGGTGAAAGATTGGGAAGAACCTGTCGCCATTGCCGTTTTGCCCGATCATCCCACTCCCTGCGAGCTGCGTACACATACCAACGAACCGGTACCTTTCTTTATTTGGTATCCGGGTATTGAGCCGGACGAGGTGCAGACTTTTGATGAAGTGGCGGCTTGCAGCGGCAGCTACGGTCTGATGAAAGAAGATGAGTTTATAAACGAATTTATGAAGGGATAATGAGATGACATGCCCAAATATGCTGATTATTATTCGGTGCAGCGTCATAGCCTTTAATTATTAATTCTTTAATATTTAATTTAATATGCAATATTATAGTACCAACAAACAAGCTCCCGATGTTACTCTCGAAGAGGCGGTAGTGAAAGGGCTTGCCGCAGACAAAGGACTTTTCATGCCCTTTACCATTAAACCGTTGCCGCAGGAATTCTACGACAGCATTGATACGCTTGGCTTTCAGGAGATAGCTTATCGGGTGGCGGATGCTTTCTTTGGGGAAGATGTTCCCGCAGATACATTGAAGCAGATTGTGTACGATACATTGAGCTTCGATGTCCCTTTGGTGAAAGTGACGGAAAATATCTATTCCCTCGAATTGTTCCATGGCCCTACACTTGCCTTTAAGGATGTAGGCGGCCGTTTTATGGCGCGCCTGTTGGGCTATTTTATCAGAAAAGAGGGTAAGAAGCAGGTTAATGTATTGGTTGCTACCTCGGGTGATACGGGCAGTGCCGTTGCCAATGGTTTCCTTGGCGTAGAAGGTATTCATGTTTATGTGCTCTATCCGAAGGGCAAGGTCAGTGAAATTCAGGAAAAGCAATTCACTACGTTGGGACAGAATATCACGGCTCTTGAAGTAGACGGCACGTTCGACGATTGTCAGGCATTGGTGAAAGCGGCTTTCATGGACAAGGAGCTTAACAGCCGTTTGCAACTTACCAGCGCCAACTCCATTAATGTGGCGCGTTTTCTGCCGCAGGCTTTCTACTATTTTTATGCTTATGCGCAGTTGAAGCGGGCGGGTAAGGCTGCCAATGCCGTAATCTGTGTGCCAAGCGGCAATTTCGGTAATATAACGGCCGGTTTGTTCGGTAAACGCATGGGACTGCCGATAAAGCGTTTCATAGCATCCAACAACCGTAACGACATATTCTATCAATATTTGCAGACGGGTGTTTATGCGCCGCGACCCAGCGTCGCTACGATAGCCAATGCCATGGATGTGGGCGATCCGAGTAACTTTGCCCGTGTGCTCGACCTCTATGGCGGTAGCCATGCAGCTATCTCTGCCGAGATAAGCGGTGCTGCTTATACGGACGAACAGATAGCCGAAACCGTGAAGAACGTTTGGACAGATGAGCATTACCTGCTCGACCCTCATGGCGCATGCGGTTTCCGTGCATTGCAAGAGGGCTTGCAGCCGGGTGAGACGGGCGTCTTCCTGGAAACGGCTCATCCTGCCAAGTTCAAAGATACGGTAGAGAATATTATCGGTGAGGCGGTACAGATACCGGAGAAGTTGCAAGCCTTTATGCGTGGCGAAAAGAAGAGTCTGCCTATGTCGAAAGATTTTGCAGACTTCAAGCGCTATTTAATGAATGTCTGATTACCAGTTATTTCTGATAGGATGAGGTGTCAAAACTAAAAAAATATCAAAGGAGTTTTGACGCCTCTTCTTGTTTTCCTGTGGGAATGCTTTTTATCTTTCCGGCTTTATGGCTATTATCCCAAAGCACGAGTATTTCTATTTTCAGAAGGCTGTGGCGGTAGAATAGCGTATAGTCGGGACAAGGAGTGATATATCGTATGTTATCCACTTCCGTGGCTTGTCCGATGAAAGGATTTAGAGTAATGCGATGAAGTGCATTCTGGAAGAGTGAGTATATAATCTTTCCCTGTTCTTTGTTTCCAAACCTCTGCACTGAGGATAACAGCAGGCTCCTCAGTTCCCCCTTGGCAAGTGGCGACCAATTTATTTGTTTAACCATGACTTTACTTCCTTATTGATTGTAACATCTTCTTGTCCTTCTCCGTTTTCCAGTTGCCGGCAAGCGGTTTGGATATCCTGGCGTAGGCGGGTGGAGAATACGAGTACTTGTTTGGTGGGGTTTGATGCCTGTTTGGGTTCTGTTTCTTTCATTTTTCAGTCTCCTGTTTCCCTAAAAACATTGCAAAGTTGCGAATTGTTTAGGATAACGCTCCGTATGTTTCCGAACATTTCCCGGTGCTATGCGTTCTCACTACCTCGAACTCAATGTAGATAGTCTCATGAAAGATAAAAAGCTGGAAGCCAATCTCAGTATGGTTGCGTCCCGTGTCATGGCGGGTCTGAACATGAACGGATTGAAGTATTTATTGCCTTTGTGGTTGGGAGCTTTAACGGGTGTTACCATACGGTGTGTGTTTGCGACAGTGGCTTTTTGGTTGACGGGTTGTTTTATAAAAGAAGCGGCGGTTACCAGGAAGCAACGCATCATGCTGTTTTGCCTCGGGCGTTCGGGCTTTACGGATTTATGTTCTGCTATCTGCTGGGCATCAGCAAAACCACTCCGGTTTTGAGCGCCATATTCAATTCGATGCAGCCTATATGGGTATTTCTCATTTCCGTTTTCTTTCTGCACGAGAAAGCTACGGTAATGAAGATTATCGGTATAGCTTTGGGGTTTGGCGGTGCGATGTTGTGTATCTTGACGCAGGGCAGCGATGATTTGGCACGCGATGCCTTTACCGGCAATTTGCTTTGTATGATCAGTTCGTTTGTATTTGCCGTTTATCTGATTGTAAGCAAGAAACTGCTGGAGAAGGTAGGAGTAGTGACGATGATGAAATATATATTTGGCGGAGCTGCTGTTTCCGGCATAATCGTTTCGTCCGTTGCAGGGTGGGATGCACCGATGTTTGCAGAAGCCTGGAAGGGCGAGTGGCATTGGACGGCGTGGGCTGTACTTGCATTTATCCTTATTTTCCCTACTTATCTCAGTTACTTCCTGGTTCCTGTCGGGTTGAAGTACCTGAAGACTACCGTTGTCGCTATTTACAGCTATCTGATATTGGTAGTGACCACGGTTGTCTCGCTTTCTTTGGGACAGGACCGGTTCAGTTGGACACAGGCCGTTGCCATTGCTATGATTTGTATCAGCGTGTACTTTGTGGAAGTGGCTGAGGGAAATTCAAAAAAACCAGATACTCCCCTTCCGCCTCAATCGTAAACTCTGTTCCGATGCATTCGTTGAGAGTGCCCTGCCACCAGTTGGTGAAGTCGCTGAGAGGGTATACCAAGCCGAGCCCATGCAATTTTACGGGCATTGAAGTTGATGAGGATACTTGCTGTCCCGGTTGGCAGGTAAAAGTACATGTGTTCCGGCAAGGGATGAAGATGCCGTGATCTGTATAAGTCCGTACATCGGCTCCTGCACGCATATAGTCCATAAGCAGGCTGATGTTTCCCAACGTATGGTCTTCGCGTTTGCCGGTGGCGCCTACGATAGCTATCCGGCGTTTGCCTTGCGATAACAGGTAGTTGACGGCTTTGGTCTGGTCGTTCGTTTCTTGTTCGGCAATGCGGTGAAGCAGATGCCCGTACTTCTTGTGGTTCTCCTCACTGATGGAGTCGCCGTCACCTATAATAAGATTGGGGGTATGTCCGTTCCGGATGTATTCGTCTGCACCGCCGTCGCAACAGACTACGTAAGGCGCATCTGCCAATATCTGCAAAGGCAGGGGAGCGGTAGGATATTCCCCGTTTGCTAAAACCACAGCTTCCACTTTCATAGTTGATACTTGCTAAATCGGAATTTATAAATTATAAATCAGCCTCTTTTTCATCAGCTTCTTCCATTTGAAATAGCCAAAGATAGCGATTATTGTGTAAAGGCCGTACAATGCAGCGGTAAAATCGAGTCCTTTATAGATGTACAATCCTGTACTCACAGCATCTACGCCAATCCAAGCCCACCATTGTTCCACATATTTACGTGCCAGCATCCACATGCCGACAATGCTGAGCGCGGTAGTGAAGGAGTCCAGCCAGGGGACATTGCTGTCTGTAAAGTTGATAAGCACCCAGGCAATGCCGGCAAGCGTAACGGCAAATACCGCAATAAGTGGCAACAGATACCTTGACGGCATGCAGGTTATGGGAAGCTCCTGTTGTTGGTTTTCCATATCCGGGATTTTCCTTTTCAGGATTGTCCGGCGTAAGAATGCTCCGTATTTCCACATCATCCACCCATATATGGCAGCTCCGAGGTAGTAGATGTTGATACCGAAGTCAGCATACAGCCCCGCATTGTAGTACACGAAGATATAGATAGCAGGCATTATGATGCCTGCTATCCAAAGATATATACTTGCCCGATACTCCAGCCAGAGGTAGAGAAGACCGACAAGTGTTCCGATAATTTCGAGTGTCTGCTCCATAATCAAATTTAGAAACTCAAGGAGATATGTCCTAATACATTAGTGCCGGCCTGTGCAGCATATCCGGCATAATTGTAGCGCACTTTCTGTCCGTTCTCATAATAGAAGCCGCTGCCTGCATAGCCATTGTTCTCATACTCTTCGTTGAAGAGATTGTAGATGGTACAGCCTACAGTTATCGATTTTGTTTTGGGCAACGTGAATGTGTACGATAGGTTCAGGTTGCTGACGAAATAGGCATCCAGAATATGGTCTTTGCAATTCAGGTTGCTCATGTACTGTTTGCTGACGTATTGCGATTGTAAAGATACTTCAAAGCCCTTGTAGATATATCCGAAACGGTTGTTCAGCAGAAAGTCGGGAGAGAAAGCAATGTGGGTATCGCCCAGATAAGTGCTCCATGTGTCGCCGGTAGGGTCTTCGTCTTCATAAAGTGTTTCGGTAAAGTTTTCTACACGGTTGCGGCTTAACGTGGCGTTGATGTCCCATTGGAAACCGCAAGGCAGCTTTAAACCTGCCATTAGTTCGATACCCATACGGTAACTGTCGGGTACGTTGGCGGCTACGGCTTCACCGATTTCGTTCAGTTCGCCGGTCAGCACCAGCTGATCTTTGTAGTCCATGTAGTATAGATTGGCGCCGAAAGTCAGCCAGGAATTGGCAAAGGTGTATCCCAGCTCGTAGTCGAACAGACGCTCTGCTTTGGGGTGTTCGGTAAACTTGCCGTCCGTATAGTTGTTGCGTGTCGGTTCTTTGTGGGCTACGCTGAAAGAACCGTATATCCGGTTGTTGCGGTTGATTTGCCATGACAGCCCGGCTTTGGGGTTGAAGAAGTCGAACTTCTCGTGAATGGCAAGTTGTTGCAGACCGTCATTGGTAACGCTGTTCCACTTGTCGTTCTGTCCGTACATTTTATAAGAGATGTGGCGGTATTGCAAATCTGCATAGGCATTGACCCCGCTGCATAACTCATAGTTGGCTTTCAGATAAAGGTTACCGTCGTTCTTTGTGGCATTGTTGCGGTAGTAGTCTTTGTCTGGGTCGAGGTTGCCGATGTAGTTTTTCACCCACAACACTTTGCCGAAGTGGTCGCCGTCATAGCGGTTCAGTCCGCCGCCGAGGGATGTATGAAGGCGGTTGCCCTTATAATTTACGGAGAAGATGCCGCCGCCGAACCAGTTGTCCATCGCTTTTTTACGGATAAGGTCGCTTTTGCTTACGGTTTCACCGTCATGTTCGTATGGCAACAGGCCATATTCCACCAGTTTGCGTCCGCCTTTGTATTCTTGATAGTAGCCGTCTCCTTTGGTGTAGTGCAAACCTACGTTTACATTCCAGGCGGAAGTGAAGTTGTGGTTGAAAAGCAATTGGTAGTTCTTTTGTACGTAGTTGTCCGTTTGGTCTTCATAGAAATGGTCGGTGCCGTTGTCGTCGGTGTACATATACCCGCAAGAGTTGTAACGGCGGCCGTATTTCTCCATTTCTTCTTTACTGGCATAATTCCAGGCATGGTAGGTACGCTCTTTGCCGCCAAATGTTATTAACTTGATAGAAGTGTTGTCGCTGTAATATCCGCCCTGCAGGTAGTAAGAATTCAGTCCGACCGATGCGCGGTCGATGTACCCGTCCGAACTGATATTGGATAGGCGGACGTCGAAAGACCAATGGCCGTTGATAAGTCCTGTTCCTGCTTTTACCGTTTCTTTGTGTGTATTGAACGACCCGTACGAACCGTTCAGCTCGGCATACGGTTTCAGTGAGAAGTCTCCGGTCTGCATGTTGATACTGGCTCCGAAAGCTCCTGCACCGTTGGTGGAAGTTCCTGCGCCACGCTGGATTTGCATGTCTTTGACGGACGATGCGAAGTCCGGCAGGTTTACCCAAAATACATTGTGGCTTTCGGCATCATTGATAGGAATACCGTTGGCGGTGACGTTGATGCGTGTTCCGTCCGTACCGCGTACTCTCAATGTGGTATACCCGATACCCGCTCCGGCATCACTGGTAGTGATGGCAGAGGGAGTCATACTCAACAGATACGGCAAGTCTTGTCCGAAGTTCTGTTTTTTAAGCTGTTCTTTGTTGATGTTGGTAAATGCCACCGGAGTGGTTCCTGTGGCGCGTGTAGAGATAATCTCTACTTCTTGTAAGTCTATTACCCGCAAACTGTCTTTTTCCTTTGTCTGTGCGCAGACATTCAGCGCTGCCATAAACAGGCATGCTGTCATTGCATACTTTTTCATTTGCAATTTGAATTATTAAAGATTACTACAGAAAAGGGGAACTTTTCTTCTTTTCCCTACGTCGGCACTACCCGAATCAGGTCAATGGGTATGATCTCAGCCCGTAATATTAGGGCACCCCTTAATTGAAATCAGAGGCAAAAGTATTTCTTTTGGTCGAAAGGTACAAATAATGTGAACGAAAAATGGATTTATTTGTTAATTTTGTATTCATTAATCCATTAAACTATAATCATTATGTTATCATCTTTATTAATGGCGGCATTTGTCGCCCAGGCTTCTGAAGAGGGATTCAGCAAGCTTCAGATTTTTATGCAGCAACTGATTGATTGGGGGGTAGGAGCCGGCGGTCGTATTATAGGGGCAGTTATAATCTTTGTGGTTGGGCGTTTCCTTATTTCTTTCATTAAAAAACTTGTGTCTAAACTACTGATGAAGCGGCACATTGATGCGGGTATCCAAAGTTTCGTCAAGAGTCTGGTGAATATTCTACTGACAATTCTGTTAATTATTGCCGTTATCGGCAAGTTGGGAGTTGAAACAACTTCATTTGCAGCTTTGTTGGCATCTGCCGGTGTAGCGGTGGGTATGGCGTTATCCGGAAATTTGCAGAATTTTGCCGGCGGACTTATCGTCTTGCTGTTTCGCCCGTTTAAGGTAGGCGATTGGATTGAAAGCCAGGGTGTGTCCGGTACGGTGCGCGAGATTCAGATATTCCATACTATTCTTACTACGGCTGATAATAAGGTGATTTATATTCCTAACGGTGCTTTGAGTAGCGGTACTGTGACTAATTACAGTCGTGAGGATACCCGTCGCGTAGACTGGGTTATTGGAGTGGAATATGGCGAGAATTACGATAAGGTGGAAAGTACCGTACGCCGTATACTTGCTGCCGACAGTCGTATTCTGAATACTCCGGCGCCTTTTGTCGCCCTTCATGCTTTGGATGCCAGCAGTGTAAATATTGTTATCCGTGTTTGGGTGAAGAGCAGCGATTATTGGGGAGTTTATTTTGATATGAACAAGACTATTTATACTGTATTCAACGAGGAAGGAATCGGTTTCCCGTTCCCGCAACTGACAGTGCATCAGGCAAAGGATTGATAGGAAAGTCGAATGTTGAAAGAATATTGAGGTCAAAATACATCTGATGATTTCTTTTAGGCACGGAATTACACGGATTTCACGGAAAAAGAATAAAGAAAAATCTGTGTTTTCCGTGTAATCCCGTGCTCGGAAAGAAACAAATAATAGGCGAATTTTAGTTTGGATATAGCCTCACTGATATGCATACATTGTTTTACATTTCGTACACTCCTAGTTCTTCTTCTACTTCTTCACAAATATTTTGCTCAAGATTAAGCAAACGGTTTATTTCCCTTCGTTTGTTCAAGTCAGTGAAATAACTCTCTACTACTGCATACAGATTAAATCCCGTTGTGGAACCTGCTGCCAGTTCCAATGACTCAACCAACTGCTCTACCGCCCGATGAATGCGTTTCTTATCAATGAAATGCAATTCATTACTATGAATCAAGTTCTTTTCCATAATGGTCGTTTCTTTAAGTTTGTACAGTTATAACGCTCTGTTAGGTAAGTTAGTTCATGCGGAATGCTGTGTGTGAGAATTTGCAATGTCACTTTTATTTTTATATTTGCAGGAAAATACAAATTAAAGCGATGGGGATTCTGTTTATTAAAATATTACGCATTTTTGTGGTCTTGGCCGTATTGTTCTCGGGCACTATGGGATATGTGATTTCTGAGAAAACATTGGCAGCCTGGTGGATACCTGTTGGCGTAGCATTGGCGGCAGGTATGTTGACTCTTCCTCTCTATCGGAAGTGGATATGGCTGACGACCGTAGAGAACAGGATTGTGAATGTACTGTGTCATTTGGTATGCGTGGGTTCTTTCTGTTATGTATTGTTTCTTTCAGGCAACAATTTGTTGGCGGACGCTGACGAGTATGAGGTAACTGTAACCGTACTCGATAAACGTATGGAGCAACATGAAAAACGGCGCAAGGTAGGAAAGCATCGTTATGTATCCGATGGTGTGCGCTATGAATATTATCTCGAAGTAGCTTTTGATAATGGTACGGTAAAAACATTGCATGTTTCTCGTGCCGTTT
>ENA-OQBD01000743-OQBD01000743.1-human-gut-metagenome-genome-assembly--contig:-NODE-743-length-16781-cov-4.007686_pt1 | contig 16781 bp, 16 predicted proteins | sample MGYA00242742_ERZ504543 | MGnify/ENA primary metagenome ERZ504543 (study PRJEB26092, sample SAMD00036239) | human gut metagenome | host: Homo sapiens | study: EMG produced TPA metagenomics assembly of...
CCCAACGGCAACCCAGGCAATCGAGCCCGCATGCGATGGCGCCGTCGACGTCGGTCCAACGGTCGCCGACCATCAGGGCGCGGTCACCGGCATCCGCATCGAATCCGATGCTGTCGAAGCAGTATCGGATGACCTGGTCCTTGTCGATGCGCGAATTGTCTGTGCTGGCGCCGTAGATGCCGTCGACCATGGTATCGAGATGGAAATGCTCGCACACTGGCTCGGCCTGATATTGCGGCTTGCACGTGGCGATTGCCAGGTGCAAGCCGTCGGCGCGCAATGCCGCCAGCTGCTCGGGAATACCGGCGTACACGCTGTTGTACAGTCGTCCGGGAATTTTGTGGCCGGGATTGTTCGGGTCGTCGAACACCGCCTTGTCCGCATAGTATTCGCGGTATATCTCCACGCCGCGGTCCAGCAGCTCGTCCGGCATATGGTTGCGTCTGAACGACTCGATGATGGCCGGTCCGATGAACCGGTGCATCTCCTGATCGTCGGGAACCGGCAGGCTGAGCTCCTCGAACGCCTTGGTGGCGCAGGCGATGATGCCCGGGTCCGATTGCGTCAACGTACCGTCAAGGTCGAGCAGCACCACGTTCCTGCGCTGCCGGGTCGTGACCTGATGCTGAGACATGCCTCTCCCCTTACTCGTAGCCGGGAATCCAGCCGCTGTGGTGCATTTCAAGACGCTTGTCCAGCAGCTTCTTCAGTTCGTCCTCGCTGCGACGCTCCAGCAGCATGTCCCAGTGGGTCCTGGTGGGCTTGGCGATCTCGTTGGCCTCCTCGTCGCCGTCGCCCTCGCGGTGCGCGATGGTGCCGCAGCGGCATTCCCACTCGTCGGGGATTTCGGCGCCCTCGGCGAACGGCAGGATGGTCCGGTGTCCCTTGGGACAGATGTACGCCACCTCGCTGCGTGCGGCGAAGTCCACGTTGTCGTCGGATTCCAGTGATTTTGCGCCGATGCTCATACCGCGTAGGCTGCGTTCCGCCATGACGTTCCTCCTTGTGGTCTTTCTTGTCAATCTTTCCCGAAAACTATTATCACGCTACAAAACAGTTCGGACGAGTCGTATATTCCCCGTTCCGGTCCTGCCTTGCCGCCTGCGACGATTCCGTCAGCCCTCGCCGATGCCCGAATAGGCGACGATGCCGCGGTTGACCAGTTCCATGGCCTCGTGCGCGACCTGGGCGAGGTGCGCGCTCCCCTGCGGCAGATACGGCTCTGCCGCCGAGATCTGCTGGAGGATGTCGGACAGACGCTTCGCGTTGCGCACGAAATCGCCGCCGGTCATGTCCCGGTCATGCAGCACATATGCCAGACTGTTGCCGCTGGCCCAGTCGTACATGATGTCGACTATGCCGAAGTCGAGTTGCTGCAGGTCGTCAAGCCCCTCATCCTCGCACAGCATCGTGAGCTGCGCATGCAGACGGTCCAAAGATTGCGAAGTCTGGGCGACCGGGCCTTGGATACCGCCGGGCCAGCGCCTCGGTTCTCCCCCGGTGCCTCCCCTGGCTTCGAACACCAGGGCGGAGAGCACCGCGGCGAGCTGTCGCGCCGTCAGATGGTCGAACATGCCGCGTTCCAGCGCTTCGGCAAGCACGATGTCCTGCTCGCTGTAGATGTGGCGCAGCAGTTGCCCCTGCTCGCTCAATCGCATGTCCGCCCCGTCGCGCTTCACGTATCCCAGCTGTTCCAGGATGGAGCAGATACGGTCGAACTGCCGGGCCACGGACCCGGTGCGCGACTCGTACCTGTGCTGCACCCGCTCGTATTCGCGCATCTCGCGAATCCAGCGATGGCCCCATTTCATATGCTGCTGCATGTCGGGGCACTGCCGGCACGGATGTTCGCGGTCGCGCTTCTTCAGGGTCTCGATGGACTGGTCCAGCTCGCGGAACGTGTTCTTGCGCTGCTCGTCGGTTGGGAAGGCGGTCTGCTTGAGCTTGCGCCGGCCGTTCTTCTCCAGGTCGGACAGCTCCATGCGGATGCGCATCAGAGACGCGAAATCCCCGTACTCGCAGTGGAATGCCTGCTCATAGCCGTCCAACGCCTGTTTCAGCGTGGTCAGTTGCGATTCGAGCTGCCAGGCCGACTCGTTGGCCTCCCACTGGGCGAAGGAATGGTCCAGCGTGGCGCGAGTCGTCTCGTAGTCGCTGGTGTTGAGCAGATTGACGGCCATGTTGAACGTGGCATGGAAGCTCGAATGCAGCGGGTAGACGCGCTTGCTGGACAATGCGGCGGCGGTCGCAGGTACGAAATCGCGATGGTCGACGACGATCGCGTGTCCGATCGTATCGATGCCGCGACGGCCGGCGCGGCCGGTCAGCTGGGTGAACTCCCCCGGTGTCAGCGGCACATGCCCGCTGCCGTTGAACTTCTCCAGCTTTTCGACGATGACGCAGCGCGCAGGCATGTTGATGCCCAGCGCGAGCGTCTCCGTCGCGAAGACCATCTTTACCAGTCCCTCTTCAAACAGGCGTTCGACTATCTGCCGGAACAGCGCGACCATGCCGGCGTGATGGGACGCGAAGCCCTCCTCCAGCGCGAACCTGAACCGGGAGAACTGCAACGCCTTGAGATCCTCCTGGCTCAACTGCCCGGCGACCATCTCGTCGACGATGGCGCGGATACGCCGCATCTCGTCCTCGGTGGTGAGTTCCAGCCCCGCATTGATGCACTGCTCGACGGCCTGATCGCAGCCGTTGCGCGAGAATATGAAATAGATGCCGGGAAGCATGTCGAGATAGTTGAGCTCGTCGACCACCGCCCAGCGCTTGGGCGTGTGGCGCTGCGCCGGCGCGTGGCCCCGCGAATGGACGCGGCCGCGGGGAGCGTGAGTTCTCGGCGCCGCGGCGGCGCGCCGCCTGACGGTCAAGCTGATCGAGCCGGTCGATCAGGCGCACGTTGAGCTTGGTGGTCTGCTCGCCCTGGGCGTCACGCCGGTACAGGTCGAGCAGCTCCGGCTCGGTGTGGTCGTCGGCCTGCACGAGCACATGCTGCTCCAGCGGGACGGGACGGCGCTCGGAGACCACCAGCTTAGTGTCGCCGCGGACGGAGGATATCCAGGACGAGAAATCCTCGACATTGGAGACCGTGGCGGACAATCCGATGACGCTGACCTGCCGGGGAAGATGGATGATGACCTCCTCCCAGACCGGGCCGCGGAACCGGTCGGCGAGGTAATGGACCTCGTCGAGTATGACGAACCGCAGCGCGTTGAGCGTGGTCGAATGCTCGTAGAGCATGTTGCGCAGTACCTCGGTCGTCATGACGACGATGTCGGCCTCGGAGTTGATCGAGATGTCGCCCGTCAGCAGCCCGACGCGGTCGGCGCCGTAAACGGCGGTCAGGTCATGGTACTTCTGGTTGCTCAACGCCTTGATCGGCGTGGTGTAGAACGCCTTGACATTACGCTCGCGGGCCAGATACATCGCGAAGTCGGCCACCACGGTCTTGCCCTGCGCCCGTCGGGGGCCGCGACGAGCACGTTCTCCCCCCGCTCCAACGCGTCTATCGCGTCCTGCTGGAAATCGTCCAGGTCGAACGGCAGCGTGGCTGCGAAACGCGCGGCGACGCTCGCGTTATGCGCCTGACGCTTCTGGAATGCGGCATACCGCTGGGAAGGCGATGGGCCGGGTCGATCCGCCGCCGAATGTTTGCGCTGATGTTTGACCATGCGTGAAACCCCGTTCGTCACAGACGGCCATCGCCGTCGGATTCTCGTATTCGCCTGCGTGCATGAGACGATGCAGCGGGCCGCGCCGCAGCTTGCAGCCGCAGTCCGTCAACGGTTGAAACGTGACCACCGCGCCCACACACGCGCGTGACGTTCGCGCTTCGCGTTCCGGTGCCTGATGACGTCGACCTGCGCATCGTCATACCGGCTGATGGCGCTGTTCAACGGTTGGGTGAATGTCGGAGGGGCGAGCGGCTCGCGCACGTCCGCACCCTGCGGAACGTCCGCGAGCTCGGAGAGGGGCTTGCCGAGACGGCTGCCGATCTCCGCAATGCCGTTCAACGCCCTGAAGCCGTGAAGGGCGGCGTACGCGATGCCCGCCACGATCATCGCCAGCATGAACAGCGAGAGAATGAGCCAGATCCACCAGGGCATGAGATCACTCCTCTTCCGGGGTGTCTTCTTCACGTGTGCCGAGGCTGAGCTCGCGCTGCGCACGGGCGACGATCATCGTGCGCAGGGTCTCGGGTGCGACCGCGGTGATGTGACGCGCATGGGCGATGCAGAAGGCGACGAACCAGGAATCGGACGACACGATGATATGCACCTTCTCGCCCGGGCTGCACGGCTCGACGGTGGCTCCCGGCATCGACTTGATGAACGGAAGATCCGGCTGATCCGTGATGAACACGGCCGGAGTGCCGTTGTCGAAGCTCCACTTGCGCAACTCACTCACCGGCATGTCGGGAATGTCCACGCGCTTGACCGGAGCGATGACCTCGGCGTGCTCGATGCGGGCGAGCCTGAGCACCTGCCATGTGCGGGGCTTGCCGTTCGCCTTGTTGATGAGCTGGTCGCGTGAGACGAACTTGCGCCGGTCCTCCGGAGTGGAGTCCAGCACGTCGGTCCAGACGGCGGCATAGTAGACGCCCTCATCCACGAAGATCTTGGAGGGGGCGACGACCTTGCGGCGGGTCCGTCCCGCGCCGTCCGTGTACTCCATGTCGAGCAGCGATTCGGTGGAGATCGCGCGCTTGACGACGGAGAAGCAGTGGGGCTCCAGCTCGTAGCCGGTCAGGCTCAGCCAAGGGGTCTCCCCCGGCTTGACCAGCTGGCGCAGACGCTGATACAGCGAGGCCGCCTGCGTGCGCTGCGCCTCCGGCAGCAGCGGCGAATGCGCGAGGTAGCTCACCGAAGCGGTGAGCATGCTCAGGTATTGCGGGGAGATGCCGGCGAGGCGTTCCAGTCCGAGCGAATTCGTCGCGGACACGATGCCTTCGGCGTCAAGCAGCGACCAATCGATGTCGAAGAACTGGCTTCCGGCCATCTCGCCGTCGTCGGAGACCGTGGTCAGCGTGTTGATGTCTTTGTGGATCACGTTGACGTATTTCTTGAGCTCGTCATCCGACTTGGGCCTGCCGATGAAGCGTTCCGCGAGTTCCGCGAGGGAGAATTCCTCACCGAGGTGGGCGGACAGGAAGAGCATCAGACGCAGTCTGCGGTCGACCTCACTGCCGGTCTGGAACGAGGTCCCGGACTTCTTCTGGTGGTTTTTCTTGGGGTCGGCGTCCTCCGGCTCGGGGGTCGTGCTGGTGATGGTGGGCGTGGCGACCGTGGCGCTGCCGGTATCGTCCGACGATCTGTCGGCCAGCGCCATGTTTGACGCCGCCTGGAGACGACGGTTGAAGGCGTCGACGGCCTCCTGCGGGCTGACGATCACTGCGCCGGGATGTTCGAGCACGAACATGGCGAGGTCGTCGGAATCGGTGTAGGCGACGTTGATGTTCTCTCCGTCCACGTCGACCGTCGCCGCGAAACGGCGGGAGTCGACGACGCGCACGAGAGCCGGCGGAATCGTCTGCGTGCCGAGTCCCGGGGCGATGGAATCCAATCCGAGGCCGGGGATGGGCGTCTGCGGCACCCTTGGCGTGGTGCGGGACACATGCTGCGGCGTCACGGTCTGCGATTGCGTGGACGATACGGAAATCGAACGTGCGAGATAGTTGGCCGCGGCGAGAACCGGCAGATCCTCCTGCTCGAAGCGCAGGCGGATGCGCGGCTCGTCCCCGAGCTGCAGTCGGTACGACGCGAAGTCCTGTCCCTCGGACTTCGAGGAGTATTCAGGCTGGCGTGACTCAATGGCGATTCCCATTGCCGCGAGCTTGGCGCGGTCGCGCTGGAACTGCTTGGCGAACGCGGCCTTCGCGGCCTGATCGGCAAGTTCCCCGTAGGAGTCGGCATATGCCTTAACGCGCTGGGCGATTTGCCGCGAGGTCAGCCACTGCGGAAACGCAGACGACAGCACGGCCAACACATCCAACTCATGTTTGCCCCATTTGTCGGAAAAGCGGCGTCTCCCGTTCGATCCCTCTGCCATTAGTCCTCACGTATCGTTAGCATTCCAATTAAATATGCATGGGTATCACGCACACCACATCCCATGATAGAGGGTTTTGTTGTGTGCGGCTCGCATTTTGTCAAAAATAGGTATTTTTTCTTCGTACGGCGGACACATCACACCCAATCACCGGGCTCGATGCCCATCGGTCCGACGTATTCGCCGTTGGGTACGTAACTGGGCTCGTTTCTATCCTCCAGACGCGCGTCGGCGAACATGATGACGTCACGTCCGAATGTCCAGTCTCCCTTGATGCTGACCGAGTTCGCGGCGGCGAGCGACGGCACGTTGTAGGGGAACCGTTCGTTGAAGTCCTCGATGTTCTTGTAGTACCGCGGATCGAGGTCGACGTTCGGGAAAATGTAGCTGCCGTCCTCCATCTCATACGAGTCCGTAAGGTGGAACCGATCGGAACGCATAATGAACAGGTCGTTGGTCGTCTTCACCGGCAAGAACCGCATGCGGTCCACCTGCACACAGATCGCGCCTTCGAACAGGCCGATCGCCGCGCCCATCGCGGTCTCCAGCTGGACCACCGCCGGGGACTGGGGGTCGGTCGGGTCGACGGTCTTGTTGTTGATGATGACGGGAAGCGGCAGCACGCCGTCATGCTCGGCGAGCATGTCGCGCAGCACGTCGATGCGCACCCAGATGTTGTTCGTGTTGAAATACGGGTGCTTGGCGATGTCTTGGGCCGCGTCCTTGTCGTCGGGATGCACCTGCGACATCTCCCGCAGGATCAGTCGGCCGGTGGCCGTGTCGCGCACGATATGGCCACCCTTGCGGTCCGCGTACGTGCGATTGGCGACCTCGACCATGAACGGGGCGCCCGTGTCCTCGAAATACTGGGCGAGCGTGCGAGACGGGCGCGCCCCCAGATTGTCGGAGTTCGAGATGAACAGGTATTCGAAGCCATGCTCCAGCAGAGTGTCCAGCAGGCCGGACTCCCGCAGCGTCGAGAACAGGTCGCCGTGGCCGGGCGGGCACCACTCCAGATCGGGGTTGGCCGGCCAAGACGCCGGCGCCCCGGTGGCCGCGTCGATCTTCGGTTCCTGATGCTGGATGATCTCCAGCGGGATGTCGGTCTGCTTGAACTTGCGCTGGTGTCGCAGTGCCTTCATCGTGTCATCGGAAGTGCGGAACGAGTTCATGAACGTGACCGGCAGAGGCACGTTCAGCCTCGTGCGCGCGGTGAGCACCTGACCGAGGATGATGTCGAGGAAGCGCATCTGCCGAGCCTTGTGGCGGCGCACCGGCAGCAGCGACTTCGCGCATTGCAGGCCCATCGAGGTTCCCAGGCCGCCGTTGAGCTTGAGGAATGCGGTCTTGGCGAACGCGTGCACTGCCTTGTCATGATCGATGGTCTTGTACACGTCATGGAAGCTCCGCACGCCGTGCAGCGGCTCGACGGTGTCCTCGCGGATCCACGCGCTCTCCTTCTCGCTGGCCCACACATGGTATGCGTGCCTGAACTGCGAGATGGCGATCTCGCTCATGCCCTGCTCGCGCATCTTCTGCGCCGACTGCTCGAACACGTCGTCCACTGTCATCTTCTCCGTCCGTTTCAGATCTTCGGCAAACATTCCTATAGTCTACTCGCGTGGTGCTTCGTTCGCCAATCATCCCGCAGACGTATGCATTACGGGGGTATCCGGGGTGGGGCGGCTGGCTGCCGCACTGCAATGGCATGCGCAGATGGAACTTGGATAAGACTTGGATGGGCCATGCCGTCTATGTAGCTGGTGTCTCCCTATTGCGAGGTGATAGTCGGGAATTACCCGAGTCGCGACACGCTTGTTTTGCGTTATTGACGTCATATGGTAAATTCTCTTCTCGGTGCTTTTCGCACTGTTCGGGCCGTAGCGCAGTTTGGTAGCGCACTTGACTGGGGGTCAAGGGGTCGCGGGTTCAAATCCCGCCGGCCCGACAAGAATGGCGAGATCCCAACGATTACAAGTCGCTGGAATCCCGCTTCGTCATACTTGGGGGACATGAACTTCACGAACACGGTTCCACCACGTGTTCCGCGATGAACCGCCCCCGACGCGCGCGAGCGCCGCCGCGATACGGCGCAGCCGCCTGCCGGCCCCGAAGGTCCCGGCACCCACATTCAACCCGGCGACACACCAGTCAGCACAAGACGTGACGGCTTATCCCGGACACACATTCTGGCCTATAACCCGTTTTACCGTGCCTCATTGCCTCCGCTGGCAGGCTGATACCCGGTATCTCCGCTTCGAGGGGTTGATCTCGCGCTCTCGGAACATCTATCTGCATTTCAGGGGTTGCCCAAACGCGATATCCGGAGTATGCGGGGACATCCCGCATTGGAATCATGCGGTTTCCGGCCCGGCTCTACTCGGGCACCAACCCCTCGAAACGCAGATAGATGTCCGAACGAGGGCGTGGTCGGCAAGACTATCCGCGAATCAGAGGTGCCGCGAGAGGACATCATCGTCGCGTCGAAGCTGCCGGGCCGTCATCACCAGTACGATCAGGCGCGCGTCACGATCGAGGAGTCCGTGGCCCGCATGGGACTCGACTACATCGACCTGTATCTGATTCATTGGCCCAACCCGTCGCAGGGCCAGTTCGTCGAGGCGTGGCAGGCGCTCGTCGACGCGCAGAAGCAGGGCATCGTCAAGCACATCGGCGTCAGCAACTTCCTGCCGGGTCATATCGACTTGCTGATCCGCTCCACCGGAGTCACGCCGGCCGTCAACCAAGTAGAGCTGTACCCCTTCTTCCAGCAGGCCGGGCAGCGCGCCTACGATCAGGCGCATGGCATCATCACCGAGGCGTGGAGCCCATTGGGCCACGCCAACCAGATGCTTAAGGATCCGACGATCGTGCGCATCGCCGCGATGGACAATCTCGAGGGACGTTCCTTCACGCAGGACCCGCACTGGCACGAGGAAGCCTGACGGCCCGCGCCGACTGTCACGCCTTCGCCGCCGCGTCGGCGATGCACCGCAACGCGTTGAGCGTGCGCGGATAACCGATATACGGCGTGCACTGGGAGACGACGGCGATCAGGAACCTCTCGTCGTTGCCCACGCGCATGTTGGCCACCGCATGGGAGGTGAGCTGCGGCTCGCACCCTCCCTGCGCGGCCAGGAAGCACAGCGTGATCATCTCGCGGCGGCGCGTGTCGAGCCCGCCGCGCGTGTAATAGTCGCCGAAGCAGTTGCCGGCCAGCCACTTGTTGATGTGACGGGTCTTCTCCGGCCCTGATTGCGCGAAGCCTCGCATGCGCTCGCCGAAGATGTCGATTTGCGCCTGCTCGCCCGCCTCGGCGCGGGTTTCGGGCGTCGTGGTGGATTGCGGTTCGAGCGGGAGGTGGATGTTCTTCGCTTCCAGTATCTCATTGGTCTTCTTCAGGAACGGCAGTACACGTCCGAAACCGAGATATGCGACCGCCTGGTAGACGATTTCCTTGACCTGGACGGCACTGACGCCGGATTCGAACGCGACCGGCACCATCAGCTCGAAGTCGTCGAGACCCTGGCATCCGATCAACGCCGCCAGAATGGCCATGGAGCGTGTGGCGTCGTCCAGATCGGGGTGATTCGCTCCCGGCTCGTTGACGACCTCGTCATAAGCGAAGTTCGAGAACAGCTCGACGAATTCCGGGTCTGTCTGTGCCAGCGTCCTGTCATCGTTCCAGAACTTGTTCATGCGGCTTTTCAGCTCATCGAACATGATATCTCCTTGCGGTTTGACTGCGATCGGCGGTCATTATGACTCGCTTTGAGATGTCACGGTAGCCGCTTCGAGCGCTTGAAGTACAGCGGCGGCGACACTTCCGCGTGTCGTCGCCGCAGCCGTCACGTGAGAGCCCCCACGGTCCAGCCGTCCGCCGCGAGTGCTCGTACCGCTCGCGCGCGCGAACTCGTGTAACGGTATCGCAGACGCGTCGCCGCGACGGCTCGACAGCGAGTAGAGTGGAGGGACGGGCAAAGTCCGATTGATGGAAACGATCCATGAACCAAGGAGGATGCATCATGGCAGGGCAGACAGATGAGAACAGGCTCCACGTTCTTCGTCACGCCGCCTTCACGGCGCGAGACGTGCGGGAGATGGAACGGCCACTGCTTGAGAACGGTGTCCCACTGATGAGGATGGCTTCCGCCGCCACAGCCCATGTCGTCGCCGAAATGCTCGAAGATGAGGGCGTCGCGTTGGAGGAGTCGAACATTGTGCTGCTCGCCGGGCAGCGGCGACAACGGTGGCGACGGCTGTTGCGCCGCGACGATGCTGGCGGGCAACGCGCTTCGGTCACCGCCGTCGCGGTCGGCCGCACGCACCAAAGTCCGAGACGTCGCCCACGGCCTTGTCCGCGCCGGCGGCAAGGTGCTGATCCTCGACCCGGCCTCCGAGATTCCGGGGTGCGCTGCCGGCTTCAGCGCGGGAGAGGCCGGTGAAAGGCTTCGGGCCGCGGTGGAACTCGCCCAGCACGCGCATGTCATCATCGACGCGATGACGGGCATCGGCCTGAGCGGGGCGCTGCACGGCATCGCGGGCACGGTCGCATCCTCGCTGGGTGTCGACGGCACGATCCCCGACCGCACCGCCCTTCCCGCCGGCGACTCGACCGGCGAGTTCCCGTTGGTCGTCGCGGTGGACGTCCCTTCTGGCGTGGGAGTCGACGACGGTGCCATCACAGGCCCGTATATCCCTGCCGATGTCACGGTCACGTTCGGCGCCCTGAAGCCGTGCCTTATGCTGCCTCCCGCGGCGTACGCCTGCGGTCGCGTGACGCTGGTGGACTTCAGTTTCGACATCGACGGCCATATGCCGTTCGTCGAGGCGGTTTCCGGCGACAACGCGGCTGAGACCGTCCGACTCCCCCGGCTTGCAGACACGAAGTACTTACGTGGCGTGACCGGTCTGATCACCGGCTCCGAACGGTACCCCGGCGCCGCGGTGCTGTCGTGCAAGGCCGCGGCCAAGACGAACATCGGCATGATCCGCTACATGGGTCCGCAGGTGTGTCGTGATATGGTGCTCGACGCGGTCCCGGAGGCCGTACTCGGCAAGGGGCGCGTGCAGGCCTGGGTCGTGGGCTCCGGCGTTCCGACGGGTGAGACCGAGGATGATGATTTCCAGCGTGAGACCATCGCCAAGCTTCTGACGCATTATGCGTTGTCCTCTGACGATGACCCGGATGACGATGATGACCTCGCCTATGATATGCCCCCGCTGGTGGTCGACGCGGGCGCTCTCGACCTGCTGCCCGACGAGGTGCCGCCGCAGGTCGTCATCACCCCGCACGCCGGGGAGCTCGCCTCGCTGCTCACCGCCAGGGGCGAGGATGTGGATGCGTCGGATGTGCAGAACGAGCCATTGCATTGGGCGTTGCGGGCCCATGAGCTCACCGGCGCCACCGTGCTGCTCAAAGGCGCGGTCACGATTGTCGTGGGCGAGCCGGCCGACACCGATCGGGAGTCGGATGCGCAGGGTGGATTCGCGGATGATGAGCAGCATGTGCGTGTGGTCGTCTCCGGCCGCGCCCCGGCGTGGCTGGGCACCGCGGGGGCGGGCGATGTGCTCGCCGGCATGCTGGGGGCGTTGCTCGCCCAACAGGACGACGAGGACGTTTCGGCTCCCGATGTCGCCGCCTGCGCTGCCTACCTGCACGGATATGCAGCCGCTCAGGCGTCGCAGTCGGATCAGCGCGGGTTCACGCCCCCGACGATTTACGGTTCCGATGACCGTCATCTGCGCACCAAGCTGGGGCATCCCATCGTCGCATCCGATGTGATCGGCATGATTCCCGCGACTTTCGCGGAACTGCTGTCGTAAGGGCGCGAGGGCGGTCAGGATGCGGAGGCCGGTATCGCATGATACCCGGCGTCGATGCATCCCGACCGTTTGCGCGACTGCGCCGGCCGGAGACCTATTCCGTCCGGATCAACAAATCAGACACCATCCTATTCCCCCTATTCCAACGTTGAGGAGCATCATGAGCAACTCCCCCATCACCGATGTGATTTTCGATTTCTGTGGCGTCCTGCTGGACTGGCAGACCCGCGCATGCCTGACCGGGCATTTCCCCAGGACACGGTGGACGCGATATGCGCGCCCGACGACCCGCACGGGTTCTTCCGCTATGAGGACCGCATGGACGCCGGCGAGGACTTCTCTCACATCTACCCCGACGTGGTGCGGGAGCAGGGCGAGGATATCGCTCCGATCTTCGCCTACTACATCGAACATTACGGCGACGCCCTGCCGCGCATGCTGCCCGGCATGGAAGATCTGCTGCGCGACCTGAAGCGGCATGGGTACGGTGTGTGGGGACTGACGAACTGGTCTCATGAGACGATTCACATCGCGTTCGAGAAATTCCCGCAGATTGGCGAACTGCTGCAGGACACCGTGGTCTCCGGCATCGAGAAGATGCACAAGCCGAACGCCGACATCTACGAGCTCGCACTGCAACGATTCGGCCTCGAAGCCGGGCATTGCGTGTTCTTCGACGACACGGCGAAGAACATCGTCGGGGCCAACGAGGTCGGTATCCACGGTCTTCTGTTCGACAATGCTCTCCAGGCCCGCGAATCGCTCGCTTCGCTCGGTGTGAGGCTGTAGGAATAACCGGATTCGGCGCTCTCAAACTCGCAGATATGGGGCAAAAATCGTCGAGTCGTCCGGTGTATCTGCGAGTTTTGAGAGCGTGCCTTGCGCATACCGCACCGCAAGCCCGCCGCATGATAAATTGAGCTTATACCCCCGCACCTGGTGAAATGCCGGCAATCCCAATGATTTCAATGGTTTCGTCCATGGTCGGCCTTATAAATGCTGCTTATGACACTGCTGCAGCTGAAATACATCGTGAAGATCGTCGAGTGCGGATCCATGAACGAGGCGTCGCATGAACTGTACGTCTCCCAGCCGGCGTTGAGCTCGTCGGTCAAGGAACTGGAGAACGAGCTCGGCATCGAGATCTTCACTCGTTCCTCGCAGGGCATCGCCCTGACGGTGGACGGCGCCGAATTCCTCACTTACGCCCGTCAGGTGCTCGACCAGGCCGACCTGCTTGAGGAGCGCTACAAGAACGCGAAGCCGCGCAAGCAGCTGTGCTCCGTGTCCACGCAGCACTACATGTTCGCCGTCGAGGCGTTCGTCGAGATGATCGACTCCATCAAGTCCGACGAGTACGAGTTCACGATTCGTGAGACCCGCACGAAGGACATCATCAACCAGGTCGCGAACATGCTTTCGGAGATCGGCATCATCTACCTGTCGGACTTCAACAAGGACGTGATCGGCAAGATGCTGCGCGAGAAGCATCTGGAGTTTCATCCGCTGTTCCGTGCGCCGCTGCACGTGTTCATCTCGCGCAACAACCCGCTCGCCGGCAAGAAGAAGGTCACGATGGACGACCTCAAGCCGTTCCCGTTCATCCAGTACGAGCAGGGTGAGGAGGGCAGCTTCTTCTTCGCCGAGGAGGCCGTGTGGCCGGAGTACTCCCCCAAGCAGATCAACGTGACCGATCGTGCGACGATCCTGAACTTCATCATCGGCCTGAACGGGTACACGGTGTGCACCGGCATCGACAACGGCGACCTGAACAACGAGAAGATCGTCACCGTGCCGTTGGACACCGACGAAACGATGCTGGTGGGCTGGGTCACCAATGAGCGCGCCAAACTGTCGAAGGCCGCCGAGACGTATATCGAGAAGCTCAAGTCCGTGGTTGCCGACCACGGTTACAAGCTGATTGACTGAATGCGATTATGGGCTCCCTGCGGCGGGGAGCCCGATTTCGATCCGTGTCTCGTTCAGAAGCCGCGCACGTTGTAGTCCGCGGACAGGTTATTCATCGCGTGCAGCAGCTTGTATATATAGATGAACGGTCCCACTGCGATGAGCGAGCCGAGGATGCCCCACAGCCAGAATGTCGAGGCGGTGACCGTGACGGGCAGACCGCGCGCGGCCTGTTCTTCGCCGATGCGATCGGATACGCGGTGATACCACACCAGCCAGCCGATGCCCAGCGTGACCCATCCCACCAGGAAGAACATCAGGCAGTAGTGCATTGTGTGTTTGCCGTCGCGTTTGAACGCGAGCAGGTTCAGGCCGTCTCCCACTTCGCTCATCTGCCAGATGTCGTAGATGCTGAACGTGACGAGACCGAGCAGCACGTATTTCAGCAGTCCGCGCTGCGTACGCAGGGGTGCGACCGGCCGGGGAGCATAGGGCTGTTGCGGCTGGAACTGGGGCTGCGGTTGAAAGCCGGATTGCTGCGGCTGGGCGGCATACGGCGCGCTCGGATTGGTCATGGATCCTTCTTCCCAGAAGACCTTCACTGTTATTGAGCAAACCGGCGTTGATTTACCCTGTTTCCCATTACAGGTCCGTGTCCCTGAATTATGTGATCCATCAGTGGGTGGCGCATTTTGGCGCACTCCCGTTGCCGTCAGCGCCGGTGGTCGATGATGCGCCGGATACCGTCGCGGATGGACTGGGGGTTGCGCGGTTCCCGCCCAGCGCCCGGTGCAGTGTCAGGCCTTCGATCATCGCGTCGAGCAGCACCGTGGTCTCGGAGTCGAAGAACCGGCCCATGACCTTCTGTGTCGCCGACATCCAGCGGTCACTGATGTCGCGGAAAGACAGGTCGCGCGCGGCGAGCGTGTAGAACTCAAGGTTGATGTTCAGGTCGCGCTGGTTACCGAGCATGTCTCGTTCGATGCTCAGCGCGATGGCGTCGCAGGCTTCGTCGACGGTCGAGGCGGACTGCATGCGCGCGGCGAATTTCAGTACGGAGGCCCGGGCGAACTGGTCGAACGCCTGGTGCAGCAGATCGTGCATGCCGTCGAAATAGTATGTCATGGAGCCGAGGGGCACGTGCGCCTCGGCGGCGACGACGCGATGCGAGGTGCCTGCCACTCCACGTGACGCGATGACGCGCAGCGCGGCGTCGATGATGTGCTGCTGTCGCTCGGGGTCGACTCGGGATGACTGGGATGGCATATCGGCAATCATAGCATTCATGCGGGTTCCGTGCTGTCCCCCTCGTATATGTACGTTCGTACACATCAGAAAACGGGATCTCTGCCCCCTCCTGCAGTCGGCCATTGCCGGTCAATGCGCCGCTATTGCTCGGAATCGAGCACCGAATCCACAGCGGCCCAGCGCCGACGCAGCAGCGTCCACAATCCGATGATCATGGTCAACGCTCCGAGGCCGATGCCGAACAGCCCGGAGGATTGTGCGGCATGTTGCGCGCCCTCGGCCTCCGGCAGAACGTCCTGCGTGACCACGAGCGAGAGCATCGCGTCGATGAACGTCACGAACTTCACTGATGCGTCGACACGTCGCACAGCTGGAAATCGATGTCCGGGGAGGCTTTGCGAGCCGCCTCGATCATGTCCGGAGAGCTGTCGACGCCGAGAATCTCGGCGTGCGGGTAGCGTTCGCGCAGCACGGCCGTGCTGTTGCCCGGCCCGCAGCCGATATCCAGCATGCGCTTGACGCCGCCGCCGTCCTCCGGCAAAGGCCACCTACAAGCGCCGGATAGGACTGACACGACATGATGAATGCTACCAATATAGTAGTAATTACTATATAATTTCATAAGTATTGCTAAAATATTAGTATGTATGATTTGTTAGATGAGCCGCTTCCCGGAGAAGTAATGGCCGGTATCGCCCGGCGAATGACCATGAGACGCAAGGAACACGGCATGACGCAGTCCGATCTCGCCCGAAAATCAGGGGTGAGTCTCGGGTCGATTCGTCGATTCGAACAACTCCATGAGATATCACTGAACGCACTGGTCGGCATCGCCTTCGCCTTGGACTGCGAACAGGATTTCGACGCACTGTTCTCCCAGCCGTATTACCGCTCGATCGATGACGTGGTCACAGCGACGCGCCACGGAAAGGACATCGGATGACCCCGCTACTGGATGTAGACCGCGTGCGCGTGCTGCTCGCAGGCAATACCGTCGGAATGCTTACCATGTCACCTTCCCGCACACTGGCGTTCGCCTACGACAAGACCTGGCTGACGCACGGTTTTTCCATCAGCCCGATAAGCCTTCCGCTCAGAGATGGCGTGTTCGTCGCCCAAAGAGATCCGCTGAACGGCATGTTCGGCGTGTTCGACGACAGCATGCCCGACGGATGGGGACGACTGCTGACCGACCGAATGCTGCGTCAACATGGCATCGACCCGTATTCGGTCGGCCCGCTGGCGCGTCTATCGATCGTAGGTCATGGCGGCATGGGCGCACTGGAATACGAACCCGCTTCAACAATCGACGATGACATGCAATCATTCCCCGATCTCGACTCACTCGCCGAGGAATGCCTGAATGTGTTGAGCGCCGACTTCTCGAATGACCTCGACCAGCTGTTTGTTCTTGGCGGTTCGTCAGGCGGAGCCCGCCCGAAAATCCTCACCACAATCAATGGCGAGGAATGGATCATCAAGTTCCCCTCATCCGTGGACGCACCCGATATCGGCGAGATGGAATACCACATATCGAATCTTGCACGCACTTGCGGAATCGACATGCCGGAAACCAGGTTGTTCCCTTCACGTCGATGCGCAGGCTATTTTGGCGTCAAGCGCTTTGACCGCATACCGCTCACGAACGGCGAAATCGGCAAGGTGCACATGGTTTCCGCCGGCGGCCTGTTGGAGACTTCACACCGCATCGCCAATCTGGACTACGCCTTGCTGATGCGATTGAC
>ENA-OQBD01000745-OQBD01000745.1-human-gut-metagenome-genome-assembly--contig:-NODE-745-length-16772-cov-3.542565_pt1 | contig 16772 bp, 23 predicted proteins | sample MGYA00242742_ERZ504543 | MGnify/ENA primary metagenome ERZ504543 (study PRJEB26092, sample SAMD00036239) | human gut metagenome | host: Homo sapiens | study: EMG produced TPA metagenomics assembly of...
CCGCCAGCGTTCATCCTGAGCCAGGATCAAACTCTCATGTTAAAAAGGTTTTGTCCTGCCAGAATTAAATCTGGCTTTTAATCAGAAACAATGTCCTGATTTACTGTTTTAAGGTTGCTTCTTTATAATAGAAGCGTTCTTGAATTATTCTCAAAATCTTTCAAGGTTTTTCACTGTTCAGTTATCAATGTTCGTTGTTGTTATTTTCGACAGCTTGTATATTTTATCATATCTCCAAGTCGTTGTCAACAACTTTTTTATTTTTCTTTGTTGTCGTTCTTTCGCGGCAACTCTGATATCTTATCATGTCTGTCGCTTTTTGTCAACAACTTTTTGAATCTTTTTGTTTGATTCAAAGCGGAGAAGGAGGGATTTGAACCCTCGCGCCGCTGTTAACGACCTGCACCCTTTCCAGGGGTGTCCCTTCGGCCAGCTTGGGTACTTCTCCATATAGCTGCTCAAATCATTTTCTCTCCCGAGAAGTTATGATATTGACACAGAAAAAGAATTCTTTCGAATTCTTTTTCAAACGGCTTAACCGCCTAGCGGAGAGGATGGGATTCGAACCCATGTGCCCTTGCGGACAAACGGTTTTCAAGACCGCCTCGTTATGACCACTTCGATACCTCTCCGTATTCTGTTTTCGCTGTTCATCTGAATCAGCGCAAGACATATATTACCATCCCCGGCTCTTTATGTCAATAACAATTTTTCATTTTTTTTGCTTTTTTTAAAAAAACTTCTGCAATTAACAAATCTTCCGGTGTTGTGACCTTGATATTCTCGTATTTTCCCTGAATAAGCTTGACTTTATGGCCGGTAAACCGTTCCACAATCATTGCATCATCCGTGATCCTTTCGCCGGATTCTGCTGCCTGCCACATTTCCCCATATGCTTCCATTAAAAGTTCATAAGAAAAGCTCTGTGGTGTCTGTACCGCCCACAGACAGCTTCTGTCCGGTGTATCCACAGCATAATGTTTTGCATTTCCCACTTTGATCGTATCTTTTACCGGTACACCAATCACACATGCATGCTCCTCTTCTACGGCACGCATGGACAACCGGATTTCCATTTCATCAATCATCGGACGTGCCCCATCATGGATCAGAACATAGTCGGTGCCCGCAGCTGCTTTTAATCCTTCATATACTGACAGATAACGTTCTTTGCCGCCCGGAATCACCGCGCGGACTTTTCTGAAATCACAAGCCTCTACAATTTCTTTTCTGCAATAGGAAACATCATCTTTTCCTGTTACCAGTATAATATCATCTACCGGACTCTTTTCAAATGCATACAGACTGTAATAGACCAGCGGATGTCCACACAGTTCCATAAACTGTTTGGGTGTATCACTTTGCATTCTTCTTCCACTGCCTGCCGCAAGTACGATCGCTGTATAGCGTTTCCTGTTTTCCATCCGGTCATTCTCCCAATTTCAGATTCGGAACAGCGTTCAGATCCAGCCCTGCACGTTTTCCCGCAATAAAGTCATAATATGCCGCGGCACCTATCATCGCCGCGTTATCGGTGCACAGAATCGGCGAAGGATGATAAAATTTCACCCCTTCTTCACGGCACATCTGTTCCATGGCCGCACGGATTACTCCGTTGGATGCAACTCCGCCGGCAATTGCAAAACTGTCCATATGATATTCGCGGATTGCATGCCGCGCATGATCCACCAGCACATCCGTCACCGACTGCTGGAATGATGCTGCAACATCCGCCTGATTAATTGGAAGATTTTTCATCCTGCATCCGTTCAGATAATTCAGCACCGCAGACTTTAATCCACTGAAACTGAAATCATATACCCCATCTGCAATCTTTGCCCGCGGAAAGGAAATTGCCTTCGGATCTCCTTCATGGGAAACTTTTTCAATTTTTGGTCCTCCCGGATATCCCAGCCCGATTGCGCGTGCCACTTTATCAAATGCTTCTCCTGCCGCATCATCCCTGGTCCGTCCTAGGATTTCATACGTTCCGTAATCCGTCACTTTCACAAGGTGCGTATGCCCTCCGGAGACCACAAGACATAAAAACGGTGGCTTCAGATCAGGATTTTCAATATAATTTGCGCTGATATGTCCTTCTATATGATGTACCCCTACCAGCGGAATGTTCGCAGCATAGCTGATCGCCTTGGCCTCTGCCACGCCAACCAGCAGTGCACCAACCAGCCCCGGCCCGTAAGTCACACCAATCGCATCCATATCCTGTAATGTCATATCTGCATCCGAAAGTGCCTGTGCGATTACCTGATTGATCTTTTCAATATGCTTTCTCGATGCGATCTCCGGTACAACCCTCCATATAATGTATGGAGAGCAATCTGTGAAGAAATTACATTCGAACGCATATCCCGGCCATTCACCACAACTGCCGCAGCTGTTTCATCACAAGAGCTTTCAATCGCAAGTATTTTTATAGTCTGTTCTGTGTCACTCATTTTTATTCTTCCTCTGTCGAATTCCCCTTGATTTTATAAAATGTACGGATTTTCCAGTCTCCGTTATCGTCTTTTCTAAGCACATACATCTGGTAGGTTTTATCAAACTTTTTATTTTCTTCCGTAAAATAAGAAGCTGTGACATATGCCAGTTTATCCCCGTTGCTGTCATCCGTCAGGTATTTTACATCATCGCTGTCACATACATTGGTCTGACGGATCTTAAAGGAACGGTTCTTGTAATCCGCAATGCTCGTCTCCACCGACTTCTTGTAATCATCCTTGGAATTGTTATCGGCAAGATCCTGATCAAAAAGCATACGCGCCTGGTCAATCAGCTTGTCGAACTCATCATCCGTATAATTTCCGGAATAATAACTGGTAATGATCTGGTTATACAGTTTAATCACTGCGCGCGGAGTTTTCGGATAATCATCCGTCAGATTTTTTTCATTGATTCTCTGAACCACCGTCAGATTTTCTTTCGATGCCTGTGAACCATCGCTGTTTTTCATGAAATAAAATCCCACGCACAATAAAACAACACATACTGCTGCTGCAACGGTAATCCCAACTTTCTTCATACGCCTATTCCTCCTCAAATGTTAATTCCACACTCTTTCCATCTTTGCCAAGGTATGCATTTGCGAAAATATCCCGTACCTGTGGCATGTAATCCTCCGCCCTTACCAGAGACGGAGAAAAATGGGTCAGCCACAGTTCTTTAACTTCTGCACGCTTCGCCATATCTGCGGCCTCATAAAACGTCATATGTTTGTACTGTTTTGCCTTATTTAACTTTTCTTTTTCTGCATACATGCCTTCACAGATAAATAAATCCGATTCTTTTGCAGCGTTTACAATGGTATCCAGCGGACGGCTGTCTGTACAATACGTCACTTTCAGGCCTTTTCTTGCCGGTCCAAGTACCATCTGCGGCTCATAGATCACACCATCCTGCTCAATGGTCTCCCCTTTCTGCAGGCGGCTCCATAATTTCATCGGAACATTCTGTTCTCTGGCACGCTCCACCGAAAAACGTCCCGCACGATGGATTTCCACCGAATATCCGTAACAAATGACATTGTGCTTTACACGGAACGCATGAATGTCATATCCCTGGATAGAAAAAGATTCTTCCGGCTGTGTCAGTTCTATACAATTGATCTCAAACGGAAGTTCCGGTGCAATTGTCCGCAGTGCCGTCACGACACGTGTGAGTCCTTTTGGCCCGATGATCGTAAGCGGTTCTGTCCGCTCCGCATTTCCCATCGTCAGAAGAAGCCCCGGAAGACCGCTGATATGATCCGCGTGAAAATGTGTCACGCAGAGAATATCGATCGGCTTAAAGCTAAGACCTGCTTCTTTAATAGCAATCTGGGTTCCCTCACCGCAATCGATCAGCAAACTGCTCCCATTATATCTGAGCATAAGTGATGTCAGCCACCGGTACGGCAGCGGCATCATTCCTGCAGTTCCTAACAAACATACATCTAACATAATCGTTTCCACTCCATAATATCTGCATCCTCTCTGGGAAACTGATAAAAATTTTTTCGCACTCCAATTTTTTCAAATCCACATGTCCGGTATAAGTGTATCGCCGGCTCATTTCCGGAACGTACTTCAAGTACGATCCGGTCAATTCCATGTTCATCTGCCCATTGCTGCATTCTCAGAAGAAGCTCTCTTCCACAGCCTTTTTTACGCATTTTCGGTGTCACTGCCACATTGGTAATCTCTCCTTCCGGTGGCATCCGGTACATCCCAATATAACCTACGATCTGAGGATCTTCCGCCACGAAAAATATGGCATCTTTCATTCCATCCAGAAATCCCTGTTCACTCCACGGCTGGGAAAAACATTCTTTTTCAATTTGTGCAACAGCCGGAATGTCTTCCGCGGTCATCTGCCGTATTCTCATATGCGAAAATCCCTTGCCTTTTCCTGACGCTCTCTTTCTGCCTGTGACAGGCGCAGATAATCTGGCTTGTGTGCAGCTGCATCCTCAGCCTTTCCCTGCTGGTATAAAATGCCGCCAAGTACCGCAACACATGCCGCGCGCTGCTTATTGCAATGTGCGGGTGCAAACAGGTATGGTACCTGTAAATTTTCTTTCAGATAATCGGCAAAAACCGGCACACCATCGCCCAAAAATACGGTTTTCTTTCCACTTTCATTGATCTTTGCGGTAATTTCATCGATTCCTGCCGCACACTGTGGAAGAAGTGTCTGCATCTGCCCATCGGAGAAAGTATACAGTCCGGTATAGGCCTGCTGCCGGCGCGCATCCATAAGCGGACATACCTGATCCTCACATCCCCACAGATTATATGCCAGGGCATCCACCGTCGGCACGGAAACAATCTGTTTGTTCAGGGCAAGAGCGAGTCCCTTGGCCGTTGCAGAGCCGATCCTGAGTCCCGTAAAAGATCCAGGTCCTGCGGACACTGCAATCGCATCGATCGTATTCAGATCAAGTTCTATCATTTTTGCGACTTCATCCAACATCGGAAGAAGTGTCTGTGAATGTGTTTTTTTATAATTGATGGTATATTCTCCCAGCAAATTGTCGTCTTCTGTGACTGCAACCCCTGCCACCAGTCCTGAGCTGTCCAACGCTAGTATTTTCATATTCTGTCCTCTATCTGTCTAAAATTGTTATTTTTCTGTAGTCAAAACCTTTTTCCAGATCTTTTTCAATGGTGATCTCCCGGTAATGATCCGGCAATATCTCTTCAATCAGATTGGCCCACTCAATCATCGTCAGACCCTCACCGTAAAAATAGTCCTCATATCCGATCTCATCCATCTCCTCGATATCCCCAATACGGTAGACATCAAAATGATAGAACGGCATACGCCCCTCCTCATATACCTGGACGATGGTAAATGTCGGACTACAGATCGGTTCTTCAATTCCAAGTCCCTGTGCAATCCCCTGTGTAAAAACCGTCTTGCCGACTCCCAGGTCTCCGACAAGTGTATATACCTCCCCAGGCTGTGCCTCTCTTCCGAAATTTTTCTTTCCGAGTTCTTAAAGTTTCCTCCGGGGAAAAAGTTTTCAAATTCCATAACTTTTTTTATCCTGCATACTTGCCTCTACGCCTTTATTCTGAGTTTATATTTTTCCAGTTTCTGTTCTGCAAGTGTCCGGAACGCTGCATACTGATCTCCAATCTGCTCCATAGGAATAATATATGCGCTTTTCCGATTGCTGTAGATTAAAATCTGCTTTGCATTCGCTACAATCTTATAAATTGCCTGCCACTCCATATCCCCAGTTTCTTTTCCCTGGGATACATGAATATTTTTCTCTGTAATTTCATAATGCAGTGTGCCGGCAAGCACCTTGTTTGTCTTCAGGGTCTCCTTCGCACGAAACCACAGTGCAACCGGGATATAAAGAAGAAACAAAAATCCTACTGCAATATAGAGCAGGGTGTAAGATGTTTTTCCATTCTGAAAACTGATTCCAGCCATAACAAATCCAAGAATTCCAAGTGCAATGGAACTCCATCCCTGAAACCCGGTATACGTCTGGTACATATTAAACCGATACAGGTCTTTGGGTGATAATGTAACATCAAATGACGCTTTCATGCCTTCTTCTCCTATACCAAAATAAAATGATAAGGCTTTCTGCGTATCACACAGAAAACCATTACGTTGTAATCATATTATAACAATTTTCCAAACAAAAGAAAAGAGCAAAAAAAAAGGAGCACCCCACGGGTGCTCCCAAAACCATTTGCTGTCCAGCAATGTCATTTAGTTAAGTTACAGGGTTATAAGGAATCTTTCGCAGAATACCTTTCATTTCCCAAATCATGATAACCGTATTATTCCATGCATATTTGGGTATGGATTTTGAAGTCAGTTTCTCTGATTGAATCGTAATCTTCTCTAACTTCCCGCAACCATAAAAAGCATTTTTTTCTATCTTTGTAACATTCTTTCCTACTACAATACTTGTTATATTTGTACACTTGGCAAACGCATTCTTTCCAATCGTAACAATGTTTGAGCCAATCACTACCCTGGTAATTTTCTTATTGTTCTTAAAGGCATTGTCCGCAATGGATGTTACTCTATAAGATACTCCATCAACCTTAACCATTGCCGGAATGGTAACCGTTCCTTTTGCAGTACTCTTTGGATCAGTATACTGTACTGTCGGTGTTTTGCCCTTGCCACTTGTAACTATGTAAGTCGAACCATCGTTGTCCTTTATCTTCGTACCTTTTTTCGGTACAGACGGCTTATCTTTTTTCTCATAGACTGCCTCCTCTCTTATAGCTGTGGATTAAACTGCTTTTGGCTCACAGCCGTATGGCAGTTCGTGTATCCTATCATCTGCGTCTATCTTATATGTCATTGATAGAAAATTCTCTATCATATATTTAGAAATATTTTACTATACCCCCCATTTTATTCAAGGTTCTTGTGGCAATTTGTTCAATTTTCACATAAAATTTCTCATATAAAAATGCCATCTCACCACTTTTATGTGATGAAATGACATTTTTCACTCTATTTATGCAGTTCGTCACAGTATTTCTTCCTGCGTTAACAGGTAATTCTTCCATATCTGCGACAGCTCATCTTGTTTTTGTGCACAGTGTATCTCCTCCAACAATCGCTATATGCTCTTTTTATATAAGTTCCTTATCCAAAAGGAAATCAATCACATTGATATTTAAAATACCATTATCATCATACCAACGCTTTCCAATATCTTTCCTTACAACAATTTTAGGGAAAGAATCTCCTGTAAGCGTAAATGGTCTGAGTTCTACTTCTGCTTTTTTCATCCGTAGGCATCGCATATGCGGACTGAATATAAGTTCGTTTTCCTCCTGAACTTACGACAAAATCAATTTCCCTTGGAGTGCGAATTGAATTGCCTTTTTTCACTGAGTGTCCTTGCATAAACAACACCAACATCAACGGAAAACTGTCTGATATTTAACTCATTATATAGGATGTTCTCCATTATATGCGTCATTTCCTGCTGACGAAAACCTATTCTTGCATTTCTAAGTCCAATATCCTCGCAGTAATATTTATTTGGCGAATCAAAATAGGATTTCCCTTTTACATCATATCGCTTACTTTCTGAAAAAAGGAACGCATCCTCCAAATGCCCGATGTATGCCCGAATCGTATTGGCAGACACACCGCCCCCTTGTTTAGATTTCAGAGTATTCGCAATTTTAGTCGGATTTGTTAATGAACCTACCGATGAACAGAGCAAATCTAAAACCTGCTCCAGAACATCCTGCCTTTCGATTCTCTTTCGTTCAACAATGTCCTTAATATACACTTCTGAGAAAAGCGATTTCAAATAATTCATCTTAGCCGTATCATTAGGTCTTGACAGGATAAGTGGCATACCACCATAAAATGCGTATTCATCAAATGCTTCATTTTTATCCCCACCAACAGCAGAGTAATATTCCGCAAAACTAAGTGGATGTACTCTTATTTCATCACTTCGTCCTCTAAACTCAGTAAGGATGTCACTGGAAAGCATTTTTGAATTGCTCCCTGTCACATAAACATCTAAATTCGATAAACCTCTCAAATCATTAAGAGCATCGTAAAAAGTAATTTTCTTACCGTCCGGATTATATGGATTAGCCACCTCATCAGACATTTGAATTTCATCAACGAAAAGATAATACTCGTCTTTGCTCTTTTCCACTTTCTCTCTTACATAAGATGAAAGAATAAGCGGATTACGATATTTAATGTCTTTCGCAAGGTCAAGCTCAATCGTAATAATCTGTTCTTCTTTACACCATTTCAATTAAGTAATCCCGGTATATATTTTTAAGAAGATAGGATTTTCCGCATCTCCTGATACCGGTAATTACTTTCACTAATCCATCAAAACGATATGAAATCAACTGCTCAAGGTAACTATCACGCTTAATTTCCATAAAGCCCACTCCATTTCACTGAAAATTTCTGCCTATTCAGGCTTTTTCATTCAATATTATATATGTTATCTATCAGACTTTCAAGTTGTCATTGAAAATTATAGCCTAAAAAGGCTGAAATATTCAGTGAAAATATTATTATCTTTCTCTAAAAAATGCCATCCCACCACCTTTTTTCGTGATGAAACGGCAATTTTTAGTCCATTTATTCAGTTCGTCACAGCATTTATTCCTGCGTTAACAGGTAATTCTTCCATATCTGCGACAGCTCATCTTGTTTTTGTGCACAGTGTATCTCATCCAGTGGGAATAAGATACATCCGCAGTGTCCCGGAAATGTCGGGAAACAGATAATCTTAAGTTCGGTGCCTATCTCCGGACTGTAAGCCATAATCTCAAGACGTTCTCCATACAGCGTTGCCCGTTCGTAGGTACATAGCCATTTATCGTCCATATTGGAGAAAATACTGCCAAAGGTATTCCCAATCAATCCGGTCAATGGTACATGCTCCACCTCTGCCAGCTTCTCATTGCCATAGCGGAAGATCCAGTCCACTGCATGCCTGTCCTCATTGAATACCATCTCGATATCCGTAAAGGCAAATGGCATCTGATCAAAGCTCCGATAAAACGCATGATACTCTTCCGGTGTCTTTGGTGTATTCGGCATGGCAAAGCCCTCAATCAGTTTTTTCTGCTTTTCCTGCAGCTGGGCAAGGATTTCTTTTTTCCTGCGGGTTGCATAGTTTAACTCTTCTCCGTTGATAAGTGTCAGTGTATCTTCTAGTGCATGGATTGCCATGATACACACGAGATAGGTACGGTGCACCTTCAGAAAATATTCCCCGACCTGTGCCTCCATTGCCTCTAAGGTGCTTCTGGTCTTATATACGCTTCCGCTTGTCACATGAATGTAACAGTCATTCACCGATGCCTTAATATATAGGATATCTGTGACATCGATTACCCTACGCTTATGACCTGCCTTAATTTCCAGTGTTCTCTTAAACTGCATGATAACTGTTACTCCTTGTGTCTTACGGATTTGTTATTATTTTACTGTATATTGGGTGTTATGGCAATGAGGAGTTTTATCATGTTCTCTTTTAACTCTCCTTAACATTAAAAGTGGCCATGCTAATAAGCACAGCCACCATGAAGACTCACCAGAGGCGATGTCATTCACTTAAACGTCCCTTTAAAACTGGAGATAACGGTTTGTAAATCAGCATACAGATGACAACTGCAATCAGTCCTTTTACAATTGTAAATGGAAGATTAAAGCAGATCAGGCACTGCAGTACACTTTTCATGGATGGTGCAATCGCCTGATACATCTGCAGGATGGCTTCCTCTGCCATACCAGCCTTGTAATATACCGGGTAAACCACAAAATAATTGGAAAACACACTGACTATTCCCATGACCAATGCTGCAACCAGACCACTGACTACTGCACTCTTTTTGGTCTTTTTATGTTTGTAGATATTACCTGCAATTGCCACAAACACGGCTCCGAGAATAAAATTGGAAAGTTCTCCAACAAACATACTGTTTGAAAATGCCAGATGGAGAACGTTCTTGATCAGACAGATCAATACCCCACACACTGGTCCGAGCGCAAAGCTTCCAAGTAGTGCCGGCAGATCCGAAAAATCAAATTTGATAAATGATGGCATGATCGGAATGGCAATCTCCAGATACATAAGCACGAACGCTACGGCAGAAAGCATCGCCGTAACCGTAATATAGCGTACTTTTGTATTCATGCCTCCCTGTTTTACTGCTGTCTTTGTCTGTTCACTCATACGAACTCTCCTTTCAGAATCAATGGAATTCCAGAGGAGTGTTGCCTGCATATATGATCAGAAAATAAAAAAACCGATAGATTTCTCTATCGGGGTTCTTTTTCCAGCATACAGTCAACAGTGCAAACATTAATTTGCACGTTTTCTTCTCTCATCCAGACTATACTGTCGGTACCGGAATCTCACCGGTTCGGCTGCAAAAAGCAGTTCACGGACTATACCGTCGGTCGGGAATATGCGTCATCCGCAGCACCCTGCCCCGAAGAATTCCTTCTTTATTTTTCATCGTTATTATATTCACATTGTCCGAAAATGTCAACACCGGCTGGACTTTTTCCCATTCATTTGCTAACATAATTTCCATGAAGATTTCAAATATATTACGCACGGACAAAACTTTAGATTTTTCTTTTTATATCATCGGCTGGGTATGTCTTATTCTCGCACTCGTGCTCGGACTTGCATGGAAAAGCGGTTATTTCCTGTGGATATTTCCTCCGGATGGCTGTGTCCTGCACAATCTGACCGGGTACTACTGTCCCGGATGCGGCGGCACACGCGCAATTCATGCCCTGCTGCACGGACATATTGTGCGCTCTTTCTTTTACCATCCGATTGTTGTGTATACCGCTGTCTTTTTCGGCTGGTTTATGCTGTCCCAGACCATAGAAAAAGCATCCCGCGGGCGTCTTGCCATCGGGATGCATTATCGTGATATTTATCTGTGGATCGCGCTTGCCATTGTACTTCTCAACTGGCTGGTCAAAAATCTCGTCCTGGCCGTCTTTGGCATTGCACTTCTTGGATAAACATTCTATTTCTGATTTTTCAGTTCCTGCTCCAGCTCATGCGGACGCAGATCCACACCGCGAGATGCATCTCCTTCCGGGTCTTTTCCAAATGCATAATCATTTCCAGGCAGAATCGCATTGAGCACGATTCCGGCAATCGCTGCGATGGCAAGGGATGTCAGGGTAATGGAAGTGCTTCCGATCGTAAAGGTCAGTCCATCTGAGAATCCGAGACCGGAAACTAAGATCACACCTGCAATAATGAGGTTTCTGGACTTGGTGAAATCCACATGGTTTTCAACCACATTTCTTACACCGATAGCAGAAATCATACCGTAAAGAATAAAGCTGACACCGCCAATAATGGATGCCGGCATCGAAGCAATAATCTCTGCTACTTTAGGGATAAAACTTAAAACGATCGCATAACATGCCGCAAGACGGACAACCTTCGGATCATGTACACGGGACAACTCCAGAACGCCTGTGTTCTCTCCATAGGTTGTATTTGCGGGTCCTCCGATCATTGCAGAAATGGAAGTTGCAATTCCATCACCGATCAGGGTACGATGCAATCCCGGGTCCTCAATAAAGTTCTGTCCTACCGTTGCAGAAATCGCGGAAATATCTCCGATATGCTCCATCATGGTCGCAATGGCAATCGGTGCCATGATAAGAATCGCTGTAAGATTAAATTTCGGCAGGATAAACGGTGGAAGTCCGACAACAGCCGCCGAGGAAACGCCGGAAAAATTTAAAATAACAGATCCGTCCGGATTCGTAAAACCAAGTCCCTGCAGAACCAGTGCGAACACATACGAAATCACTACACCGAGAAGAATCGGAATAATCTTGAACATTCCTTTTCCCCAGATATTGAAAATAATGATGACCGCCAGTGCCACAATTGCAATGAGCCAGTTTGTGGATGCATTGCTGACCGCAGACGGTGCAAGGCTCAGTCCGATACAGATAATGATCGGGCCGGTTACCACCGGTGGAAGGAAACGCATCACACGTTTTACGCCAACGCACCGGATGATCAGTGCAAGAATCAGATACAACAATCCTGCCACAACAATTCCGCCACACGCATACTGCAGTTTTTCTTTATCTGCCATATTGGCAAATATCCCGGTATCCAGTGCCGCAACGCTGGAAAAGCCTCCCAGAAAAGCAAATGAAGATCCCAGAAAAGCAGGAACCTTAAATTTGGTACACAGATGGAAAAACAAGGTACCGAATCCTGCACAGAACAATGTCACCTGTACGGACAATACCTGTGAGGTACTCTGAAAATAGCTGTTTACCAGAATCGGTACAAGAATTGTCGCTCCGAACATAGCGAACATATGCTGCAGACCAAGCAGCAGCATTTTCGGCGTACCCAAAACCCTGGCATCTCTTATAATGTCTTTTTGTTGGTTCATTATGAAAAACTCCTCCTAATAATAATAGTATATTCTAATATCCGGCAATCAGCCGGAGCATTAGCTTATGTTTGATGGGATCTCCCCGACCACATCCAGATAAAAAATAACCAGTGTCTGTGACTGGTATGGATATACCCAAAGTGACCCGATGCCTAAAGACAGCAGACACAGTATCTGCAATCCGATAAAGCTCAGATAAATATAAAATAATCTTCCTTTATTTCCCTTCATGATCTGACGGCTGATCCTTAATGATTCGCGTGCCTTCATCTGCGGATGATCCAAAAGCAGATACAATGCCAGTGCATACCACATCTGCACGAAAACTGCCAGAATCGTGCTCACAATACCAAGTATCACCAGTACTGCAATCGCCGCAGGCGACTTGTCCAGGACAAAAAATAACACAGCACCTGTGATCACAGGAATACAGCTGATCAGCGTTGCAATAATCAAAAGCAGTCCTGCAATGATATAACGGTCCGGGTGATTTTTAAACCCATAAAATACCATGCCAAGTGTCATTTCTTTTTTCCGTGCAAGTGACAGATGAAGCTGAAGGATTCCGACAGACAATACCATGCTTAAAAGTGTGATCAGAAATTCCGCCACATAAAACATGATCGTCACCGGAAGCGGCTGTGCATCTTTCTGCAACATGGAAAATGGGAGTTCTACCGCCAAAGGAATCAGTGTGGCGGCAAGAAATGCTCCCATTGGTATTTTATAATTTCCATTTAAATTGTCTCTTGCGATTCGTTTTAATTCTTTGCAAGGTAGGTTCATTTGTTTATACTCCGTTTCTGTAACTGATTGCTTTTCTCATTATAGCATGGCTATGCAGATGCAACAATCTTTTTATTTTGCCATAAACTGCTTCATCAGTTCATTATAATCCATGCCCTGCATATCAGAATAGGCCTTTAAAAATCCATCGATACTTCCATACTGATGGATGGCATACCCCAGAACGGATGCATACAGTACAATTGTTGCAATTAATGCAATGATCCCCAGGATCATTCCGATCTGTGCTTTCGAAGTATAGGACATCATGCCTCCGCGGGAAAGTGTTGCAAAAATAACCGCCAGCGCCCCACACGGCACAGCAAGATACAGACAGGTGCAGCTTAGTAATGCAATTGATCCAAGTATCAGGGAAGCTGCCTCCATGCGTGCAGATCTCCGGCTGCGATACGGCTGATTCGGATTTGGTTGATAAGATGATCCATACATATCCATAATACGTTTTCCTTTCTTTTTAGGATTGCTTTTATTGTAACATTTCATATATAATAGGGAAAGTATTATTTGACAGGAAAGGACTATTAAGGGGAAAATTTATGGATATTAATACAAAAATTGCGGAAGAACTCGGCATACGCAGGGAACAGGCAGCCGCTGCTGTGAAACTCATTGATGAAGGATGCACGATTCCCTTTATCGCACGTTACCGGAAAGAAGCTACCGGTGCACTGAGTGAGAAATCTTGCGAAACCTTTATGACCGTCTGGTGTATCTGCGAAATCTGGAGGACAAAAAACAGACCGTACTGGCCTCCATTGAAGAACAGGGAAAACTGACGGAGGAACTGCGTGCACAGATTCTCGCGGCCGAAACACAGGTAGCCGTGGATGATCTATACCGCCCGTACCGTCCGAAGCGCCGTACCCGTGCAACGATCGCAAAGGAAAAAGGATTAGAGCCACTGGCCAACCTGATCCTTTTACAGAAAATGACAGAGACTCCTCTAGAAGAAGCCAAAAAAATATATCAATCCGGAAAAAGAAGTCAACACCGCAGAAGATGCCTTAAACGGTGCAAAAGATATCCTTGCAGAGTCGGTCTCCGACAATGCCGATTTCCGTACCCATATCCGGGAACTGACTATGAAGCACGGACAGCTTTTATCCGCTGCAAAAGATCCCGAAGCCGAATCCGTCTATGAGATGTATTATGAATTCAGCGAAAGTCTTTCAAAGCTTGCCGGACACCGGATTCTTGCCATCAGCCGCGGAGAAAAAGAGAAATTCCTCACAGTAAAAATTGATGCACCCGTGGACCGGATTCTTTCCTATCTCGACCGTAAACTCATCACCGCACCTTCTGCTCCCACAGCAGCTGTACTGCATGAAGTTACGAGGATGCTTACAACCGGCTGATTGCACCTGCCATTGAGCGCGAGATCCGAAGCGATCTGTTTGAGAAGGCAGAGGACGGGGCCATCCGTGTATTCGGCAAAAACTTAGAACAGCTTCTGATGCAGCCTCCAATCGCCGGTCAGGTTGTACTCGGCTGGGATCCGGCATTCCGTACCGGATGCAAGCTCGCTGTGGTGGATCCGACCGGAAAGTACTTGATACTACCGTGATCTATCCGACTGCCCCGCAAAACCGCGTGGACGAAGCCAAAGCGGTACTGAAAAAACTGATTTCCAAATACCATATTACGTTAATCTCCCTTGGAAACGGTACTGCTTCCCGCGAATCCGAGCAGATCATCGTACAGCTTCTCAAAGAGATTCCGGTACCCATACAGTACATCATTGTAAACGAAGCCGGTGCCTCCGTATACTCTGCCAGCAAGCTGGCGACCGAAGAGTTTCCGCAGTTTGATGTCGGACAGCGAAGTGCGGCATCCATGGCACGCCGCCTGCAGGATCCACTCGCGGAACTGGTAAAAATCGACCCGAAATCCATTGGTGTCGGACAGTACCAGCATGACATGAACCAGAAGAAACTGACCGAAGCACTGGATCATGTCGTGGAAGACTGCGTAAACCGTGTCGGTGTGGACTTAAACACCGCTTCTGCTTCCCTGCTGGAATATGTCTCCGGTGTGAGCAAAGCCATTGCCAAAAATATTGTAGTCTACCGCGAAGAAAACGGAAAATTTGCCTCCCGTTCCCAACTTCTGAAAGTAGCCAAGCTTGGACCAAAAGCCTATGAACAGTGTGCCGGCTTCATGCGCATCAGTGATGGGAAAAACCCTCTGGATGCCACCGGTGTACACCCGGAATCCTACGCAGCCACGAAACAGCTGCTGGAAACACTCGGCTATACGCTTTCGGATGTGACAGACCGCAATGTTGCCGGGATCTCGAAAAAGTCCGGGATTACAAAAAGCTTGCACAGGATCTGGAAATCGGCGAACTGACTCTCCGGGATATCGTAAAGGAACTGGAAACGCCTGCCCGTGATCCGCGTGAGGATATGCCAAAACCAATCCTGCGCAGTGACGTGCTCGAGATCAAAGATCTGACTCCGGGCATGGTATTGAAGGGAACCGTGCGAAATGTCATTGATTTCGGTGCCTTTGTGGATATCGGAGTCCATCAGGATGGTCTGGTACATATCTCGCAGATGTGTGACCGCTTTATCAAGCATCCACTGGAAGTCGTCAGCGTCGGGGATATCGTGGAAGTGAAAGTTCTGAGTGTGGATGTGAAAAAGCAACGGATTCAGCTTACAATGAAGATCTAACGTTCTTGTTCCGTGTAAAAATCTGTCCACGGAATCAAATGGGACATATAGAAGAAAAAACAGGACATAATATACTACTTTTTTCTCATATGTCCCATTTCTCATACTTCATATCCCCAAAGTATAAATATTCTTCTTTCACCCACTGATGCGTCTTTTCCATTTTTTATCGGGAATCAGGAAAAATCATATTACACTTCACCTGTCACGCATTCTATTTTATAAAACATTTGACTTCTATATGGAAATACGTTATTCTAATTTCAATAAACACATATAATTCCAAATCTGATGAGTCATTCGCTCGTTTATCCACTGGAATTTTAATTCAATACAGGATCAAAAACGACTCGGTTTTCCCGTTTTTTCGGTTGTAAAACTATGTTGTTTTGATATATACTAAAGGAAAGGCAGGATACTACATGGGGAACACTGACATTGTGGCAGCTCCGCTGTCAGATGCCAACGAGAAAAACACTACAGAACACAGCACTATTTTTGATGATGTATTCCGGACAATCGCACAGAAAATGCCGCAGCTTCTGATTCCGCTGATTAACGAAGTTTTCCACACTTCCTACAGCGAGGAGGATCATTTTGAACAGTTGCGGAACGAACATTATGAAAAATTTGGAACTGTGGTCACGGATTCCATTATCCGGATCGGCAACCATATTTATCATCTGGAGTGCCAATCCTCAAAAGACAAAACGATGGTCATACGCATGTTTGAATATGATATTTCAATTGCTATTGAGCACGCTTCTTTTGAATCAAATGATATCTGGGAAATTGAATTTCCGCAGTCATGTGTACTTTATATCCGCAATCACCGTTCACTTCCGGATTTTCACGA
>ENA-OQBD01000749-OQBD01000749.1-human-gut-metagenome-genome-assembly--contig:-NODE-749-length-16736-cov-2.701788_pt1 | contig 16736 bp, 16 predicted proteins | sample MGYA00242742_ERZ504543 | MGnify/ENA primary metagenome ERZ504543 (study PRJEB26092, sample SAMD00036239) | human gut metagenome | host: Homo sapiens | study: EMG produced TPA metagenomics assembly of...
GTCCCTTGGACTGCGTTTTACCGGCGGCTGACAGCAGAACGGACAGTGCTGCCGTCTGCTCTGCTTCGCGGGCAGACGTGCACGCGGCATCCACATCGGCGGCAGAGAGCACACCGAGCGACAGCAGGAAGGTCAATGCAGCGGTCTCGCCTGCCTTGGCGCAGGACTGCGCCAGATTGCCGCCGTGTGCGCGCAAAACCGTAAGATACTCCGCTTTTGCGGCATCCGAGAGCACAAACGGTACGGCAAGCCGCCGCACGGCTACGCGTGCCGCGACCAAAAAATCGTGCCGCTCGAGCAGTTCGCTCAGGGCAGCATCATACTGCCGAAAATTCAGCACACCGCTGTCAAAGCACTGGCGGTAGCTGTATCCTGCACCGTGAATGCGCCGCTGAAAAATATGCGCCGGACTGAGATCCTCCAGTTCCTCGACGTACTCGGGGAACAGCAACCGCGCGTGCTCATCAAACCGCACATCGAGTTCTCCGGCGTACTCGCCGAGCAGCCTGGGCAGGCAGGTCGGCGCAGACGGTGCGGCGTGCAGGATGACTTCGCGCAGGCTCATGCAGTTCATCAGCGCACCGCCGCCGAATTCGCTGACGGAATCAGTCAGTTCGATGCGTTCAAGATTTCGGCAGTTATAAAATGCATAACTGCCAACACTTTTTGCATCCTTCGGGAGCATAACCGTGCGGATAGCTGCCGCATTGTGCTTCGGCTCCGTGCCGCCGCAGGTGATACGGACAGCGAACGTGTCCTTGCCTGTCAGATCGGGGACCCGCTCGCTGAGTACATACGCGCCGACCTCGGTAACAGGCACACCGTCTATCTCATCCGGCAGACGCACAATATCGTCCTGCGTTTCGCACCGCAAAAGCGCAATGCCGCCGCTCACACTCCGCGAACAGGTCAGCCGCAGTTCGTTTTCGCCCTCGATCACCCGCATTTGCACTCATGTCCTTTCTGCTTTTTCATTCTGCTACCCATTATAGCACAGTGTGCAGAAAAAGACGATACCGTGGTCTTTATTCTCATAATAAGAATTTATAACAGAAATAATATATTGTTTTTCGCAAATTGCGCTTGACAATCCACTGTTTTGCGAATATACTGTGACCATACCAAGTAAACCAACACAAACCAATGACGAAGACGAGTAGCAGGGAGACCGAACCTCCAAGAGAGCCGCAGGCGGTGTGATTGCGGCAGGCAAGGACCGTGTGAATGGACTTCAGCAGGGCAAGGCGAACGGCTTCGGCCAAGTAACTGCGACGGGGACTCCGCCCGTTATCAGGGGAGCGCGCATTGTTTGATGTGTGAGCAGAGTGGACGCAGTTTGCGTCAATCTGGGTGGTACCGCAAGAGCGTATTCGCTCCTGTCCCAAGAGAAATCTGGGACAGGAGCTTTTTATTTTGTAAAACAAATTGAGAATTGAAAATGGAGAATTGAGAATTGTGGTATCGCGCAAAGCGCGATGATTTAATAAACGCGCTCTGCGCGTCACATTCATTTTCCATTATCCATTATCAATTCTCCATTACTGCAAAGGAGTAATCACCATGGCTAAGATCCCCCACAGACTTTATTTGACCGAAGACCAGATGCCCAAGCAGTGGTACAACCTGCGGGCGGACATGAAGGAAAAGCCGGACCCGCTGATTCATCCGGGCACGCGCCAGCCGCTGGCGGAGCAGGATCTGTATCCTATCTTCTGTCAAAAGCTGGCGCACCAGGAGCTGGACAACGACACCCGCTACATTGATATTCCCGAGCCGGTGCTCGATATGTATAAGCTGTACCGTCCGTCTCCGCTGTGCCGCGCGTACAATCTGGAGAAGGCGCTGGACACCCCCGGCTAAGATCTACTACAAGTTTGAGGGCAACAACACCTCGGGCAGCCACAAGCTGAATTCCGCGATCGCACAGGCGTACTACGCCAAGGAACAGGGCCTCAAGGGCCTTACCACCGAGACCGGTGCCGGTCAGTGGGGTACTGCACTCTCTGAGGCATGCGCGTACTTCGGACTGGACTTGAAGGTATTCATGGTTAAGGTCTCCTACGAGCAGAAGCCGTTCCGCAAGGCCATCATGCAAACCTTTGACGCGAATGTAACGCCGTCTCCGTCCAATACAACCGAGGCAGGCCGCGCTATTCTGGCACACGATCCGACCACCGGCGGTTCGCTCGGCTGTGCGATTTCTGAGGCCGTAGAAGTGGCTACTACGCACGAGGGCTACCGCTATGTACTCGGCTCCGTGCTCAATCAGGTGCTGCTGCACCAGTCCATCATCGGTCTGGAGAGCAAGCAGGCTATGGAAATGCTCGATGAGTATCCGGATATCGTGATCGGCTGTGCCGGCGGCGGCTCCAACCTCGGCGGCCTGATTTCCCCGTTCATGCAGGATAAGCTGCTCGGCAAGGCCGATCCGCGCATCATCGCGGTGGAACCGGCCTCCTGCCCGTCGCTTACCCGCGGCAAGTATGTTTACGATTTCTGCGATACCGGCCATGTCACGCCGCTGGCCCGCATGTATACGCTCGGCAACGGCTTCATGCCCGCGCCCAACCACGCAGGCGGCCTGCGCTACCACGGCATGAGTCCGATCCTCTCCAAACTGTACCACGACGGTTATATGGAGGCGGTTTCCGTCAAGCAGACCGACGTATTCGACGCGGCAGTTCAGTTCGCCAAGGTGGAGACCATTCTTCCGGCGCCGGAGTCCAGCCACGCCATCCGCGCCGCAATCGACGAAGCGCTCAAGTGCAAGGAGACCGGCGAAGCTAAGACCATCCTGTTCGGTCTGACCGGTACCGGCTACTTTGATATGGCAGCATACGAGGCGTATCACAATGGCACCATGCGCAACCACATTCCCACCGATGAAGAGCTGCAGATCGGCTTCGATACCATTCCGCCGCAGGAATAAAACGCAATATAAGGTATATGGCAGACCTCCAATTTCTCTGCTGTATATAGCCGCCTGTTCCCCCCACAGGCGGCTTTGTTTTGCCGAAAACAGGTTTCCGAAAAAACTTTCAAAAAATCTGAAAATAGTTGTTGACATTAGGCCCCACCCGTGATATTATAATAAGGCAGTCAGCGAGAGCGACAAAGCGAAACGCCGACAGCGAAAGAAAATAGATCTTGTATGCGCCAGTAGCTCAGCTGGATAGAGTGTTTGGCTACGAACCAAAAGGTCGGGGGTTCGAATCCCTTCTGGCGTACCAGATCAACCGGTTATTTCGTAAGAAATGACCGGTTTTTCTTATTTTCTGATATAGGTAAAAATTTTTATTCCGATTTGCGAGAGGCAATATAAAGATGCCGCCGCCATACCGGCATACGAGCCGAATACTTAACTTTAGCCCTAAAAGAAACCCTGTCTGTTCCAACACCAGACAGGGTTTTCTCACTTTTACAGCACTTTTACGCCCGCGTTCTCACACGCCGAAAGGAATTCCGGCGGCAGTCTGCCGTCCGAAATGACGGTATCTACCTCATCGAGACCGCAAATGCGGAATGTACTTCTTCGATCAATTTTAGAGGAATCCAGCAGCACCGCCACATGCTCCGCGCGATGCAGCACAGTCTGCTTGAGCAGCGCCTCCTCCTCGACACCGCAGGCAAAGCCGGTCTCCGGACTGTAGCTCGTCACGCCGAGCAGCAGCAGGTCAAAATGCACGCCCTCCAGTTCCTGAATGCCGCGCACGCCGCACACGCTGTGGCTGAACCGGTTGAGCGTGCCGCCGGGAATGGACACCTTGGGCTTTTCCAGCCGCGCGAGTTCGATCGCACACGTCAATCCGCTCGTGAAGATCAGCATCGGCTCATCCGGCACACAGCGTGCCACGGCGGTTGCCGTGCTGCCGGAATCCAGAAACACCGTGGTATTCGGCCGCAGCAGCGCCGCCGCCTTCTCCGCAATAATCTGCTTTTCCGACGCATTGCGCGCCGTGCGCCTGCCGAACTGGTCGTCCGTACCGACGACTACCTCGACCGATTTGACGCCGCCGTGCACGCGAACCACTCTTCGCGCCTGATCGAGTACCTTCAGATCGGTTCGCAGCGTCATTTCGGACACCGACGGAAAAGCCTCCTTCAGCTGTACAAAGCTCAGGCTGCCCTCTCGGTTGACCAGTTCGACGATTGCATTGCGGCGTTGTTCCATCGGTTGTTTCCTCCAATTAGTCGTGCTGCTGAAAGTTTGCCAGCAGATATTCCTCTGCCTCCGGGCACCACAGGCCGTTGTGTGCGTCCACAATGTCAGCCAGCGCGGTAAACCGCGCATCCTCCGCACCCTTTGCACGCAGCTCGGTCAGCGCGATGAGCGGCATGGTCAGATGCGTGTATATGAGCTTTTTGCCGCCCGGAATCTTCGGCAGATTGAGCGTAGTCTCGGCTGCCGCATCCAGACCGCCGATATGCGTCACCATAACCGCCGGATCGATGCGGCCGGATGCGGTCAGCTCGAGCGATTCGATCATATCCGCGGTGTTGCCGCCGGTCGTGCCCATAACATGCGTGGAATTATAGTGTACATCATAAAAGTTCATCTTGGCAGAGAACTGCTTGTCGGTCGGGCCCGCGAAGAAGTTCAGACAGCCATCGCGGCCGAGCACCGCGCTGCAAAGCTCAACAACCGCCGCAACCGGCGCGTAGCAGAATACATCATCAAAACCGGTGCCGCCGGTCATTTCGCGCAGCTCTGCCGCCGGATTCTCCATCTTGCCGGTGTTGACAAAGTGCAGGTCGATGCCGTCCTTCTCCTTGACCTCGGCAGGCGGGAACAGCGCCTCAGCGCGTGCCAGACGGTCCTCGTTCACATCGGTCACAACGACCATGGACGGACGGACGTCACGGTGCAGCGCATACGTCAGCGCACCCAGGCCCATCGGACCGGCACCTGCCATGATGGCCAGCTTGCCGCCCTTTTTAATACCCATTTCGTGGTGATAAACACCCATCTTGGTGTGATAAGCGGCGTTGAACGCACCGATTGAGCAGCTCATCGGCTCGGCAAGAGACGCCTCGTAGTAGGCACGCCCCTTGTACTCGAGCAGGCAGCCAAGTTCCATAACCTCAGCCGGAATGATGCAGTAGGTCGCATCGCCGCCGAAGAACTCGTAGGAATAGCCGGGGCTCCACATCGTGCCCTTGTAGTTGAGCGCCGGCTGCAGCGTGAACTTCATGCCCGGCTTGAACTTATCCTGATGCTTCGCGCCAACCTTGACGATATCGCCCGCAAACTCGTGACCCATGATGGCCGGATGCTCGGCAACATCGGGATGCACGCGCTTGTGCTCGGTACCAAGGATTGCGCACTTGTAGGTGGACATGCAGATGCTGTCGGATACGACCTTGACCAGAATCTCATCATCGCGGATTTCCGGCAGCTCAAAGGTATCCAGACGCAGATCATTCGCAGCATGCAGACGTACAGCCCTTGCTTTCATAATAATAACTCTCCTTTATCACTTAGGCAATAGATTTCAACAATTACAGCTTGGAAAAACGTACTTTCGGAAGCAGCTCCTCGATAACCGAGCGCTCGGCGGCCTGTGTGCCGCTGCACATGACATTCGCGGCTCCTGTTGCAGTCGAGAGACGGACAGCGTCCTCCTCGCTCATATCCTGCGACTCGGCATACGCCAGCGCGGCCACCACGCTGTCACCCGCACCGACCGTACTGCCGACCGGAACCTTGAGTCCCTCAGCATAAATCGTGCTGCCCTTGCGCAGATACAGCGCGCCGCGTCCGCCCAGCGAGATAACCACCCGTTCGATGCCGCTCTCCAGCAGCTTTTGACCCTCTGCGGTCAACTCTTCGATGGTTTCCAGTTTTTTGCCCGCCAGACGCGACAGCTCATCATCATTCGGCTTGATGAGGTACGGCGCGGCCTTTAAGCCTTCTGCCAGTAAAGCGCCGTCCGCATCGAGGAACACCCGCGCACCTGCTTTTTTGCATGCGCTCGTCCACACGCGGTAGGTGTCCTGCGGTGCGCCCTTCGGCAGACTGCCCGCCAGCACCACGATATCGCCTGCGTGCACCTCAGCCAGAAGGTCGTTCAGCAGCGCATCTAAATCTGCGTCCGTGACGGTCAGACCCGGCTCATTGATGTCGGTATTCGTGTGGCCGACCCGGTCAATGATTTTGATATTCGTGCGGGTCTGCCCCTCAACGAACCGGAACTGCGTGGTGAAATTCTCGTTTTCGAGCAGCTTTTCGAGCGTTCTGCCGCTCTCACCGCCCAGAATGCCGACTGCGCGGCTGTCTCCGCCGAGTTTGGCAATCACCTTGCTCACGTTGATGCCCTTGCCGCCGGGATCCGTGCGCATTTCCGTGATGCGGTTGACCGTGTCAAGCGCCATACCCGGAATTTCTACCGTTTTATCCAATGCGGGGTTGAGTGTTACCGTATAGATCATGGAATGACCCCTTTCAGATATTTGAAACTGTTGAAACGAAAGCTATAATTATAATACCAACAACCTGTGTAAGCGTCAATCTGTTATTTCAACAAATAATCACTTTCGTTTTTGTGATGATTCACAAGAGCGCATTCTCTCTGTAAATTCTGTTCTGCGCGCAAAAGGAGCAGCAATGCAGAATATTTTCCGCATTACCGCTCCCTTTTATGCTTAATTTCCGTGTTCTGAGAACAGACGATCCAGCTTTTCTTCCAACAGCTGCACGGCTGCGTCGCGCTGACCTGGTCCGCAGGCGCTCGATCAGCTCAGGCTCCTCGATCAGCTGTGCGCTCACCATGCGCATGACCTCCACCGGAATCGGATCATCGGTATCCGGCGCAAGCAGCACAAATGCCCCCATAATCATCTTTCCGGACTCGTAGACCGGCGGCTGTGCCTGTAAATAGCCGAATCGGCAGTCCGATACCGCCTTTGTCCTGCAATGCAGCAGCAGCGCGAACAGCGGCTTGATATAGGTATCGCCCATGGCTTCCCGTCGGCGCAGCTGCTGCGCCACCAGACGCGATGCGTCCTCATTCGGGCAGAACAGACGGCTTGCCGCGTCAATCAGGCCCTGCCGCGAAACCGGTTTGCACACAGTCCGGATGCATAATGGTCGAGCATCTGCACCATCGAGCGCGTGAGGCGAATAGGTGTAGCGCAGGCCGCCTTCGGCCGCCGAGGCGGCAGACGGCTCCGCCGGTATGCCGGTCCGCACGGTGCCGTTCGAGCCGCTGCACCGCATCCCGCAGAAGGGCGCGGTCCGGCTCGAGCAACGCGGGATTGACCGTAATCGACGGATACGCCAGCTCGAGCGGCACGGTTGCAATCACAAGGTCGATGCCGCGGCTGTGCAGTTGCTCCGGATCGAGTTCGCGCACCGAACAGCAGCCGTCCACCTTGAGGGTCGGGAATTCGCCCTCGATACGCGAAGCCAGAAATCGACTTGAGCTCATACCCAGCGGGCACGCAACCACCACGCGGGCGGCCTGCCGCAGTGCGCCGTTCTGCTCGAGCACCGCGCCAAAGTGCATGGCAAGATATGCCGCTTCGCTGTCCGGAATGTGCGGCAACGCCAGTTCCATCTCAACGGTGTCGCATGCGGCGCGTGTTGCCGCCCACAGCTGCGGATATTCACGCTGAATCGTGTCCAGCTGCGGATTATCCATGTGAATCTGCTCACGCACACGCAGCAGCATCGGGCGTAAATGCGTAAACAGGTTGTCTCTTAACGATACATAGCCCGAGAAATCCACGCGCATCGCGCGTTCCACCTCGCTGATCAGCCGTCCGGTCAGATGGCGCAGGTGCATCTCGCCGGCTCCCCATTTTTCGCCATCGTCACCGGTGATATACGCTGCCAGATACTGCTCTAAATACTGTACTTCCTCGGTCGGCAGCGTCAGGCCGAACGCCTGTCCCAAAGCTGCCCCTAACCGCTGTGCGGCGTTTTCCGGCGGATGAACTGCGGCAGACGAACCGCCCTGTTCGCGCAGCTGCTGCACCGCCAGCGTGCAGTGGATGGCAAGCGTCAGGAAGCCCGCATCCGGCAGACGGAGCTTCTCCTTCTGCTCGAACTGCTGCAGCACCTGCCATACCCGCTCGGCGATTTTCGTATTCAGCAGCGCGGCAAATGCGCCGCCTGCAGCAAAATTACCACGCAGCACCGCCTGCAGCTCTTCTTCGGTCAGGCTGCTCTGAAGCAGCGCGGCAGCGGCGCGGCGGCAGGACAGCTTTTCGCCCTTGAGCCATACGCCCACACCGGGTCGGCGGTGCAGCGTCACCGCATACGAGGATACCCACTGCCCGATTTCGTCCAGATCGGCGGCCAGTGTGCTCTCGGAGACGAGCAGCTCCCGCGCCAGTGCTGCGGTTTTCATCGGCTCACGCGCCTGCAGCAGCATACCGAGCAGCTTTTGCCGCCGCTGACGGCGCGGCAGCTCCGCGTAGACTGTGCTGCCGTTCAGCAGCGCGCGCATTTGCTCCCGGCGTGCGGGCGGCTCGTCCAGCAGCAGTCCCTGTCCCGGACTGCGTACAAAGCGATAGCCTGCCGCGGCAATCCATTGCTCCACACTCGGCAGCTCACGCAGCACCGTGCGGCGGCTCACGCCGATGCTCTCCGCGAGCATCGCCGCCGTCACCCAGCCCTGCGGCAGCGTCAGCAGACGGTCGATTAACTTTTGTCCGTTCGCAGTCAGCGAAGGCAGGGTTTCAGACATCGGGATGGCTCCTTTCTATAAAATCCAACAGGTTTAGAATGGAAAATGAATGTCACTGTCAGCATAGTGCATTCATTTGTAAATTCATTTGCAATCGTGTATACGTTAATTCTCCCTTTTCCATTCTCAATTACTTATCTCTATGATACCACATTCTAAAATGACAGCACAAGTGACACTGTTCCGTATCCTGCGTTTTTTGTCACCATCTTCCGGTGACACAACTCCGACAACCAGCTCTGCTGTCACCTCTGTTCTGTGCAGACTGCACAAGCAACCATTCTTTCCCCTGCGCGTTTTCGACAGTCTTACGACATTTGTCACTATTCGCCGGTGACATCAGTCACTATAGTTTCCCTTGTCAGACCCGGATTCCGCCTGTACAATATAGTCAAACGAAACGAAAGCGACTCCCCGAATCCCGCAAGTCATGCGGCAACACAGATAAGGAGTTGAAAAGCTATGAAAAACGCAATTTCCCGTTTTGGCAAGTTTTTGAGCGGCATGGTCATGCCGAACATCGGTGCATTTATTGCATGGGGCTTCCTCACAGCGCTGTTCATCGAAAAGGGCTGGTTCCCGAACGAACGGCTCAGCTCGATGGTCTCACCGATGCTGAGCTACCTGCTGCCCATTCTCATCGCCGGTCAGGGCGGCTATATGGTCGCAAAGGAACGCGGCCGCGTCATTGCCTGCATCGCCGTTATCGGCTGCATCTGCGGCTCGGACTACACCATGCTGATGGGTGCGATGGTGATGGGCCCGCTGGCAGGCTGGGTCATCAAGCAGTTTGACAACCGCGTGGAGGAGCACATTCCCGCCGGTTTTGAAATGCTGGTCCACAATTTCTCCATCGGCATCCTCGGCATGCTGCTGGCGATCCTCGGCTACTACGTTATCGGCCCGTTTATGACCGCCATTCTCACCGTACTTACCGCAGGCGTTGATTTTCTGGTCAGCCACAGCCTGCTGCCGCTGGTTTCCATCTTTATTGAACCGGCAAAGGTGCTGTTCCTGAACAACGCCATCAACCACGGTATTTTCAACCCAATTGGCGTCAGCCAGGCCGCAGAGGCCGGCCGCTCCATCATGTACATGCTCGAGACCAATCCCGGTCCCGGTCTGGGCGTTCTGCTGGCGTACTGCCTGTTCTGCAAGGACAAGACCACACGTCAGTCCGCTCCCGGCGCGGTTGTCATTCACCTGCTCGGCGGTATCCACGAGATCTACTTCCCGTACATTCTGATGAATCCGATCATCATTCTGGCTCCGATCGCGGGCAACTTCTGCGCGATCCTGTTCTACACCATGACCGGTACCGGTCTGTCCGGCCCGGCATCCCCCGGTTCGATCATTGCCTACATGGCGATGGCGCCGCGTGACTCCGTTCTGACAGTATTTATCGGCGTTGTCCTTGCAGCTGCCGTATCGTTTGTACTCTCGTCTGTCATTCTCAAAGCAACTTCCGGCAATGCGCAGAACCTCAGCGAAGCGCAGGCCAAAATGCAGGACATGAAGGCGCAGGCCAAGGGTGAAGCACCCGCAGCCATCGAATCCGCACCGATAAACGCCGGTGACGTGCACAAGATTGTCTTTTCGTGCGACGCAGGCATGGGGTCGAGCGCGATGGGCGGCGACCAAGTTCCACAACCGCATCAAGGCCGAGCGTCCGGAGCTGATCGTCACCAACTCCAGTGTAGATAACGTACCTGCTGACGCAGATATCGTTGTCTGCCAGCGTGTTCTCGCCGAGCGTGCCCGCAGGAGTGCACCGCAGGCACAGATCATCACGATTGACAACTTCCTTGCGGACCCGAATCTGGACACCCTGTACCAGACGCTGACCGCTGCACCTGCCGCGAAAGCCGCGGCTCCCGAAACCACTGACGAACCTGCCGCGCAGGATCAGGGCCTTGTAATCCAGGCCGAGGACATTCAGCTTGGCTTACCCTCTGTTGATAAGGAAACCGCGATCCGCGCCGCAGGTGCGCTGCTTGCCAAACGCGGCTATGTCGATGCCGACTACGCCGATGCAATGGTCGAGCGCGAAAAGCTCGTTACCACCTACATGGGCATGGGCGTTGCCATCCCGCACGGCACGAGCGAAAAGAAATCCACTGTCAAAAAGTCCGGCGTTGTCATGCTGCAGTACCCTGACGGCGTAGACTTCGGTGACGAGAAAGCATACCTCATTTTCGGCATTGCCGGTGTCGGCGATGCACACCTTGACCTGCTCGCCCATGTCTGCGAGGTCCTCGAGGACGAGGAGGCGCTTGAAATGATGAAGAAAACCCCGGATATCAAGTTTGTACTGACCCACCTGCAGTAAAAGGAGAGAGTTTCATGAAACAGTTTACCATCACCATTCAGGATAAGGAAGGCCTGCACGCCCGTCCGGCCGGTCTGCTGAGCAAAGCCGCCAAGGGATTCCAGTGCGCGGTAACGCTCACCAAGGGCGAAAAGACCGCTGACCTCAAGAAGATTTTCGCAGTAATGGGTCTGGCCGTCAAGGGCGGCGACAGCATCACTGTTGCCTGCGACGGCGCGGACGAGGAAGCTGCAGCGGCTGCGCTTGAGAAGATGTTCGCTGAGATCAAGTAACTGAATTTCGACACAATCAAACCTGAAAAACCAGGAGAGGGACACCTCTCCTGGTTTTTCCATGTTCCGAACGCAAAGGGTCTCCCGCCATTCGGCGGGAGACCCTTTCAGTCTGTCGATAAAGTCAATCTATCGTTTTTACTTTTCGTGCGGCAGCACGCATAAAATAGAATTTGCACAGCAAATTCATAATTCCCGTGGGCGTGGCCCAGGCCACCCTCTCTTGCCGCTATGCGGCAATTCACCTTGTGTACCTCGGGAATTATACAAGGGACGAAAAATTATGCCCGTAGGGCGCGGCTTTTCGTCAAGATTCGATTGAAAGCGTGGTTTCAATCGAGAGGCTGCTCGAAAAACGGAGTTTTTCGACAGCCTCAAAGCACCGCTTTCGCGGTGCTTTTCGCATTTCTTTAGAAGAACTTATCCTTAATGCCGAGTGCAAAGATGATGAGCACGATAACCGGCAGGATATAGCTTACATAGAAGCGGATATTATCCTTGACCTTGAGTCCGCCGCCTTCGTTGGCCTCCTCCTTGAAGTTCTTCCAGCCCCAGCCGCAGCGGGAGGTGCAGAACAGCAGGTAAACCAGCGAACCGAGCGGCAGCCAGATGTTGGACACGAGGAAGTCCTCGAGGTCGAGCACGTTCGAGCCTGCGCCGAACGGCTGGAAGCCGGACCAGACATTGAAGCCGAGCACGCACGGCAGTGACAGCAGGATCATCAGCACGATGTTGATGGCTGCGGTCTTTTTGCGGCTCCAGCCGGTCAGGTCCATGCAGCAGGACATGATGTTCTCGAACACAGCGAGGACGGTCGAGAAGGCCGCAAACGCCATGAATACGAAGAACAGGCTGCCCCACAGGCGGCCGAGCGCCATGTGGTTAAAGATATTCGGCAGCGTGACGAAGATCAGGTTCGGACCGCTGTCCGGTGCCACGCCGAAGGCAAAGCACGCCGGGAAGATGATCAGACCGGCAGTAAATGCTACGAACGTATCCAGAATCGCAACATTGACGGCCTCGCCGAGCAGCGCACGGCCCTTGCCGATATAGCTGCCGAAGATAGCCATCGCGCCGATGCCGAGCGACAGCGTGAAGAACGCCTGATTCATCGCGGCAACGATAACATTGGCGATGCCGCACTCCTGCATACGGCCGAGATCCGGAATCAGATAGAAGCGCAGACCCTCGCCCGAGCCTTCGGTCATGATGCTGTTGATCGCCAGAATAACCATGATGGCCAGCAGAATGATCATCATCACCTTGGTAACGCGCTCCAGACCGCCCTGCAGACCGAACGAGTTGATCATAAAGCCGACGATAACGACCGCAACCATGCAGACCGTCATAACCACCGGCTTGCCGAGCATTTCCGGAAAAGGCTGCCTGCACCTGCTCACTGGTCGCACCGACAAATCGGCCGCTGACCGTCAGGTAGAAGTAGTACAGCATCCAGCCGCACACGGTGGTGTAGAACATCATCAGCAGGTAGTTGCCGATCATCGCCAGATAGCCGTGGATGTGCCACTTGCTGCCCGGCTTCTCGAGCGCCTGATACGCCCGCACCGGACTTTTCTGGCTCGCACGGCCGATGGCAAATTCCATCGTCATGATCGGCAGACCGAGGATGAGCAGGAACAGCACATAGCACACGACGAACGCGCCGCCGCCGTACTGACCGACCATCCACGGGAACTTCCATACGTTGCCCACGCCGATGGCGCAGCCTGCGGAAAGCAGGATGAAACCGAGACGTGAACCGAGTCTTTCTCTTGGCATTGTTTATTTTTCCCCTTTTTTCTGTGCCGCGTATTGATCAAACTGCAATATCGGCACGACTTACATACTATAATCAAGCGTCATGATTATTCTTCGACGCGTGATTTCTCTAATTTGCGGATCTCTTTCCGCTTTTTGCGCAGCTCGCGGAAGAAATTCCGCAGAATGTCCGCGCATTCCTGCTCCAGCACGCCGCTCACCAGCGCGGGCTGATGATTGTACGGCAGTGCGAACAGATTTATCAGCGAGCCGCACGAACCGGCCTTCGGGTCGGGCGCACCGTAGTACACGGTTTTCATGCGCGAGTTGATGAGCGCGCCTGCGCACATCGGGCACGGCTCGAGCGTGACGTACAGATCGCAGCGGTGCAGCCGCCAGCCGCCCAGCTTTTTGCACGCCTTCTCGATGGCCTCGATTTCTGCATGGTGCAGTGCGTTTTTCTTTGTTTCCCGGCGGTTGCGTCCGCGTCCGACAATTTTGCCGTCGCAGACAACCACCGCGCCGACCGGCACTTCGCCCTCGTCCGCCGCCTTTTGCGCCAGTTTTGAGCGCGGCCTTCATGTATTTTTCCTGTTCGGTCATAAATTCCTCAGATTTTCCCGAGCAGACGCGCTTTCGCCTGCTCAAATTCTTCCCGCGTAACAAAGCCGCGGTCGCATAGTCCGGCGAGGATATCAAGCTGCTCGACCGGCGTCGGCGTGCGGTCGGTCAGCGCCACCTCATCAAACTCGAGGTTCGGGATGAGCGCATCAAACACCGCAAGGCTGTCCGGTGTAAACTGCATCTCGCAGAAACCGCCGTTTACGCGCACGCGAAGCTGCACATAGCGTTCATCGTGCTGGATTTGCTGCGGCTTTTGATCGGCTCAGCCTGCACGGCCGCCTCTATCGCGCGGCCGTGCGGATTGAGCGAAAACGGATGCTCCCACTGCGACCAGTAGGCCGCCTCACGGTCCACGCTTACACCGCCGCCGGATACGCGCGTTTCCGTGCGTATGCCGCCGCACAGGCGGTAAAACCGAATGAGCCTGATAGGCAGCTCACCGCTCTGCAGGCTGCCCTTGCCCGTGTAGAGACCCTTATCCCGACGGAAAAAGCGCAGCGCATCGCCGTCGCGCCAGACCTCCAGCTTCGCCTTCGGCAGCAGTCCGCCGCCGTTTTTAACGGCAACCGTGAAGGTTTCTGCAGGCTTGTCCGTCGGCTCACCGGCACTGCGGCAGTCGAATCCCCAGCTTTGCAGCACCGCAAGATTGTCCGCGCCGTAGGACACGGAAAGCGCGGCATGGTTTCCGCTGCTGTCGGTCAAGGTCAGCGCGACAGGGCGCAGCTTGTACACACGAAGCATACCCTGCATTTCGTCCGGCTCGGTCGGTGCCGCGTCCGCAGTAAGCGTGTACGCGCCCTTGTCCAGCGTGAGCGGCAGCTGCCCGCTGCCCTCGTCGGTCGGCATCAGCGTCCACGCCGCCGGCTCGGAAAATAAGTAATAGCGTCCCGCCGGTACGAACGGTGCGTCCTCTCGAATGGTTGCAACTACGTTTTTACTCATCAAGATTCACCTGCCCCACAATAAAGCCAATCTTAAAAATTTCAATTTGCCTGCAAATTGCATCCAGGGGTATGGATACCCCCTATCAAGCGTCAGCGCGCTTTCATTTGTCTTTGCCGCGACAGATTCATCGTGCCGTCCTGCATTTTTGACAGGTTTTCCAGACAGTTGCCGGTACCGTACGCCACACACGAAACCGCTTCGTCCGCGACGCGCGTCGGAATGCCGGTCTTGGAGGCGATGAGCTTATCGAAGCCCCAGATCAGCGAACCGCCGCCTGTCATGGTGATGCCGTTGGCGGAAATGTCGCCGGTCAGCTCGGGAGGTGTGCGCTCAAGCACCCAGTGCACCGCCTCGACAATCGCTGAGGAGACCTCCTCGAGTGCATCGAGAATCTCACTCGAGCTTACGGTAAACGTGCGCGGCAGTCCGGTCATCAGACAGCGTCCCCTGACCTCCATGATCGCTTCCTCGCTGCGCGGATACACACAGCCGACCGTGCGCTTGATCTCCTCTGCCGTGCGGTCGCCGATCAGCGCATTGTGCTTACGGCGGACGTACTTGACAATGGCCTCGTCGAACTTATCGCCCGCGACCTTGATGGACGTGGACTCGACAATGCCGCCGAGCGAAATAACCGCCACGTCGGTCGTGCCGCCGCCAATATCGACCACCAGATTGCCGTTGGCCCTGTTGATGTTGATGCCCGCGCCGATGGCCGCCGCGACCGGCTCCTCGACCAGAAAAACGCGCTTTGCGCCCGCCTGCGTGCCCGCATCAATGACGGCACGCTCCTCCACCTCAGTGATGATGGACGGCACGCAAATAACCACATTCGGCTTGAACAGGTGGATACCCTGCACCTTTGCGATGAATTCCTTGATCATGCGCTCGGTCATCTCGTAATCCGAAATAACGCCCTCGCGCAGCGGACGGATGGCGACAATGTTGCCCGGTGTACGGCCAAGCATCAGACGCGCTTCCTCTCCGATCGCTTTAATTCTATTTGTATCTCTGTCGAATGCAACGACAGACGGCTCTTTCAGTACAACGCCCTTCCCTCTGATGTAAACAAGGATGCTGGCTGTTCCCAAGTCAATTCCAATATCAGTTCCTGCCATATACGTTTCCCCTTTCGTTCTTTTCCTAAACAAGTCTATCTGAAATAATGCATCTTATTTTGTCCTGTGTCAAGGCTCATGTTATGATTATACCCAATTTTTTTCAAATTGAAAAGGATTTTTTACCGAAGCTCCGCAATTCTGGACACTCCCACGTAGATCTCCGAGATTTTGTACCAGGTCCGATAGTCAACAATGCCAGTTACAGGCAATCCAAATATCGACTGAAATTTCTCCACAGCCGCCTGTGTAGCCGGTCCATAGATACCGTCTGCATCCACCCTAGGCAATGCCGGATATGCCTCTGCGATCACATTGAGCTGTTCCTGCATCTGCAGAACCTTACTTCCGCTGGACCCCACACTCAGATCATATCCCGGCCAGGAGGACGGAACACCGGAGATCTCCACTGCCGTATTGATATAGATACTCTCTCCATAATAATACCGCAGAATCTCAATCGTAGAATACCCCTGCTCTCCCAGACTCTGAGAACCCCACTGCGTCATCCAGCCCGGACAGGATACCTGCCGTCCATCACAATACTGGGTCAGAATCGGCTGTTTCACATTAGGCCGTGACAGATAATTTCCAAATACCTCATCTACAATATTGGAAATGTTCTGGTAAATATTCTTCCATAGATCCACTTCTGGTCAAAAGCAGTAGAAGAAGTAATCGTGAAGTCATAGCCACGATTGCGATACCATTCCGTATAAACTCTGTTAAGCACAAATGACATAATTGCCAGCACATTAGCCCGGATGGCCGCATCTGTCCAGGTAGCATAGATCTCGCTGGATGCCACATTTTAATATAGTCCCGGTAACGAACCCAATAATTACGGGCACTGGAATCCGACGGAGCGCCGTCATGAACGATAACATACTCTGGAATCACCACCCGGCTTAATACGATCTCTCCTGACTCAGTCATCGGCTTGATCTCCGACTCTGCGATCTTGGGCGGATAGTTGCCGAACAACGTGTGCGGGCCGATC
>ENA-OQBD01000750-OQBD01000750.1-human-gut-metagenome-genome-assembly--contig:-NODE-750-length-16733-cov-2.978622_pt1 | contig 16733 bp, 17 predicted proteins | sample MGYA00242742_ERZ504543 | MGnify/ENA primary metagenome ERZ504543 (study PRJEB26092, sample SAMD00036239) | human gut metagenome | host: Homo sapiens | study: EMG produced TPA metagenomics assembly of...
GGAAAGTCCCTCATTGGTTCCATCGTTTACATTCACAAATGCCGGTTTCGCGATCACCGGATCAAGTGTATCCGTATCTACCACATAACCGTGATTCTGGGAGGAAATATATACTCTTCCGGTTTCTAAATCTTTTACCGGATGGTTGCCGCCACGGTGTCCGTATTTCATCTTATGTGTGTCAGCGCCGGTTGCAAGTGCCATCAGCTGATGTCCTAAGCAGATTGCAAGATTGGTGTATCGGAGTCATATAATTTTTTGATCTCAGCAATAATCTCCTTGCACTCCTTCGGATCTCCAGGTCCGTTGCTTAACATGATTCCATCCGGATTTGTTGCAAGGATCTCTTCCGCAGTCGTATGTGCCGGATAGATCGTCACTTCACAGCCACGTTTATTTAAAGACTGGGCAATATTATTTTTTGCTCCAAGGTCAAGCAAAGCAACTCGCTTGCCATTTCCTTTTAATACTCGTTTTTCACTGCAGGTAACTTTGTCCACAACATTACCTGTCGTGTATGCTTTTAATCTGGGAATAATTTCTTCTATATTATAGTTATTATTCGTGGTGATCATACCATTCATGGTTCCCTTCTCACGAAGGATCTTGGTCAGTGCACGGGTGTCGATCCCTGCTATACCCGGAATGTCATATTTCGTGAGGAAATCCTGAATCGTTCCCTCCTCACGGAAGTTACTCGGCATTCTTGATAACTCCCTTACGATATATCCATCCGGCCACGGTCTGCCTGACTCCATATCCGGTGTGATTCCATAATTTCCAATCAGCGGATAAGTCATAACAACCGCCTGTCCCGCATACGACGGGTCAGTCAGAACCTCCAGATAACCTGTCATCGACGTATTAAATACGATTTCACTGATGACTTCCCTAGTAGAACCTATACTTGTTCCGGTAAATACATTCCCATCTTCGAGTATTAAATGAGCTTTCATTCGTTTCCCTGTCCTTTCACTTTTTTTCCAAAAAAAAAAACGTCGCCGTTTTTCTTCTTTTTCCATCCAGACAGTCCCCTGACTGAACTTTCCCTTATTAGTACCTATAGTCTTTTTCCTAAATTGTAAAAAGTGTATCATATCATAAGATATTTTTCAACCTTTTTCCAAAAACAAATAGTACCAAGATTTTATGCATATTTATGTATATTTATACATTGTTTCCAAATCCACAGAAAGCGGCAGTATGTGCTGCCCACACGCAGGAAAATTTTATTACCAAAATGTCATGCAAGACATACATAGTAACAGACTTTCCTGATTTTCCCGCAGCAATGGGCAGCCGGCGTCTTATATCATCTTCTGAAACGCAAGGATTACAAACAACACGCCTCCAAGCCACGATACATCGGCTTTCCACCGCTTAGATGCCTGCATGCCAATCCTGCATCCGCAAAGTACTGCACAGAAACTGACGACAAAACTTCCAAGCACCGTAAGAAAAATATACTTTCCGCCAAATCCTGCACCCAGCCCTCCAAACATCCCGTCCAATGACATTGCAAGTGCAAAAAATACAGCCTCCACACACGACATGGTCGCCGAATGGTCGCGGTCTGCCATTACCGGATTGTTGTAGATACTCAGAATAAAACTGAGCTGTGAAAAAGAGATTTTGACTTTCTTACAGAGGAACTTATGACGCTCAATATATTTTCTGATCGCATACTCTGTCAGCTTAAAAATTCCCACTGCAAGCAGTCCGAAAAAACTTAAGTATAATGCATATTTTTTTAAAAGTACCCCCTGTAACGCCATCCCCACATAAAGTGATATCCCTAATATTCCACTGCAGACCGTGCTGATGCATAACGCTGCCGCAGATCCGATCTTTATCTGCTCACTCCCACACGCCACACATGCCACAAAGACATCCACACTGACTGCTATGATCAAAAGAATTACCTGCACTTTTTTCTACCTCAGACATAAAACCTTCTGTTTTATCATATGTCAGAGATTCAAAAATGCATCTTTACCTTTGATACTGTTCTCCATTTCCGAATAACTCATTACAAAGAATCAGCGAAAATTCCAGCTTTTCACATTGTTATCTCAGTCAAGTCTTTCGACAATACCAAGGACTTTCTGATAAGCTGCCGCCACCTCATCCAAAAGCGGTTTAAAATCCCTTTCCGGTTCATCCATCCCTAAGTTCCTCACACAACTCCTGCGCCCGGAACCAAAAGCGGTGATCAGTCCCAGATTCATTGCCAGCCCCTTTAAATTATGTATATGTGTAAACGCCTGCTCATAATTCTTTTCTTCCAGTGCCTTACACAGCGACTCATAATTCGTATCCGTCAGAATCGTTTTAAAAATTTCCCGATCCTCTCCTCCGTCTTTAGCCGCCGCAGCACTTCGTGCAGATCCGCGCCCATTTCTTCGTAACATTCACTTAACGTCATATTCCTCTCCATTTCCACGCTGCTTTTGCGTATCTCAAATTCGTGTGTAAGCACAAATCTATGTGCAAACAATCTAACTTTTCACACTCTTCCGTTTTCATAAAAAGAGCAGACCCGTGAACCGCCTTCCATGTGATCCACGATCTGCTCTTTTTTCTATGCTACACGAATGACATTCAACACTTCCCCATATGCTGCTTTTTTGTTCTCTAAAGCCTCTTCTGTCATCTCTTCTGTTACAAAGCCAAGTTCTCCTGTAACACCCTGCGCATCAATATAGTCTACATTTCCAAATATTTTTTCCACAGATGCCTTATCTGTACCTGACACTCTGACAAAGAAACGGTTCTTTGCTCTACGGTAATCTACCAGCTCTAATTTCTTTGAACTCCACTCCACCGGTATATTCTTATCAAGATTCTTTGCCATTTCCACAACATCCGCAACAACTGCACTGGCTGTCGGGAGTTTTCCTGCACCGCTTCCATAGAACATTGCATCTCCAAGTACATTTCCACGGACAAAGATTGCATTGAACACACCGTTTACATTATATAACGGATGCTCTTTCGGTAATAAGAATGGGGCAACCATTGCAACATACCCGCCGTCTGTCTTTTTGCTTGTTGCAAGAAGTTTAATGGCTCTTCCCATGGCTTTTGCATATTTAATATCGGTCGCAGAGATATGTGTAATTCCTTCTGTGTGGATATCCTCAAAATCTACCTGCTGTCCACAGACAAGTGATGTCAGAATTGCAATCTTTCTGCAGGCATCATACCCTTCAATATCGGCTGTCGGATCTTTCTCCGCATATCCTTTTGCCTGTGCATCTTTTAATACCTCATCAAAATCAGCACCTTTTTCTGACATTTCAGTCATCATATAGTTCGTTGTTCCATTGACGATTCCTGTGATTTCCTCAATCTCATCAGCAGTCAGACAGGAATTTAACGGACGGATGATCGGGATACCGCCACCGACGCTTGCTTCGAACATAAAGTTAACATTTTTCTCTTTTGCAAGTGCGATCAGCTCTGCTCCTTTTGCTGCTACTAACGCTTTGTTTGAAGTAGTAACATGTTTTCCGGCCTCTAACATTGCTTTTACAAAGGTATAAGCCGGTTCCACACCTCCCATGGTCTCAACGACGATCTTTACCTCAGGATCTTCTGCAATCGTCTTATAGTCGTGTACGATCTTATCCTGGATCGGATCTCCCGGAAAATCTCTTAAATCCAATACATATTTGATCTCTACCGGCTCTCCGACACGTTTTGCTATGCTGCTTCCGTTGATGTCAAGTACTTCCACAACACCAGAACCGATTGTTCCATATCCCATTACTGCTGCTTTCATTTTTCATCCTCCAAGTTCGTCTGCCAGACTATCGCTTCCATCCTCTCAGACAGACTTTATTATCTTTCTATCATTTTACACATCTTACATGCATATTTTATGAACTACAATATATGACGCATCTGCCATGTCTTATTCTCTTGCAAGAATCTTCACATAATGAATACCTTCCTGTTCCTCAATGTGCTCTAACATTTCAGCCACATCACCAGTCTGTGGCAGGACATCCACACTGAGTGTAAGAGAAGCGATACCGTTGATCGGTATACTCTGATGTATCGTAAGAATATTAGCATGAAACTCTGCTACGGTCTTTAATACAACGGATAACAGCCCCGGTTCATCATCCAACTGGATGACTAATGTGATCGTCCTTCCTTTTGCCGTGTCATGAAATGGAAAAATATCATCTTTATATTTATAAAAAGAACTCCTGCTGATGCCAACTTTTTCTGTTGCCTCCTGCACGGATGCAATCTTACCGGATTCAATCAGCCGCTTTGCCTCGACCACCTTTAAGAGGACTTCCGGAACTGCTTTTTCTTTCAGCACATAATACTGACCTTTTTCTTTCATGTGACTCTATCCCTCTCTTTAGAAATTCATCTGTTGTGTTTGTTGCACGCTGACACTTGTCCTCATGAGGAAGATAATAACATAAAGAGGCTGCATACGCAACCTCTTTTTTATCATGTCAGGAACATTTTTTATTATGCTGTTAAAATTTTTTACTGCCTCCACCATGTTTTATCGCCGCTGCTGCTCGTATGTACCGTACTCCTGCCGCTGTCTTCTGCTTTCTTCTCTTCTATATGTACGGTGTGTCACAACAGTGTTCACAAGCACATCGCTGTGTTTCTTTATATTCACTGTTCCGGACTCGTGAGCGTCATATTTATATTTGCCATTCCTTAATTTACAAAATAGTACAAGCACCAGGAATACAATAGCGCCTGGGATCAGAGCTAAAACAACGGATGTGATGACATATTCTGCCGGCGTGATCTCAATATCCGTCTCCTCATACTCATACTGATTTGACGGGATTCCTTCATCATAATAAACCAGCACATCTTTTAACATTACAGACAGACACTGTTCATATTCTCCATCTGAGATCGGTTCATATCCGTCATTTAAAATATCTTCAATACGCGCATCCGTAAGATACCTGATTGCAATACCACCGGTAGAAATACAGATTTCACGGTTCTGCATATCGATCAGGAGTGCAACACCATCACCGTTTTCTGCAATCGCATCAAAGAAATCATCCGCATATTCCTGCGTGGTTTTTCCATTTGTGTCATCCGTCGTCAACATCAGCATATTCCATCCGGTCTTCTCTCCCGCAGCGTCCAGTTCACTCTCAAGCGTCTCGATCTCTTCCGGTGTCAGAAGCGCAGCATCATCATATACCGTCTGTTGTGGAACATTTTCTTCTGCTGCAAAGCATACATGCTGTCCGCCTGCTGCAAGTAAAATCGTAAACAGCCAGGCAAATACAATACCCTTTAAACATAAAAATCTTTTCTGTCTCATGCTAGCCCTCCCAGTAATAAAATGACCAGTGTTACCAGACTGACGATTCCACTGACAAGTGAGATTTTTTTATAGTCGATCGGGAGTTCGCCGTACACCTTTCCAGTCTGTCCGTTCATGGAAAAATAATAGATTTTTCCGTTTTTCGCCTTGTATGTAATTGTCCATACCGGCAGAAGCGTATACGACCACTTTTCTTTTAATGCCCGGAAATCGGCATTTTTTATCGACACGGAACTGTATCCATTTATTTGTTCCCGCATCAGTTTCTCTGCACTCTCACGCGCTTCCTGCTGCACTTTCTTTTCTATCTGTTTTTTCTCAATATCACGCTTTTCTGCCAGAAATCCAGACAGAAATCCAAGCTGAAACTTTTTCACATCCTTAAAATCATAAGGCATTACACCGCAGATCAGCTCCTGATTTGCCTTTCCAAGTGCATTTTCCGTCAGGTTTTCAAGTTTTACATCACCTTCTCTTGATACCTGATAATACTTTGTCTCCGTATATTCCGTGTTTCCGGTTCGCCACACGCGGACATTTCTCGCCTCGCCCTGCATTTTTCCCTCCAGTCTGGTATTGTAATGCCAGTATGGAAAATATACACCTGTGATACTCTCGACCTGCTTTTTGTTATAAAAGGCACGCGGGACAAATTTTTTCTTGCAGACATAATCTTTAAAACCTTTTTCTGCATCTTCCCGCGACACAGAAAACGGAATCACCTGATCCGGCAGGAATTTACCTTCCAGCCGTCCGCCAAGCACGACCGGATTATGGCAATAATAACAGAAAGTCGCCGCTGTAGTGGCATCCGTCACAATCTGTGCACCACAGCTCGGACAGGTATAGGTCACTGCATCAGCTTCCTTCCCTGCTTCTTTATCTGACTCTTTATTTTCCGTGTTATCTTTTTCTGCTCCACTACCTGCTTTATTTCCCGGCTGGCTCTGCTTCTTATCCTCCGGTTTACCTGATGCTTTTCCTGCGCCCGCAGCATCTGCATTTTGAGGTTCCGTCGTCTGTGCCGGCTTCATGGCATCTAACTCTTCCTGTGAAAACAGACTGAAACAATATTCACATTTATACTTTTGTGTGGAAGGATCAAAAATCAGTTCTCCATCACAATTTGGACATTTAAAACTGATCACTGCCATAATTAGTCCCTCGCTTTTCCACAGTTACTGCAGAATTTTCCTTTGTTGACCTGACCACATTCACACGTCCACTCTGCTGCCGGTGCCGGTTTTCCACACTCACTGCAGAATTTTCCTGTATTGACATGGCCGCATTCACATGTCCACTCATTCTTTGGTGCAGGCGCCGGTTTTCCACATTCACTGCAGAATTTTCCCGTGTTGGTGCGGCCGCACTCACAGGTCCATGTGCCCGCTGCACTGCCTGCCGGATTTGGCTGGCTCTGGTTCATGGCTCCCGCATTCTGCCCCTGATTCATGCCTCCTGCCATCTGGCTCTGTGCTGCATTTCCATACATCTGCCCCTGCTGATCCTGCGGTGTCTGAAGTGCGCCAAGTCCTGACAACGTCTGGTTCATCGCATTCATGCCCATGCCGACTCCCATAAACCCGTTCATGGCTCCTGCTGCATTGCTTCCTGCATCACGCACACCCTCGGTCAGATTTTTGACTGCCATACCGCGCATTACATTGAAGTCACCACCGAGCATTGCGCCCTCATTTCTCATGTTGATGAGTTTCTGGGACTCCTCATCATAAGATACGCTCGCAATACCGACACTCTGGATCTCCATACCGCGCATCTGGTTCCACTCTTCATCGAGTGTATTCGCCATATACTTTCCAAGTTCTCTTGCTTTTGAAGTCACATAGGAAATTCTGGTTCCGTCCGCTGACATCTGGTTGATGGATGCCTGCAGTGCCTCTAAAAACTCGGACAGATACTGTTCATTGATGGATGAGATCTCCACATGATCCTGATTTTTCGGGATGGCTTCCGCATAGAACTGCAGCGGATTGGTGACTTTGATGGAATAAGTTCCATGTGCACGCAAAAACAATTCTGCGTTATAAAAATTATCAAAATAATTGATCGGATTTCTGGTACCGAATTTGATTCCTTTGATCTCCTGCAGATTGATAAAAAATACCTTCTGCATCGTCGGCGTCTGTCCGCCGAATTTGAAACGATTGAATGTTTCTTTTAAAGATTCTCCAAATTCACCGTTGAACATGGATGGCATGGATGAATTATCCACTTTATAATATCCCGGCTCTGCCGTGTAATCTACGATCTTTCCACCGTCTACGAGCATCATGAACTGATTGTCATATACATGAATGATCGAACCGTTGCTGACCGTATCCGGCGTTCCCTTCCGGTTCTGTCCTTTTCGGATCAGCACACCGCTCGTAAAGACAGTGTTGTCCCCCATGTCATCTGCTTCGTAAACTTCTAACCACTGATCGGCAAGACCTCCGCCGATCGCCTGCGTAATTGCTCTGATAATTCCCATAATTAATCCTCCTTGTTTTGCGGAGCAAAATGCGACTGCCTTTGCAGAAGCAGAGGATTTTCCTCCATTGTTTTCCATCCTTTGTTATGAATGATGATAGTCCGTCTCATCAAAACTATGTAATGTCCATACTTTCAGGTTCAAAAGCGTCACCGCCGAACCACAGTACTCACAGTAAGCTGCGCCGAGATTTGTGATCGGCGCACCGCAGTTCGGGCAGGTAGTTCCGACTGCATTGTCCATTCCTGCAAGTTTTTCATTCTGAATATACATAAGCTGTACATTATATCTGGTCTGTTCCGTCAGCTCTTTACTGCCGCTTAAGACTTTTCCCGCTTTTTCACAGTAATGCAGATACCCGACTGCACTCTGGAATGTAATCACACAGGTACCCTGCTTTTTCTCATAATTGGCAATCTCTGTCTGATGAATCTGTATCTGTTCGTAGTGCTCTGTGACTGCCTCCGTCTCATTTTCACGGATTCTGTTTTTGATCTGCGCTAAAAATTCTTCCGAAACGCCATCTTTTATCTGTCTTTCAAAAATGCCGGCATCTGCGGCAGAGATTGCCTGCAATGCCAGCATGAGTGCATTTTCCACTTTATCCTTAAACTGTTCGATATGAAAATCAGGAAAATCCCTCTGGATCTGCGGCAGAAAAATCCGTGTCATCGCAGAAACGGATTTCGGTGTTACCGCAAGCTCTTTTGCCTGTTGTTCTAATCCCTCTGTGATGGAATCTGTGCCAAACGCCATGCGGGACAATCTACGCAGTTTTTCCCGCACGATCCGGTATGCCGCATATCCCGCGCCACAGGATATGCAGACAACAAAGACAATCACAAGGAGCGTGACCGTTCCCTTACTCATCGTCTCCTCCAAGTCCCTTCGGGCATCCAAGTGAAAGCCATTTCAGGTAACCATTGATAAAAATATCAATCTTTCCATCCATGACGCTGTCTACGTTTCCGGTTTCTACACCGGTTCTGTGATCTTTTACCATCGTATATGGCTGCATAACATAAGAACGGATCTGGTTACCCCAACCGATCTCCGTTACCTCTCCACGGATATCTGCAGCTTTTTCCGCATTTTCCTGCTGCTTTAACAAATACAGTTTTGCCTTCAACATCTGCATTGCCTTATCCTTGTTCTGGAACTGGGAACGCTCATTCTGGCACTGTACCACGATTCCGGTCGGAATATGCGTAATACGGATTGCGGAAGATGTCTTATTGATATGCTGTCCACCGGCACCACTTGAACGGTAGGTATCGATCCGCAGATCGTCCTCATTGATCTCAACGTCAAGATCTTCCTCGATATCCGGCATGACATCGCAGGATACAAACGAAGTCTGACGCTTACCCGCCGCGTTAAACGGTGAAATTCGCACCAGACGGTGTACACCCTTTTCGGATTTCATATAACCGTATGCATTTTCTCCATTGATCTGGAATGTGATGGATTTAATACCGGCTTCCTCCCCGTCAAGGGAATCTAAAACCTCCACAGAAAATCCTTTGTCCGATGCCCATCTTGTATACATGCGGTAAAGCATTGCCGCCCAGTCACAGGACTCCGTGCCTCCGGCTCCTGCATGCAGTGAGACGATCGCACCATCCGAATCATATTCCCCGGATAACAAAGTCTTGATACGGATACCCTCATAGGTCTTCGTAAATTCATCGAGCATTTCCTGGATCTCCGGGATCAGGGAAGCATCATTTTCCTCATATCCCATCTCGATCAATGTCTCAATATCCTCAAATTCTGTCTTTAAGGATGCATAAGTTGCGACATCATCCTTCATGCTCTTTAATTCTTTCATTTTTTTCTGGGAAACGACCGGATCATCCCAAAAATTTGGGGCCTCCATTTCCCTTTCTAATTCCTGGATCCGCTGCTCTTTATTAGCCAGGTCAAAGTGAATCCCTCACTTCCTGCAGCGGTTCCCTATATGTGTTCAGGGTCACTTTAAATTGATCAAGTTCTACCACAGTATCACCTCTTTCTGATATTTAAGATTTGTTTCTATTGTAAAGTATGCGCGCTTTTTGCGCAATGCCTTCTCCCTATTTTTAAGAGAATCGCAAGAAGTAAAAGACCGATCGCGGCTCCTGCCGTATCAATGCAGACATCCGTAAACTGTCCGGAACGCCCCGGGATAAACAGCTGATGAAACTCATCTGTCGATGCATAGCAAAAGGCAAATCCAAGTGCCGCAATATAATGCACTTTCTGTCTCATTTCAAATGTTCCTGAAAACGCAAATGCAAGCCATCCTAAAATCGCATATTCTGTCATATGTGCAGCTTTCCGGATGGGATACTCAATGTTTCCTGCAATATTTCCAATCTGGTCTGTCGTCAGTCCCCAGTTAAAAATTTCATCTGTATCTTCGACCAGACGGTAAGAGATCGTACCGCTGATCTCGGAAGATTCCGTCGCCGGCTGATTGGAAAACCAAAATATGATGATCATCCAGCCTGCCAGCATGATTCCCAGAATCAACCGCATTACTGTTTTGTTCATTTTCCGTTTAATTCCTCCGTGAGTACTTCCACTGCTTTCTGGATCTGGTTATCATATTTTACATCATATTCCGTTCCATCCGGATCTAAATATTCATATTCCAACTCAATATCCGGATCAATTCCAACACTGTGGATATAGTTTCCATTCGGCGTAAAATATTTTGCTGTGGTAAGTTTCACTGCATCCCCATCTTCAAGTGGGAAAATAGTCTGAACGATTCCTTTTCCAAATGTAGTTGTTCCGATCAATGTGCCATATTTGTAATCTTTGATCGCTCCGGCTAAAATCTCAGATGCACTTGCACTGTCTCCGTTGATCAGCACTGCAAGTGGATATTCCATGTAAGTGTCTCCACTTGACGTATATGTTTCGCGGTGACCGTTTTTGTCTTCCGTGTATACAACTGTGCCTTCCGGAAGAATATCATCTAAAATCTGTACAACAGCGGTAACAAGTCCGCCGCCGTTATAGCGCACATCCAGAACAAGCGCTTTCATCCCCTCGCTATCTAATTCTGCCACAGCTTTTTCAAACTGGTCTGCTGTTTCTGTTTCAAAAGAATCGATATGAATATAACCGATGTTATCACCAAGCATCTGGGAAGATACGCTCGGCAGTGTCACATTTTTGCGCTCCACGTCAAAGGACAGATTTTCCCCGGTTGAAGGACGATATACCTCCAAATGTACCGATGTTCCCTCCTCGCCACGGATCAGTTTTACCAGCTCTGTCACTTCCATGCTGGTCGCATCTGTTCCGTCGACCGAAGTGATCACGTCATCTGCAAGCAGTCCGGCTTCATCGGAAGGTGTTCCCTCATATATTTTTGAAATGGATACCACCATGGTATCCGGATCCTGTCTGAGGCCTGCACCAATTCCGTAATACTGTCCGGTAGTGCTCACCTGCATCTGTTTGTAATCTTCCTCATTATAATAGACGGAATATTTATCTCCAAGCCCGCTGATCATCCCTTCATACAGTCCATCTTTTAATTCGGTACCATCCACATTATCATAATAATACATATCCGTGTATGCCTTCAGTTCATTGATCTTCTGAACTGTTTTTGTATCCAGTATTGAATCTGTCTTAGCGGTTGCATTCGTTATGTAAATTTTCGTTCCCGTTATTTTAGTGACCACGTTCAGTGCGACAAATCCAACTAAAATCGTTCCTGCAATACCGCAGGCCACACCTTTTGCCATCTGTCCTTTTTTGCTTTTCTTCGGTTCTTCGATTGGCTCTGGCATAATCTCCGAAACCTGCTGCTCATTTTTATTTTCCATATTCTGTCTCCATTCCTGCGCTGTTTTTATGCTGCCGTTTTTGCTGCCGTTTTACACCGCTATTCCCACCTGTTGTGTGACCAGCCACATTTTTATTTTATATTGCCTTTTATACTACACTCCACATTACTTATCATATCATTCATATGTGAAAATTCGCTGTCCTACTACACAAACCCTACTCTCTTATAAGGATTTGGATGTCAAAAGGTGGTTCACAATTTGACAATCCCAAAATTAAAAGCCACCTTTTGACACCCAAATCCAACCAATTTAAAAAGGACCACCGCGCATTGCGGCAGTCCCAAAAACATCCGCATCATCTGCCCAGATAACTCCACGGGCTGACATAGCTTCCGTTTAATGATACACCAAAGTGTAAATGATTTCCAGTAGAAATACCGGTACTTCCGACCTGTGCGATCGTCTGTCCTGCTGAAACCGTCTGTCCAGGCGAAACAAGAAGTGCAGATGCATGCATATATACGGTATACAATCCGCCGCCATGATCGATCTCACATAGTTACCGGCAGCACTGCTGTAAGCCGCAGTCGTAACCGTTCCATCCGCCGCAGCCACGATCGCAGCGCCTCCGGACGCACCGATGTCAATTCCTTTATGATTGGAAGAAGCGCCTCCCATCGGCGACACACGCGTTCCATAATCACTGGTCACACGCGTACTGCTCGGACACGGCCAGGTAAACACACCTCCGGTATAATGGTTATCCTGTTTACCGGCAGCAGCCTTCTCTGCCTCAATGCGCCTGATCTCGGCAATGATCTCCTCCTGCGCCTGAATCTCCGCAGCATAATAATCCGCGTCGCTCTGTGCAGAATCAATGTTTCCCTCAATTCCGGCAAGTTCCGTCTCCCGCTGCTTCATAAGCGCTGCAACTGAAGCCTTTTCCTGCTCCACAGAGGCTTTCTCCTGCTCCACTTCTTTTTTCATTTCCTCTAACGTGGCATAGTCTTCTTCTAACTGCTGTTCCACGCCGTCAATATAGGCAACCGTCTCCTGATATTCCTTTAGCTTTTTCCGGTCATATTCCTGGATCTGTATGATATACTCAGCAGAATTTAAAAAATCCGAAAAACTTTCCGAATCAAAAAGTGCCTCAAAGTAAGACTCCTGTGCATTCTCATACATAAACTGTATGCGCACTTTCATGTCCGCATACTGCTGCTCTTCCTGCTTTTTTGCATCTTCAAGCTGGTCTTTTGTGTCCTCGATCTGATCCTTCTTCTCTGTCAGCTCCTGATTTTTCTGTGCAAGCTGGTTTTCTAAAGCTGTGATCCGGCTCGAAATATTCATGAGCTGCGTATTCAGATCATTTACTTTTGCCTGCACATCTCCCTTGGACTCTTTTAGCTCGTTTATCGTCTGTTTTGCCTTTTCCAGAGCTTTTTCCAAAGCCGCTTTTTCCTGCTGTGCCTCTTTTAAAGAAGTGGATGTATTTTCACTTTTCTTTGCGCTGCTGTTTTCTGCTGCTGACGTCATCTGCACTGTGGCAGCCATGCCGGTCATCACAATAAGCAATACCGCCGTTATCCTGTGTATCCATTGCCTTTTATTAATTATCATACCTTTAAATGTTTGCGGATCGTAATCCGGCTTCCGATAAATCCAATACCAACACCAAGTAACAGTGCCACAGGAACCAATGTGTGGAATACCTGGTCCACACTTAAAAACTGGATCATATTGCTGATAAATTTAAACTTATCTCCAATATATAATATGATCTTCTCATATAAAACATACAAAATGCCAAGCGGGATCGCCGCTCCGATCAGTCCGATCACAATTCCCTCAACAACAAACGGTGCCCGGACAAAATAATCTGTCGCACCGATCAGTTTCATGATACCGATCTCTTCACGGCGCACGGAAATACCGACTGTAATCGTATTGCTGATCAGGAAGACCGCAACACCGAGCAGGATCAGAATGATACCCGCGGAAATATAACCGATCAGACTGTTAAAATCGGTCAGTGTGTGCGCAACCATCTCCGACTGCTTTACTGAACGGATTCCATCTATAGACTCTAAATAAGTTACCAGCAGTACTCTGCATTGATATATCATTCATATAAATGGAATAGCTTGCTGAATTGGCAAGCGGATTATCGCCTGCAAAACTTGAAGCAGCATCTTCATTTCCATCAAAATAAACATCTTTAAAACTTTCCCACGCTTCATCTGCAGATGTATATTCGCAATGTGATACCTCAACACGCTGCTTGATCAGATCACCGATTTCCTCAATGCGCTGTTCTGAGATGCCCGCATCAAAAAATACTGTGACTGCAACACCGGATTCCGCATCCTTTACCATCGCCTGGAAGTTGGTCACGATCGAATAGAACAGACCAAACAGAAAAATACAGGCCGTCATCGTCGCTATGGATGCAAGCGAAAACATTTTATTTTTCCAGATGTTGACAAGTCCCTGTTTAATCGTATAGAAAAAAGTACTAATCCTCATAATCGTAGTCCCCCTCGCGTTTTAATACATCACGCTCAGTCAGGCTGCGGCTGATGGCATTATCGCCTGTCACAATACTGCTGGCTGTATCACTGTCATCCACGATCACACCCTTTTGCATGGTGATGACACGTTTGTTCATGGCTTTTACGATTTCAAGGTTATGTGTAACAACAACAACCGTTGTGCCATTGTTATTGATCTCCTCCATCAGTTTCATGATCTCCCAGGCATTATTGTTATCGAGATTACCGGTCGGCTCATCCGCAAGCAGGATCTTTGGCTTATTGATCAGTGCCCTTGCGATTGCAACTCTCTGCTGCTCACCACCGGATAACTGTTTGGGATAAGAACGATACTTTGCTGCCAGTCCTACCATGGAAAGCATCAGTGGTACATTCTTTTTGATGGAACGTGTGGACTCTCCGATGACCTTTTGGGCAAATGCGACATTATCGTAAATATTGCGGTCCTTTAACAAGCGGAAATCCTGAAATACCACGCCGATCTTACGACGGAATTTCGGGATTTGTCTTCGCCTGATCTTATTTAATTTCTGACCGTTTATCGTGATCGTACCCTCCGTCGGTTCAAGTTCCTTCAACAAAAGCTTGATCAGCGTAGATTTTCCAGAACCACTGTCCCCGACGATGAATACAAATTCTCCTTCCTCAATGTTAAGACTCACGTCATTAAGCGCAGGTATTCCCGCGGAGTACGACTTGCTGACATGTTCTAACTTAATCATAGTGCTTCTCCATTTCTAGTAGTCCAATGACTCCATGTACTTCATATATTTTACTACCATAAGTGCGATCTTAAATGTAATAGCATCTTCAAACACACGCAGATCAAGTCCGGTTGCCTTCTGCAGCTTGTCCAGACGATATACCAGCGTGTTACGGTGGATATAAAGCTGTCTGGAAGTCTCTGAAACATTCAGACTGTTCTCAAAGAACTTATTGATCGTTGTAAGTGTCTCCTCATCGAACTCATCCGGTGATTTCCCGTCAAAGATCTCCTTGATAAACATCTTACAGAGCGGGATCGGGAGCTGATAAATCAAACGTCCGATTCCAAGTGTTGAGTAAGCGATGACATCTTTTTCTTCAAAAAAGATCTTCCCTACGTCAAGTGCCATTCTTGCTTCTTTATAAGAACGTGATACTTCCTTGATCTCTCCGACGATCGTACCATATGCCACATGCACATCGCTGTCCGAATCAGAGCGGAACAGATTCACAATGACCTCTGCGGTCTTATTCATCTCCTCGTATCCTTCATTCTCCCCTACTTCTTTTACAACAATGATATTTTTCTCATCCACTGCTGTGACAAAATCTTTGGTCTTTCCACCGAAAATGCCACGGATGCGCTCCAGTTCATTGCCGTCTTTGTCGCGGTTGGTCTCCACGATAAACACAACACGTCTGACCTCTGTATCGATATGCAGCTTCTTTGCACGGTTATAAATATCAACTAAAAGCAGGTTATCCAAAAGCAGGTTCTTGATAAAGTTGTCTTTATCAAATCTCTCTTTATATGCTACCAGAAGATTCTGGATCTGGAAACTGGCAATTTTACCCACCATATAGACATCATCACTGTCGCCATTGGCAAGCAGGATATATTCTAACTGATGATCGTCAAACACCTTAAAAAACTGATAGCCGTTTACAACCTGGCTGTCTGCAGGAGATTCCACAAATGCAAGCGCCGGCTCCATATATTTGTCTGCTTCCGGAAATGTAGCAGCCAGCACCTTCCCCTCTACATCGATAATGCATAAATCAATGCGGGTAATCCCTTTTAACCCGTCAATCGTATTTTGAAGTATCTGATTTGAAATCATAAGCTCCACTCCTTCTATCTTCGTTTCATTTGAAACACACTCGGCAAATCAGGTTGCTGCAGCTGTCAGCTGTCCGAATGATCCTATGCCACAGTGCATAACCTCCATTGCACGCATGGGCAACTTTCACAATAAAAATATACCCATTGTCCCCACTCAAAAATACCTAGATTCTATTTTAATGCAAAACAGCAAAAAAAGAAAGAGGAAATGCATATTTTTTATGCACTTCCTCAATGTATGCTGCTTTTTTCCTATTTTTTACAGTGTACATAGTTCACAAAGAAAAAATTTATGACATCTGTTCCTGAAATCCTTCACCGAGCACTTCCCGCGCATCGGAAACGATCACAAACGCATCCGGATCTACTTCCCTTACGATCTCTTTTACCTGCACAATCTCTTTTTTGGATACTACGCAGTAAAGCATACATTTTTCTGCACCGGAATACATGCCCTTTGCCCGAAGTCCTGTAACACCGCGTTCTAACTCTGTCATGATACGTTTTGCCACCTGTTCATAGTGATCCGTAATGATAAATGCTGCTTTTGAGAATTTCAAGCCTTCCATCAGTGCATCTGATACCTTGCTCGTCACAAAGATCGCAACGATCGCATACAATACTGCGTGTACACCAAATACAAATAATCCGGCAACTACGACTGCACCATCTAAAAACTGTATGATCTGCACCACAGAATAATGTTTATAATAATGCTGGATCAGCGTCGCGACCATCTCTG
>ENA-OQBD01000758-OQBD01000758.1-human-gut-metagenome-genome-assembly--contig:-NODE-758-length-16639-cov-2.790516_pt1 | contig 16639 bp, 17 predicted proteins | sample MGYA00242742_ERZ504543 | MGnify/ENA primary metagenome ERZ504543 (study PRJEB26092, sample SAMD00036239) | human gut metagenome | host: Homo sapiens | study: EMG produced TPA metagenomics assembly of...
AGAATCTGTTTGATACCATCCATGATGCAGGTAAGAATGACTATGACTTCCTGCCTGATGGCAGTTACCGGTGGACTGCGAAAAAGTACGAAGCTAAACTGCATAATCTCTCGGACGTGTTGAGTGCCTTGTCGCGTAATCTGCTTCCTGAGGGACCGGCAGTAATTGGCGTGGCAGAAGTCGAGAATCATAGGGTACTGACGGATCTTGTCAGTCAGCCGGCTATGGCTAACTATAAGTTTGTTCATTATGAGGGACCCGACAGACGTGGCATTGACTGTGCACTTTTGTATGATCCGCAACAGTTTGCCGTGACGAACTCTAAACTGGTACTTTCCGCTCCGTTTGAAGGGGATACGGTGCATCTGACGCGCGGTTTCCTTATTGTAGACGGTAGAATGGCGGGTGAGCGTGTGTGTTTCATTGTGAATCACTGGCCTTCCCGCGGAGCGAAATCACCGGTGCGGGTGCATGCCGCCAGGCAGGTAAAGGCGTTGACGGACTCCTTGATGCATGAAGACAAAAAGCTGAAACTCTTTGTTATGGGAGATATGAATGACGATCCGATGGATGAAAGCATGCAGACTTTAGGGGCCCGTAAATATATATCGGGCATGAAAGCCAATCAGTTCTTCAATCCCTGGTGGGAAATACTGGAGGATAAGGGTGTGGGAACCTTGCTCTATCGTGGCAAGTGGAATCTGTTCGACCAGATTGTACTGTCCAGACCGTTGGTGAAAGCGAAAAAAGGACTGCGTTACGACCATAGCGAGGTTTTTATCCGCGACTACCTGATTCAGCAGGATGGTAAATACAAAGGTTCACCTTTGCGTACTCATGGCGGGCGCGTATGGCTGAACGGTTACAGCGACCATTTACCTACGATTATCTATCTGAAAAGATAATATATAATAATGTGTAAATAACAGGCCGGAAAACAAACTCGCTTTCCGGCTTTTTTGTTTATAGAGGTAAGAACGCAAAAGGAGAGAATGAACAGACAGATGCAAAAACTTTGTAATATAGAGATTACAATATTCTGTTAATTCAAGCCAATAGCTTTAAAATAGAATGGATTTGACTGGTGAGTAGAGGTATTTTATTCTTCTCTTGTTCTTCTTTTTAAAGGATAATGCTTACTTTTGCGTAGAATTTTAATTCACTAACAATAAACTTTAAACAAAATGGTTAATTACAAAGATTTAGGCCTTGTAAACACAAGAGAAATGTTTGCTCGCGCTATCAAAGGTGGATATGCAATCCCTGCATTCAACTTCAATAACATGGAACAGATGCAGGCTATCATCAAGGCTGCAGTAGAGACTAAGTCTCCGGTTATCCTTCAGGTATCTAAGGGTGCTCGCCAATATGCTAACGCTACTTTGCTGCGTTACATGGCTCAGGGCGCTGTGGAATATGCTAAGGAACTGGGCTGCAAACATCCTGAAATTGTTCTTCACCTTGACCACGGAGATACTTTTGAAACTTGTAAAAGCTGTATCGATTCAGGTTTCTCCTCAGTAATGATTGACGGTTCACATCTTCCATACGAAGAAAATGTTGCTTTGACAAAGAAGGTTGTTGATTATGCTCATCAATTCGATGTTACAGTGGAAGGTGAACTTGGCGTGTTGGCTGGTGTAGAAGATGAAGTATCTGCTGAACACCATACTTATACCAATCCGGAAGAAGTTATCGATTTCGCTACTCGTACAGGTTGTGACTCTTTGGCTATTTCTATCGGTACTTCTCATGGTGCATACAAGTTCAAACCCGAACAATGCCACGTAGATCCTGCTACAGGTCGTCTGGTTCCTCCTCCTTTGGAATTTGCCGTATTGGATGCTGTAATGGAGAAACTTCCTGGATTCCCTATCGTTCTTCACGGTTCTTCTTCAGTTCCTCAGGAAGAAGTTGATACAATCAATCAATTCGGCGGTAAGTTGGAAGCAGCTATCGGTATTCCCGAAGAGCAACTGCGCAAGGCTGCGAAGTCTGCAGTTTGCAAAATCAATATCGACTCAGACTCTCGTTTGGCTATGACTGCTGCTGTTCGTAAGGTGTTTGCTGAGAAACCGGCTGAATTTGACCCGCGTAAATATCTGGGTCCGGCTCGTGACAACATGGAGAAACTTTACAAGCACAAAATCGTTAACGTGCTTGGTTCTGAAAAACAAATTGGCTCAATTGGACTGATAAGGTTAATTTGATTATAAAAATAGGGAGTGCATTTTAATGCACTCCCTATTTGTTTTTAGGTACGGACTTTATGGATTTATCCATGTCTATTTAGTCCGTACCTGATTTATGTCAAACCTGAATTTATTTACAATTCGATGATTATGGGATTCACGCGCTTCCATCTTCAACTCTTTTTCAAAGAGAATTGTTTTGCCGCTTAGAATATCTTTTCCTTGTTTCTTGTCTTTCAAAATTTCTTTGTAGAATTTTAAAGGAACGGTGGTTTCTGAATCTGTACCGTTCAGCATTACGAAAACAATTTTGCCCTCATACTGACGGGCATAGGCATATACGCCGTTTGTACCATAAACTGAGTCATACTGCCTTTGGCAATCACATTGTTTCCTTTACGCCAATTCAGTATTGTTTTGTAGAAATTGTAGCAATCGTTTTGAAATTTTGCTGCGGCCTTCAGCTGTCAGTGCGGTTTCTTTATCGTCTGCCCAGCCGCCGGGGAAGTCTTTACGAACATAACCGTCGCTCTTGCTCTTTACGCCGTTCATCATAATCTCCGTTCCGTAGTATAATTGCGGAATGCGTCGGGTGGTGAGCAACAGGGTAGAGGCTTGTTTCAGCATCGGAAGGTTTTCGCCTTCACCCAAAAAGCGGTCAGTGTCGTGATTCTCGATGAAAGCGAGTACCGATTCCGGATTCGGATAAAGAAAATCATATACGAAACTGTTATACACTCGGTCTAATCCTTTAAACCAAGTTTCTGTTTCCTCCGTTTTGGCAATGTTGATTTTATCATAGAAACTGAAATCCATTACCGTCTTCAGATTGCTGTTTTTAGGAGCGGACAGTTTGGAGTCCTTTTGCCACCATGCGGTATATGCCGGTTCGGTTACCCATGTTTCGCCTACGGTGTTATAGTTAGGGTATTCTTCATTCAACTCTTTCATCCAGTTGCTCATGGCATCATAGTCGGCATAGGGGTAAGTATCCATACGGATACCGTCTATGTCGGCATATTCAATCCACCAGAAACTGTTCTGAACGAGATAACGGTATACATGCGGATTCTTTTGGTTGAGGTCGGGCATGGCGGTTACGAACCAACCGTCATTCATCTGGCTGAAATCGTATTTCGAAGCATAAGGGTCTACGTGGGGAGTCAGTTTGAAGGATGTCTGCACAAAGTTATTTTCATGGTCGGGGTTGTTGAACCAATCTTTGCAAGGCATGTCTTTTATCCATATATGCTCTACACCGCAGTGGTTGAAAATCATATCCATTACAATTTTTAATGCCGCGTGTATGAGATTTTTCGATGAGCTGCTTATACTCTTCATTGGTGCCGAAGCGGGGATCTACTTTATAATAATCGGTGGTGGCATAGCCGTGGTAGGAACCGCCGGTCATGTTGTTTTCCAATACCGGAGTAAACCACAAGGCGGTTACGCCTAAATCGGAAAAGTAATCAAGGTGCTGTTCGATACCTGCGAGGTCGCCGCCATGACGAGCATTTGGGTCGTTGCGGTCTACCTTATATTCTGCCATGCCTGCTATTTGGTCGTTGTCCGGGTTGCCGTTGGCAAAACGGTCGGGCATTAACAGATAGAGTGCGTCGGATGCATCGAAACCTTTGTGCTCGCAGCCTTTTTTGGCACGTTCTTTTAGCTCATATTCTTTGACGAACTTTTTCTTGCCTTGCGTGAAGGTGAGTGGCATTTTACCGGGTTTCACGTTTTTATCCAGTCTGAGGTAGACCAGCAGGTAATTATTGCTTTCCAATTTGACTGTGCTGCTCAGCGAGACGCCGGGATAGTTGACAGATACCGTTGCATTGCCGATGCCTTCACCATATACCATTAGCTGAAGTTCGGGGTTTTGCATACCAGTGTACCAAAATGGTGGATCGATTTTGTTTACGTTCATGGCTGCGTACGTACTGAGGGAAAGTAGGAGTGTTCCTAAAATGAAGAATACTTTTTTCATGATATTAGCTTTTCGTTATTTTCTCCGCTAAATTAAAAAAATAGCGGAGAAGGCTGTTACCTCTCCGCTATTATCCTTTATGCAGGTTATGCAAACGTTTTCACTGCTTACATCAGGAATCCCAACAGAATACCGGCAGCTACTGCTGAGCCGATAACGCCCGCTACGTTCGGACCCATGGCATGCATCAACAGGTAGTTGGTTGGATCATATTCCAAACCTACTACTTGAGAGATACGTGCGGAGTCAGGCACTGCAGATACGCCTGCATTACCAATCAGCGGATTAATCTTGTTGCCTTTCTTCAGGAAGATATTGAATATCTTCACAAAGATTACACCGGAAGCGGTTGCGATAATGAATGAGAATGCACCCAAACCAAAAATCCACAATGAGTCTGTAGTCAGGAATTCGGATGCTTGTGTGGAAGCACCTACAGTCAGACCAAGCAGAATCGTGATGGTATCAATCAGCGGACCGCTGGCTGTGTTAGCCAGACGACGGGTTACACCACTCTCTTTTAGTAAGTTACCGAAAAATAGCATACCTAACAAAGGCAAACCGGACGGAACAAGGAAACAGGTAAGTAACAGACCGATAATCGGGAACATTACTTTTTCCGTATGAGAAACTGCACGTGGCGGTTTCATGCGGATAAGACGCTCGTTCTTGCTGGTCAGCAGACGCATGATAGGCGGTTGGATTACCGGTACTAATGCCATATAGGAATAGGCGGACACGGCAATTGCACCCATCAGGTTGGGAGCCAGTTTGGACGAAAGGAAAATGGCTGTCGGACCGTCGGCACCACCGATGATACCGATAGCACCAGCTTGCATCGGATCGAATCCGATAGCCAAAGCAGTCATGTATGCACCGAAAATACCGAATTGTGCGGCAGCACCGACTAGCATCAGCTTCGGGTTAGAGATTAGAGCGGAGAAATCCGTCATAGCTCCGATACCCAGGAAAATAAGTGGCGGATACCAACCGGAAGTTACCCCTTGATACAGAATGTTAAGTACAGACCCTTCCTCATAGATACCGACTTTTAATCCGGCTTCCATATTGAAAGGGATATTACCGATCAGCATACCGAAACCGATAGGAATCAGCAACATCGGCTCAAATTCCTTGGCAACAGCCAAGTATATGAAGAATAAACCTACCAGAATCATTACCAGATGTCCGCCTGTTGCATTGGCAAAACCTGTATAAGTCCAGAAGTCTGCAAGGTTATTTCCTAAAAATGTGATAAATTCTCCCATATTATTCAATAATTACAAGGTCAGTACCTTCGAGTACGGATTCTCCTTTACTAACATTAATAGCGGTAATTTTACCGTCTTTGTCGGCATTGATATTGTTCTCCATTTTCATGGCCTCCAGGATAATGATAACCTGGCCTTTCTTCACGGTATCACCCACATTGACTTTGATGTCAAGGATAACACCTGGCAGCGGAGATTTTACACCTGACTTGCCTGTTGAAGCAGCAGCCGGTTTTACAACTGGAGCAGTCGGGGCAGCTGGGGCTGCACTAACAGGGCGTACTACCGGTTTGACTGCAACTTTCGGAGCTTTTTCCATTTCTACTTTGTAGGGAGTACCGTTCACTTCTACGTGAGCGATGTTGTCTTCAATATCTCCAATAGTAACTTTATATGCGTTACCGTTGATTTTGTATTTATATTCTTTCATCGTTTTATCTTTATTAAAGGTGACTTTACTTTCTCTGAGGGGTTTCACGCAACGTGTAAATCTTTGAACTCCAAGGTGAATAGCTGCGTTTTACGCGGGTAATGGTGAGTACGGTGTCTTCCACATCGTGTACATCACTCTGCATTTCGTGCAATGCCAGGGAAATGGCTGCGAATACTTCACCCGGTGCTTCTCCCAGTTGTTTTTCTTTAGCCTCTTTTTTATCGGTAATGCCCTTAGCGCGCATTGCGTTACGTTTGCTGAGGTTTACAGAAATCTTGCCTATAATCTTGAAAGAGATATAAAGAAGGAGTAATCCGGAAAATACTACACTCATGGCGGAAATAGCCATACCGATACCTATACTGTCATGCTCTTCAAACTTCTCCATTTTAGCATTGCTGTCAATGGTTTTGTTATTGGTGCTTGGAGTTACATACTTATCGGACGCATCTCCTTTTACTTCCCATTCCGGAGTGGCATCACTGACACGTGCATAAGATTGGTTGGCTTGTAATGTTCCGGCGGGTACCACAATCTGGTCCAGTAATTTCTTGCCGGAATCGTATAAGCCGATCCAATTGGCGTTCTGGCTGTCTAACTTAAAGTTGGTATGGAAAGTACCGCGATTAGGTTCTCCGTCTGCCCAAAACAGCGCGTGCTGACGAGGTTTTACCAAAGTCAGGACATCACCTTTCGGGATGAAATAGGTAGCGGTGTCACCCGGTTGGCTGCTGAATTTCAGATAGCAACCTGCAAGGTCGGCGCTGCCGTATGATCTGTTGAATATTTCAATCCATGCGCTGTGCACACCGTAGTCATCCTGATAGTTGCTTTCGTTGGTGATAAGCACTTCATTCAGCAACAGTTTAGAGTTTGACTCCTTTTCTCCACAAGAAGAACAGAACCCCAGCACCAGCATCAATGAAAGGAATATTCCGATTTTTGTTTTATTCATAAATTTGAGTTTTTATTTTTTAATTCTCAACTGTTAATTCTCAATTCTTAAAGAGGAATATTACCATGTTTCTTGGCCGGGTTGGTCAATTTCTTGGTTTGCAGTTGTTGCAGGGCGCGGATAATGCGGAAACGCGTGTTGCGCGGTTCGATAACATCATCGATATAGCCATACTTGGCTGCATTGTAAGGATTGGCAAACAGTTTGGTATATTCAGCTTCTTTTTCAGCCAGGAACTGAGCCGGATTTTCTTGCTCTTTAGCCTCGCGTGCATACAGAACTTCTACCGCACCTGCACCACCCATAACTGCGATTTCAGCAGTAGGCCATGCATAGTTCATGTCACCACGAAGTTGCTTACAGCTCATTACGATGTGCGAACCGCCATAGGATTTGCGTAGGGTGATAGTAACTTTAGGTACGGTAGCTTCACCGTAGGCATACAGCAATTTGGCACCGTGCAGGATAACACCGTTGTACTCCTGACCGGTTCCGGGAAGGAAGCCCGGTACATCTACCAAAGATACGATAGGAATATTGAAAGCATCGCAGAAACGGACGAAACGTGCGCCCTTACGAGAAGCGTTGCTATCAAGTACACCTGCCAGATATTTGGGCTGGTTGGCTACAATGCCGACTGATTGTCCGTTGAAACGGGCAAAACCGATAATGATATTCTTGGAATAGTCTTTCTGAATTTCAAGGAACTCTCCGTTGTCAACGATAGCACCGATAACTTCGTACATATCGTAAGGCTTGTTCGGATTGTCAGGGATAATATCGTTCAGAGAATCTTCCAGACGGTCGATGGGATCTGTACAATCTGTGTAAGGAGCTTCTTCCAAATTATTTTGAGGAATGTAGCTCAGTAGCTTGCGGATAAGTGCAAGACCTTCCTCTTCGGTCTTTGCAGTGAAGTGAGTTACACCGGATTTGGTAGAGTGTACGCTTGCACCACCCAAATTTTCCTGGCTGACATCTTCTCCGGTTACGGTCTTTACCACTTTCGGACCAGTAAGGAACATGTAGGACGTTCCTTCCATCATTAGTGTAAAGTCAGTCAGGGCAGGAGAATAAACCGCACCACCGGCACAAGGACCGAAGATACCGGAAATTTGGGGAATAACGCCGGAAGCAAGAATATTGCGTTGGAAAATCTCGGCATATCCGGCTAAAGCATTGATACCTTCTTGAATACGTGCACCACCCGAGTCGTTGATACCGATACAGGGAGCACCCATCTTCATTGCTTGATCCATGATTTTGCAAATCTTCAAAGACATGGTTTCCGACAATGAACCGGCAGAAACAGTGAAATCCTGTGCGAAAATGTAGACCAGGCGACCGTCGATGGTACCGCAACCGGTAACCACACCGTCGCCGGGGTAGTGTTTCTTTTCCATACCGAAATTCGTACATCTGTGCTCAACAAACATGTCCATTTCTTCGAAACTTCCTTCATCGAGTAACATTGCTATACGCTCGCGAGCTGTATATTTCCCTTTCTCATGTTGCTTTGCAATCGCTTTTTCACCACCACCAAGACGCGCAGCCGTACGGCGGTCAATAAGCTCTTTAATTTTCTCAAGTTGATTACTCATATTCTTTATTTATGATTTATGATTTCAGATTTATGTTTCGGATTTATGATTTCAAACCATAAATCTTTATTCTCCTTTTTCGCAAAGTTCCGTCAATACGCCGAGTGTGGATTTCGGATGCAGGAATGCGATGTTCAAGCCTTCCGCACCTTTACGGGGAGCTTTGTCAATCAGGCGGATACCTTTTCCTTCAACTTCTGCGAGAGCGTTTGCCACTCCGTCTTCCACAGCAAATGCCAAATGGTGCATACCGCCGTTACCGTTGTTCTTTTCGATGAATTTGGCAATGGTGCTTTCGGGAGAAGTGGGTTCGAGCAACTCAATTTTCACGTCACCTACTTTCAAGAAAGCGGTTCTTACCTTTTGATCTTCTACGGTTTCAATGTTGTAGCATTTTAAACCTAATACATTTTCGTAGTACGGAAGGGCTTCTTCAATGCTTTTTACAGCAATGCCTAAATGTTCAATGTGCGAAATTTTCATAACAGTTTTTATTAATGTTGGTATTCAATTCCAAATTTTTAAAATCAGCAGTACAAAGAAAGATATTTCTACTTGAATAAAGAAATTTTTCGCCAATTAATTATAAAGGTATTTCTTCTTAAAATGATTTTATAATTGAGACAACTGGTCGTTATTTTATCTATTGATGGTACTCGTTTTTTGTTATAAAAGAGATTCAAAAGCTTTTTTTGTTATATCTTTGTCAGTAGAATTTCAATCGGACAAATATTATGTCACATTTAGCTCCCTTGATCGCCGATTTGGCATTGATACTGATTTGCGCCGGAATAATGACGCTATTATTTAAAAAACTGAAACAACCGTTAGTCTTGGGGTATGTCGTTGCAGGCTTCTTGGCCAGTCCTCACATGGCTTATACCCCTTCGGTGATGGATACGGCAAACATACAGACTTGGGCGGACATCGGCGTTATTTTCTTGCTGTTTGCTTTGGGGCTGGAGTTTAGCTTTAAGAAAATAGTCAAGGTGGGGGGAGCCGCTATAATCGCTGCTTGTACAATTATATTCTGTATGATATTGTTGGGCGTGGCAGTTGGCACGGCTTTCGGATGGAAACGGATGGACTGCATTTTCTTGGGCGGTATGATAGCCATGTCTTCCACTACTATTATCTATAAGGCATTTGATGATTTGGGCATGCGCAAGAAAAAGTTTACCGGGCTGGTGCTCAGTGTGTTGATTTTGGAAGATATTCTTGCCATTGTCCTGATGGTTATGCTGTCTACCATGGCAGTCAGTCATAATTTTGAAGGGACGGAAATGCTGGGCAGTATAGCAAAACTGTTATTCTTTCTTATATTGTGGTTTGTGGTCGGCATCTATTTGATTCCTGTTCTGTTGAAAAAATGTCGGAAGCTGATGAGTGAGGAGACTTTGCTGATTGTATCGCTCGGGCTTTGTTTCGGTATGGTTGTGCTTGCTGCCCATACGGGATTTTCAGCAGCGTTCGGCGCTTTTATCATGGGGTCTATTCTGGCTGAAACGGTAGAGGCGGAAAGTATTGAACGTCTGGTTAAGCCGGTAAAAGATTTATTCGGTGCCATATTCTTTGTATCTGTAGGTATGATGGTAGACCCTTTGATGATAGTAGAATATGCGGGTCCTATTGTTGTCATCACATTGGCGGTTATTGTCGGGCAATCGTTGTTCGGCACATTGGGAGTATTGCTTGCAGGGCAGCCGCTTAAGACGGCTATGCAATGCGGATTCAGTTTGACGCAGATTGGAGAATTTGCTTTTATCATCGCTTCTTTGGGAGTGTCTTTGCATGTAACAAGTCATTTTCTGTATCCTATAGTGGTGGCTGTATCTGTCATTACTACCTTTCTTACCCCTTATATGATTCGTTTTGCAGAGCCGGCTTCCAATTTTGTCGATACGCATTTGCCGGAACGGTGGCAGAAATTTTTGCTGCATTATGCTTCCGGTTCGCAGACTGTGAATCATGAGAGTTTATGGAAGAAACTGATATTTGCTTTGTTGCGTATTACGGTGGTTTATTCCATTGTAAGTGTGGCGGTGATTGCTATCGCATTCCGCTTCCTTGTACCGTTTTTCAAGGGAAACTTGCCTGGGATTTGGGGCTCTTTATTGTCTGCTTTGGTCATTGTTCTGTTTATTTCTCCTTTTCTGCGAGCCATCATGATTAAGAAAAACCATTCGGTAGAATTCGTAACATTGTGGCGCGACAGTCGGGGAAATCGCGCTCCATTGGTAGCTACTATTGTGCTGCGAATTCTGTTGGCAGTTTCTTTTGTGATGTTTGTAATAGCCGGACTGTTTAAACTGTCGGTTGGTCTTGTCTTTGGAGTTGCGGTACTGCTGGTTATAGTGATGATACTTTCCAGACAGTTGAAGCGGCAGTCTATAATGATTGAACGTACATTTTTTTCAGAATTTGCGGTCGCGGGATATGCGTGCGGAATATTTGGGCGAGAAGAAGCCTGAATATGCAGGCCGTCTGCTTTCGCGTGATTTGCATTTGACGGATTATGAGATTCCCGGGGAATCGGCTTGGGCAGGCAAGACGCTGGCGGAGTTGAATTTTGGCAAGCGTTATGGGGTGCATGTCGTTTCTATTCTTCGTGGACGCAGGCGGATAAATATTCCCGGTGCTTCTGTGCGTCTCTTTCCTTTAGATAAGATACAGGTTATTGCTACTGATGAAGAATTGAATGTGTTTGGTGAGGAAATGAATAAGCTTTCAACGATAGCTGCGGACGCCGTGGAAAAAAGTGAGATGATACTGCGTCAGTTGCGTATCGATGCAAATTCTCCGTTCTTGGGTAAAACATTGAAAGATGCAGGCATACGCGAGAAATACCACTGCCTGATTGTTGGAGTGGAGCGAGGAGGGGAAACTTTGCATGCTCCTGACGTGCACGAGCCTTTTGTCGAGGAGGATGTAGTATGGATTGTCGGTGAGAATGTCGATGTGTACAAATTGGTCGGTGAAAATGATGAGAATGTCGACCTGTGATATTGGAATAACGGTTATCTTTGCTTTACGAACATAAACTTTAAAAAAGAAATATCATGAAAAGTGATCCGAAAGACTGTCTGTACTGTCAGAATAATGAAACGTTGCATAATCTGATGATTGAGATTGCGCAGCTTAGTGTGTCACGTGTCTTCCTTTTTAAGGAACAAACTTATCGCGGGCGCTGCCTTGTGGCTTACAAAGAGCATGTCAATGACTTGAATGAACTAACGGATGAGGAACGCAATGCTTTCATGGCTGATGTTGCCCGTGTGACTCGTGCCATGCAAAAAGCTTTTAATCCGGAAAAGATTAATTATGGTGCGTATTCAGACAAATTATCTCATCTTCATTTTCATTTGGCGCCGAAATATGTAGATGGTCCCGATTATGGTGGTACTTTCCAGATGAATCCGGGAAAGGTGTATCTGACGGATGTCGAATATCAGGAATTGGTTGAAGCGGTGAGAAGCAAACTTTGAAAGAGAATGAAGTATAAAGTATAAATTGGCAATGAGCATGATTTATGAATGACAAATGGTTATGTAATATCATATCATAGCCATTTATACCTTATACTTCGTATTTTATATTTTATTTAAAATTTTGTCCATTACCCAGTTTGTCAGTGTTGCGCTTTCGCCATCGCAGTTACAGATTGATTTGCCAAGTAAATGGTCTACAACAGCTTGAATAAGCGGTTGCTGGACGTAAATGGGGTTTTCTACAGGGATTTCTTCCCTTCCTCGTTCGGTGTGTAAGGCTATGGGATCATAGGTAAATACAGAAAAGCATATCATACCTTTGTCTCCGATGATTTCGATACGGTCTTCACGTGCAGACTCATGTGCAACGAAACACCACGAGCCGCTGCCTACCAGACCGCTGTCAAATTGGAAACAGGCACTGAGGGTATCCTCTGCAGAATATAGTCCGCCACGGTTGCTCTTGTATCCGTTGGCTTCAAGAATATATCCGAACATATCTTGCAGTATGTCTATCTGGTGTGGAGCCAAATCATAAAAATAACCGCCACCGGCGATATCGGGCTGTACACGCCAGGGTAGGTTTTCCTTGTTATAGTCCAGATCGCGAGGTGGCTGGGCAAAGCGAATTTGTATATTGATGACATTTCCGATGGCCCCTTCTTCCACCAATGACTTTACTTTCAGGAAATAAGGAAGATAACGGCGGTAATAGGCTACAAAACAAGGTATGCCGGTCTCTTGGGAAATACGGTTGATGCGGCAACACTCTTCATAAGTCACTGCCATCGGCTTTTCTATGTATACCGGTTTGCCGGCTTTCATGGACATAATGGCATATGTGGCATGGGAAGAGGGTGGGGTGGCAATATATACGGCATTTACGTCTTCATCATTAATCAGTTCCTGTGCATCATTGTACCATTTGGCAATGCCTCTTTCTTTGGCATAAGCTTTGGCTTTGGAGATATCCCGACTCATCACAGCTACCACTTCGGAGTGTTCAATTTTTTGAAATGCAGGTCCACTTTTGTATTTGGTCACTTCTCCGCAGCCGATAAATCCCCATTTTATTATTTTCTCACTCATACTTGTATATTATTCTTCAAAGTCGAAATCAAAATCAAAGTCATCCACGAATTCAGGCGCAGTGAAGTCTTCCAGTTCACGGCGATCCTTTTTGGTGGGGCGGCCCGTTCCCTTAGCGCGGTTGATAAATCCGCTGATTTTGCTCATTTCCAACAATTCATATTGCTCCGGGGCGGTTATGTTCTCCATCATTTCGGGAACAAGCTTGGCGCCTACACGCTTTTCAATAGTCTGTAGTACTTTGAAAGAATAGGTAACCGGCGGTTTGCGTACTTGTATTACATCTCCCGGCTTCACCATTCGAGCTGCCTTTGCAAGTGCACCATTGATACTGATACGTCCTTTTTTGCAGGCTTCGGCTGCAATTGTACGTGTCTTGAATATGCGTACAGCCCACATCCATTTGTCTATTCTTGCTTCACTCATTTCTTGTTGAACTGATTCATTGTAATGTCTATGCCGGCGAGACAGAAACTTTTAATGATTTCGCCGGCTGTTTTCAGGCGTTCATCCATTGTTTTCCAGTCTTCGTCCGTAAAGTGTCCCAAAACGAAATCCACTTGTCCGCCGCGGGGAAAATCATTACCGATACCAAAACGCAGGCGGGCATAGTTTTGGGTACCTAATGTGGCTGCAATATGTTTCAGTCCGTTATGTCCCGCATCGCTTCCTTTCCCTTTCAGCCGCAGGGTGCCGAAAGGTAGTGCCAAATCATCTACTACAATCAGTACGTTTTCCAACGGAATGTTCTCTTTTTGCATCCAATAGCGTACGGCATTTCCACTCAGATTCATGAAAGTAGACGGTTTCAGCAATATCAGTTGGCGTCCTTTGACCGACATGGTAGCTGTAAAACCATAGCGTCCGTCATTAAAGGTTATTCCGGCTGCTTGAGCTAAAGCATCTACTACCATGAAGCCTATATTATGGCGGGTTTCGTGATATTCGGGACCGATATTGCCTAAACCGGCAATTAGATATTTCATTTTTATATACTTGGCTTTAATGATAATTCAGATAAAAAGAGAGGAACGCGGATTATCGCAGTTGTCCGCGGATATGAAATCTGCGTCGTCTGCGTTAATCCGCGTTCCGGAATATCTCGTTTGCTTACTAAGAAAGCGCCGATTAGTTGTTTGCAGCAGCTGCAGCAGCACCTCTTGCGGCACGAGTCAGCTTAACAGCACATACAACGGCTTCTTTAGCATTCAACAGTTCCAAACCTTCGTAGCTTAATTCACCTACTTTTACCGTTTTGCCCAATCCCAAATGAGATACATTGACAATCAGTTTTTCAGGAATAGCGTTGTACAAAGCTTTAACTTTCAGTTTACGCATCTGCAGAGTCAGCTTACCACCGGCTTTCACACCTTCTGCCAGACCTTCCATTTGTACGGGAACTTCCATTACGATAGGTTTAGTTTCATCAATCTGATAGAAGTCAACGTGCAGGATAGTATCTTTTACCGGGTGGAATTGAATATCTTTCAAGATAGCATTTACTTTCTTGCCATCGATAATCAGGTCAACCACGTAGATGTGCGGAGTATAAACCAAATTGCGCAGACCTTCTGCCGGTACAGTGAAATGAACATTTTCACCTGCTCCGTAGAGTACGCAAGGTACACCGTTGTCTTTACGAATAGCTTTCAAAGCTCTTGCTTGTTCCGAAGAACGCTCTGCAATAGTTCTTGCAGTTCCTTTTACTTCAATTGATTTCATTTTAATTTCTTTTTGTGTTACTCTAAATTAAGTAGATTATTGCTTAATTCACCATCACACGATGTGGTTCACCACACGATGTTGCAAAAAATGCGGTGCAAAAATACCGCTTCTTTTTGAATTATCAAAAGGTTTCCTTTAAAATCAATATCTATTTTAATTTCTCCGTCAAGCGGAGAATCTTTATCTTTCTGTTCTTCTGCCGGCTGCACATTATCAGGTTGTTCTTCATTGTCGTTGCGGCGCATAAAACATCCTTGCTGTTCCTGAATGAAGCTAATAGCCTGTTGCAGGCCATTCATGAATTTTTCAAAATCTTCTTTGTACAAAAAGATTTTATGTTTTTCAAAACTAACCTGTGATTCATCTCCTTCACCCGTTACTATCTTCTTGCTTTCAGTGATAGCAAGGAACATTTCGTCCTTTCTGTTTTTCTTAACGTCTAAATAATAGATGCGCTTGCCTGCTTTAATGGATTGGGAGAATACTATTTCTTTGTCGCTCACGTCCAGTCCGCTTTTCTTTTTTAAAAGTCTTCCATATTATAGCTATCTTGTTGTAATCGGGTTCAAAATTGACGATTTTTTTTAAACTGTCAAAAGAAAAAGCCCGGATAATGATTATCTGCATTAAAAAATGTGATTTATTTATGTAAACTCATTAAAAATATCTACTTTTGCACCTCGTTAAAACACCAGTATTTACTTTAGTTATGATAAACAGAGTTCTTATTCGTCTTAAGATTATACAGATTGTATATGCTTATTATCAGAATGGCAGTAAAAATTTAGATGCTGCGGAGAAAGAGTTGTTCTTTAGTCTCTCCAAGGCATATGACCTTTACAATTATCTGCTTATGTTGATGATAGCCTTGACGAACTACGCACAAAAGCGCATTGATGCGGCAAAAGCAAAGTTGGCTCCCACAGCCGAAGAGTTGTATCCGAACATGAAGTTTGTAGAAAACAAATTCATTTCCCAACTGGAAGTGAACAGGCAGTTGATGGACTTTATCTCCAACCAGAAACGTACGTGGGAGAATGATGAAGATTTTGTTAAAGGATTATTTGAAAAGATTGTAGCGTCTGATATATATAAGGAATATATGGCTTCTTCCGAAAACTCTTACGAGGCAGATCGTGAATTATGGAGAAAGCTTTATAAGACATTCATTTTCAATAATGAGGAACTTGATATATTGCTCGAAGATCAAAGCCTTTATTGGAATGACGACAAGGAAATTGTGGATACATTCGTTCTGAAAACAATCAAACGCTTTGATGAGAAGAATGGCGCGAATCAGCCGTTATTGCCTGAGTTTAAGGATGATGAAGATCAGGAGTTTGCCCGCCGTTTGTTCCGCCGTGCTATTCTGAACTGCGATTACTACCGTCATCTTATCAGCGAAAACACACGTAACTGGGATTTGGACCGTGTAGCTTTTATGGATGTAGTTATCATGCAGTGTGCATTGGCCGAAATATTGAGTTTTCCGAACATTCCCGTCAGCGTTTCGTTGAATGAGTATGTAGATATAGCCAAAGTGTACAGTACAGCCAAGAGTGGCAGTTTTGTCAATGGCACTTTGGATGGAATAGTTAAGGAATTGAAAAAAGAAGGGAAGTTGTCGAAAAACTGATACCTTTGTTGAATAATAAAAATCGAATATTTCTTACATAGCCGTTTATTCATTTATTTGAGTAAGCGGCTTTTTTCATCCCTATTTTTCGGAATAGGATATTTTTTGTAGAAGGAGGAGGTTTATTTGAACACGCAAATCATCGCCATCGCCAACCAGAAAGGCGGCGTTGGCAAAACAACAACCTGTGCGAACTTGGGAATAGGTCTGGCACAGGCCGGAAAGAAAGTGCTTCTGATCGACGGGGACCCGCAAGGAAGCC
>ENA-OQBD01000759-OQBD01000759.1-human-gut-metagenome-genome-assembly--contig:-NODE-759-length-16608-cov-10.447242_pt1 | contig 16608 bp, 13 predicted proteins | sample MGYA00242742_ERZ504543 | MGnify/ENA primary metagenome ERZ504543 (study PRJEB26092, sample SAMD00036239) | human gut metagenome | host: Homo sapiens | study: EMG produced TPA metagenomics assembly of...
AGCTGTTGTAATGTCATAAGTAAAGTTCCCTTTCTGGTATAAATTAATATGCGAAACTGCCATTCGCGGTGGAGAGAAAATGCCGCGGATGGCAGTGTTCGCTGATATCTATTATTTTAAAATCTGAAGCTGTTCCCTTTTATTTGGCAAATAGGGCTGTGGAATAGTATCTGTCTCCGTTATCCGGCAGGAGCACAACGATGGTTTTGCCTTTATTTTCCTCTCGTTTTGCGAGCTGGATCGCCGCATACAGAGCTGCTCCGGAGGAAATTCCTGCGAGAATCGCTTCCTCGGCTGCCAGATATCTTCCGGTCTCGAAAGCGTCCTCATTTTCTACTTTGATGATTTCATCGTAAATGCTGGTGTTCAGGGTATCCGGCACAAAGCCTGCGCCAATTCCCTGGATTTTGTGCGGTCCGGAAACGCCGTCGGACAGTACCGGGGAGGATGCCGGTTCTACTGCTACGATTTTTACTTCCGGTTTTTTCTCTTTTAAATATTCACCCGTTCCGGTGATGGTTCCGCCGGTGCCGACACCTGCAACAAAGATATCAACCTCTCCGTCGGTGTCTTCCCAGATCTCCGGTCCTGTTGTCTTTTTGTGGGTTGCCGGGTTTGCCGGGTTCACAAACTGGCCTGCGATAAAGCTGTTCGGAATCTCTTTGGCAAGCTCATCGGCTTTCTCGATTGCACCCTTCATTCCCTTCGTTCCATCGGTCAGAACAACTTCTGCGCCGTATGCTTTTACAATATTGCGGCGCTCCACACTCATTGTCTCCGGCATGGTAAGGATCATGCGATAGCCTTTTACGGTTGCTGCCGCTGCCAGTCCGATTCCGGTGTTTCCGGAAGTCGGCTCAATGATAACGGAACCTTCTTTTAAGAGACCTTTTGCTTCAGCATCCTCAATCATCGCTTTTGCAATACGGTCTTTGACGCTTCCTGCCGGATTGAAGGATTCTACTTTTGCGATCAGTTTCGCCTGCAGTCCTTCTTTTTCTTCAATTCGTTTCAGTTCTACCAGCGGAGTTTTTCCTACAAGATCCAGAATGCTGTCATATACCTTTGCCATCGTTGATTTCCTCCTTACTTTTGCGCTCTTTTCTCTATTTCCTTATTTCCTATTGAGTTTGTATGTTTTAAGTTGGTTCCATCTTATTCCAGTTGGATGGAAATGTCAACACATTTCACTGGTATGATTAGAAAAAATCCTTACACTCCCTTTGCCAGGGCAATACTGACCGCCATTCCGACCAAGGAAGAGAGCAATGCACCCGCCAGTGTATACCGCGTTTTTTTGATGTGGACCGCTCCGAAATAGACCGCCATCGTATAAAAAACCGTCTCCGTGCACGACATCATAATCGAAGCCGCCCGTCCGGCAAAGGAGTCACAGCCCGCCTCTTTGTAGAGATCCAGCAGAAGACCCACCGCCGCGCTGTTGGAAAAGAGACGCACAACACCGAGCGGTACCAGCGCAGACGGGATTCCCGCCGGTTCCAGCACGGTTCCAAGCAGTTTTCCAAATTCCTCCAGAAATCCCGATGACCGCAGAACACCGACCGCTGCCATCAGCCCGATCAGAGTCGGCACAATACCGATCACTGTCCGCATGCCGTCCTTCGCCCCGTTCAGAAAATCGCCGAACACATCCTGTTTCATCAAAAGCCCCAGTCCGACCACATAAAAAATCAGCACGGGAACCATCAGATCTGAAAGCGCCGAAAGAAAACGCAAAAAATCCCCTCCCCAGAAAAATCCTATCAGATACACTCCGATATAATTTATTCCGCGGGCGGGGATTTATGTAATTTTATTTCACTTTAATCTGAAACAGACGCGCCGTATACGTCTCCGGGAAGTGAATCTGCAGCGTCTTGCTGTAGTCATCGTAATGGAACACATCGCCGCAGGCCTTCGGGTAAATGCAGCTTACTTCCAGCTCTTTTCCCGGGAATGCACGGTCAAGCGGAACCTCAAAACCGGCCTCTCCGCCGCGTCTCCACACACCAAGATAAATTACATCTCCCGGCACACGGATTCCGGCTGCGAGGTGTTTTTCTTCATTGTCTGCCCATCCCATCGGCCAGAACGGAACCCCGTCCTTGATGCCGCTGCGGATCTCTTTGTAGCAGTCAATTCCCTCTTTTACAAGTTCAAACCGCTCCGGCGAAATTTCTGCGAGATGGCCGCTTTGGTGAATACGAAGCAGCAGCGCATTGACCATATTGAAAATAACTTCCTCTTTTGTGCCGTCCCGCAGCGGATATGACCAGATCGCCGCCTGCTCCGGCGTCACGCCGATGGCTGCATTCGCCGAAATCGTCGCATAATTGCGGTAATCCTCCTGATCGCTCGTCGACTGAATGCTGTTTCGCGCCAGCATCGCATAGTCCATCCGAAGACCGCCGCTCGAGCAGTTCTCAATGACAAGATCCGGATACTTTTTGTAGATGCCATCCAGCCATGCCAGATACGCTCTCTCATGCTCCAGAAGACCGTCTCCAAAACTGTCTGCATCTACTTCCGTACCAATACCAGGCTCAATATTGTAGTCCATCTTGATATAGCCGACACCGTAGTCCCGTACCACACGGTCGATGACTTCGGTCACATGCTCAATCACAAGCGGATGACGGAAATCCAGCTGATAACGGCTTCTGTCATACACACGCTTGCCGTGGCGCAGGAAGAAGCACTCATCCGGCAGAATGGAAGCCTTCTTACAGTTGATACCCATAACCTCCAGCTCCAGCCAGACACCAGGAATCATGCCCTTCGAACGAATATAATCCGTCACCTCACGCACTCCATTCGGAAAGCGCTTTTTACTCTCCTGCCACTCACCGACACTGTCCCACCAGTTGCCGTCCGCATACCAGCCGGCATCAATGACAAAATACTCACATCCGGCCTTCTCTGCCGCATCCACCAGCGGGAACTCTTTTTCTGTGGTCGGATCTCCAAACAGACAATTCATATAATCATTGAAAATAACCGGCAGATTTTCATTATCTTTGTTCGGACGGCGGATCTTTCTGCGGTACTTCGTCAAAGTACCAATCGCTTCCTCGAAATCATCATGACCTACGCCGACAGCCACCGGAACCGTCGTAAAGGAATCTCCCGGCTTCAGGTTCTTTGACCAGTGTGACTGAATCTCTGTCGGACCGCTCACCGCCAGATAAAAATGGCAGTTCTGATCTCCGATCTCATAATGCCAGGAACCACTGTGGTCAATCTCAAAAAACAGACTCGAATCTGCCGCACTGTTTCCAATATATCCCATCGGCACATATTCCTTCGCCGACCAGTTGCCCGTATTCGTAATCTCAATCGTCTTCGAAGTTCTCTGATAATTATGCGGCTGCGTCTGCGCCATGCCAAGATCTGCAAACCGGTACTTCTTCACCGTCAGCTCCTTCTGCCATCCATTGTGAACCACAACCATCGACATCTTGTCATCCGAGCTGACAAGCTCTGGAATTCCCTCTTTCTGTTCCTTCTCAATACCCCAGTAACTAAAACTCGAAATGTACTCCAGTGTCTGGTCTTCCTTTCCTTCGTTCGTCACTGTATTGTACATTCTCGCAACCGGAATCCCATCAAAAAACTGCATCACAGACTCCACCTTCGCGCCCGTCACATCATCCGACTGCACAATCCGAAGCAGATCCCCGTTCTCATTTCTCTCCTCCGAAATCGAATCAAACTTCAGCATAAAGCCCGGAGCCGTCACAATATACTTATTTCCATGCTTCTCATACGGCCGGTTATACCCCGAAAAATTCACCTGCACCAGCTGGAAGCTCTCCTTAATCTGAGCTTCCCGCATTCCTTCCATCATCCACACTCCATCCGGCTTCCGGCAAAGATTCTCCGCGTCAAACGGTGCATGTGAAAAATGAAACAGCTTCAGCTGATTCTCTTCCGTCACCCCAAACACAATATGAATTCCATTCACATCATAACAAATCAGCTCTGCCTTGATCGGGGTCTCAATCCTGCTCATCCATTTCTGCATCTTAAAAACCCTCCTTTGGAAATTTTTCTCATATTTCCAGCATATAACTTGTCCCCTCTAAAGTCCAGCACATTCTTGCTTTTTCCATCCTATTCTTTTCAACCATCTTGCGCCGATCCGCCCTTCAGGCGGATCCAGACTTTCCTCCCGTTCTCACTCCCAGCTCACGCGCCAACCGTTATTTCACAACCCCAAACGTCGCAATCTCAAACTCCCGGAGTGTCACATGATACACCCCGTTCTCATCCGGGCCAAGTACCTCACCCTTCTCTTCCACTACATTACTGCGGTAAACCTCTTTCATCCAGCTCTCCTTTCGGAAGGAAAGTACCTCATCCTGCGGCATATTGTTCACAAACCGCACAAACAGATCGTCCTTTGCAAGTCCCTTCTTAAACGCCGTCAGATGAATTCCTTCCCCTTCAAAGCGGAGGAAGCTCATTTCCAGCGGCATCTCGCCCGATACGAGTTCCGGTTTTACCTGACCCGGCTTTCTGAGCCATGCCTTTGAAAGACCGGCCTGTGCTGCTGTCAGATCCTGCTGGAATGCGTAACCCTCGGTAAATGCCTCGCCCGTCTTACTGGCTGCATACGGCACAACTTCAAACTCCAGGGTAAACGTTCCGATCTGCTGCGCCTTTGGCGTCGGGAAATAACCCCAGTCACCCATCTCCGCAACGGAACGAAGCAGCGTTACCGCAATCGCATTCTCCTCATCCGCCAGAACCTCATATTCATACAATCCGCGGTTTGCCACAAGAAGACCATTTGTCTCATCTTCCATTGCAGCAAAACACTGCTGTCTTTCACATCCGCAGGGATTCGTCCAGGTATCATTATGACGGTTATTTCTCTTCACAACCTCAAAGGCAGAATCTGCCAGATGCGTAGACGTATTCAGACCCGTCGGCATTACAACGCGGACTCTGTGATCCTTTGCCTGATTACAGATCGTCGTTGCGACATGCAGACCTTTTCCCGATTTTTCCAGTGTCAGAACCGTCTTTACTTCCATCGGAACCAGTTCTTTCGAACGATTTGCCACACGCGTATATGGATCAATACACATCTCACGCTGTCTCTGCAGTTCCTCTCCCATACCGGACGGAACCATCATTTCGTGACAGATCTCAACTACCGTGCGGAATGCATTTTTCTCCACACAGCGAATCTCAGCTTTCATGCCTTTCGTTGTGATTGTCTGTTTTCCAGAGTCCTGAATATAAATATATTCATTTCCCATATCTCCGGTATCTTCATAGAATCCCAGATTTTCATACGTTCTTCCGGTTTCCTTATTCAGAATCTGGTAGGAACCGTCCTCATTGACCGTAACTTTCAGGTTTTCATTTTCCAGAACGCGCTCATTCGCAAAATCTGCAGAGGTTTCCTGGTTCTGATCCGGCTCTGCCTGCTCCAGATAATATGTTGCATATCCCATCGCCGGAACTTCTGCCTCAAACGTTACCAGCACCTTCTTTGCCATATATGGCTGACGGAACCGGTCATCCGGCAGATCGTATCCGAAGGAAATTCCTGCATTTTCGATTTTTGCCGGAACTGCATTTCCGTTTGCATCGCAAAGCACCAGATTTGGCATTTCTACCGCCTCGGCCGCCTCATAACCATCCCATACAAACAGATTGTAATCGCGGAACAGGTGCAGTTCTTTTGCAATGACCTGTTTTTTCGCATTCCCGGAAGTATTCCATACAACGAATGGAATCTTTTCACTGTTTCCAGGAAGTGCCGCGGTATTCACCTGATCGGTCAGGTATTCTACACTCTCATCGTAAATCGCATCTGCCACCTGTCTGCTCTTCGCAAAGCGGGTTTTCATTTCTTCATTTACTTCATCGACGCTGCAGCCGCAGATGCTGTCATGCGGATGATTCTGCATCAGCTCTTTCCAGCTGTAAATCATCTGGTCTTCCGGGTATGCTTTGCCAAGCACCTCTGCCATGGCTGCCGCCGGTTCTGCTTTCCGCTCCAGCGCTGTTTCGCCGGCACGGTTGTCCACTTTCAGTCCCATCCAGGAAGAAGCGGTGTTTGCCAGGGTCCATCTTCCGTCTGTTTCCTGGCTTGTCAGCTCGCCCTTTACCGTAGAGAAATTCTCGGAAATTTCTTTTTCCATTGCCTTTACATAGGTTTTGAAATCCGAATGAATAAATTCAATGTCCGGGTACAGTTTCCGTGCGACACGGATTGCCTCGGTAATGTCCTTCTGCAATGGCTGATGGTCGCATCCGTTCATCATCAGAAGCTGATGTGTTGCCGCAAATCTTCTCGCATCGGCCAGTTTTTTGTCCCAGTAAACTTTTGCTTCTGCCTCATCCACCGGAATCTCCACTCCGTTGTTATACCAGTTTGCAAACAAAATACCCGGCAGTTTCGTTCCGTCCGGGGATGCCCACATCATTTCGGAATACGTGGACTCATACTGTCCTCCGGTTACCTCATTATTCGGTCCGATCGGTTTTACGCCGCGTCCGAACACAACCGCATCCATGCCCGCCTGCTTCAGCACCTGCGGCATCTGTCCCGCATTTCCGAATGCATCCGGGAAATAACCGACATTTCCGATCGCTCCGTAACGCGCTGCTTCCTGCATGCCGACCTGAAGATTGCGGACACATGCCTCACCGCTGGTCAGAAACTCATCCTGCAGAATGTACCACGGGCCAGTCTGGATTTTTCCTTCACGGACGCATTTTTCCACCTGCTCGCGTTTTTCCGGGCGCACTTCCAGGTAATCATCCAGGGCAATCGTCTGTCCATCCAGGAAAAATCCGCCAAATTCCGGATCGTTCTCTGCTTTTTTCCAAAATATTGTCTACCAGCTCAATCAGTTTCATTCTGTGTTTTTCAAAAGACTGATACCACTCTCTGTCCCAGTGGGAATGGGAAATAATATGAACAGTTGTTTTCATGATGTGTTTCCTCCTGTTATAAAAATGATTTTCAAACTTAAAACTCTTTCTATTTAAGTCTTGTTCCTGTATTGCCATGTTGATTTGATATATCATATCATAAAAAAACGCAATGCTTCTGTCAAGTATTTCTGCATTTTTCCTACGTTTTTCCATGATTTTATATCATTTTCTTTTTGCTTGATATATCATTTTTAGTTTGACTTATCTTTTTCCCGAGATTATAATACAAAACAAGTCGACATCACACTTTTACAAATACAGTTGTCACCAATCATACTATTTGAGGAATTTTACAGACATGGATAGAAATAAAAGAATAACGAAACCCAAATATGAAATCATCAAAGAAGCTCTTTTAGAGCGCATCCGCACCGGACAGTTTTCTTCCGATGCCGTGTTCTGCACGGAAAAAATGCTCTCGGAGCAATATGAGGTAAGCCGCATCACAGCAAAGCGGGCGATTGAAGATCTGGAACAGCAGGGAATCCTGTATCGAAAACGCGGCGTCGGAAGCTTTGTCTCGCAGAAAATCCCACCGGTTTCCTCCTCCGCATCAGAAAACGACAGCAAATCAAAAATGGTTTCCCTGCTGCTTCCCTTTGCCACAACACAGGGAAACATTTCGGAAACGATTGGTTCCTTAAGTGCCGCACTGGCGGAAAAAGGATACTTTTTAAGCATTCATATCACCGGCTCTTCCTCTCCGAAGGAACGTACGACACTGGAACTGCTCCGTTCTCAGAACATCGCCGGACTTGTCTACTATCCCAAGCGTGACAATATCCACCTGGAACAGTTAAACGATTTCCTGTTTGCAAACTGCCCGGTTGTCATCATCGACAAGCAGACCGACTGTCCGTATTTAAACAATGTTGTCTGCGACAATTACGATGGCGGACGGCAGCTCACCCGTCACCTCCTGGAACAGGGGCATCGCAACATCGCCTTTTTCACAACAGCTCCCCTTTCCGAAACCTCGTCGGTCCGTGATCGTTTCGGCGGATTTTTGCACGAAATAAAAGCCGCCGGAATCATGCCCGATTCCCGGCAGCTTATCACCTGGCCACATGCACTTTCTACAGAAGATGCCCTTTCAACAGAAATCACACCTTTTCAACAGCAGCTCCTTACCCTGCGGCAAAATGGAATTACTGCACTTCTCGCAGAAAATGATCAGGTTGCCGAACTCATCTTTCTCGCCTGCCGTACCATTGGCCTTAGGATTCCGGAAGATCTCTGCCTCTGTGGTTTTGATGACACGAGTCTCAGCCGGAGTCTTGAAATTACCTCTATTCATCAGGACTTTGAAAGCATCGGACGGGAAGCCAGCCGGATTCTCCTTTCCGCACTGGAAAACCCTGCGGCGGAACCGGAAAAAATTGTACTGCCGGTGACACTTGTTCCCCGGGCATCCTCGCTTCGAATGATAAAAACAGAATCCTAAAACCAGATCATTTTTCATCTGAATTTTCTTCCAGAAATTTTCGGATCTTCTCTGGCGGCAGCAATGCATAAATACTTTTATGGAATGTTGCCGCCACTTCCAGTTCTCCGTAATATCCTGTACGCACATCACAATTTCCCTGGAACGCCTCCCGCAGTGTCGCATTCAGCGCTGCTCCCTCATCACTGTCCATAAAATCTTTCAGCATCCGGCAGCAGGTGTGCGTGTTTTCATAATAGCGGCGGTATGCCGGATGAAATTCCCGCATCCATCCGCTCACGGATACACAGAACAACGCCGTCGGATGGATCACCGGCTGATAAAGAAGACGCCATTTTTCCTGCTGTACTGGATCTACCGCAAACGCAAGCAAAGAAACTTTCAGCTCTTCCATAAAACCCGGATAATCTTCCTCCGTCAGAGAGATAATTTTCTGATTGCGCAGATACTGGTTGATATTCGTCGCATCAATCTGCTCCGGAGAAATGTACTGTAAATAACGGGACATCATTTTCAAATCCGTACCTGCGTGCTCAATCGTATGCTGTGTGATTTTCTGCCACAAAAACTGCTGATATTCCGTAACCGGCGTATCCAGATATGCCATCCACAAATACTGTGCCAGCAGCCGGGCATCCCGGGATTCCATCTGATTCCGGGTAGGATCCTCCGGGCAAAAATCGGTATCTGCAAGCATCCCCGCAAGCTGTTCAAGCGACTGGCACACAGGAAGCTGTCCGCTCAGACGATCCATTTCGCTGATCGTCTGCTGAATGGTAAGCATCTGCGACTGGAGTGCATTCAGCTGTTTATGCAGATAAAATGGTGTTGTGCGCGGCTTGTGAAGAATCGCGCGGATATCCGCCAGTGAAAGTCCTGTCTCGCGCAGCTTGCGGATGATAAAAAGTTTTTGAATATCTGCTTCTGAAAAATCATGGTAACCGTTATGTTCATCAACAACAGGCGAGATCATCTTCTGATCGATATAATAATAAACCGTCCTCCTGGACAATCCTGTTTTTTTGATTACTTCCTGAATTCTCATTGTTGCACCCCGTTTTTCCTTTTGTCCAGTCATTCCCCCGCATTCTGACCGTTTCTCTTTTTTTCACTCTTTTTCTTTCTGTTTTTCCGCTTTTTTTCGTTTTGATTTTATAAAAGCATACACCTGGTGTATACTTTTGTTTCCTATTATATCCTGTTTTCCCTCAAAAAGCCACGTAACAATTCTCTTTTTCCATAGAAATCTTCTGCTTTTGAGAAAAGAATGCTGTTTATTTCTGAAAAAATTTGCATTGACTGTCCACCAACGATATCCCGTATAGTAAAGGAAAGGATTTGCAACAAAATTTAAGAGAAAGGAAATATCCCGTTTTTTGTATTCTCCAAAACGAATCGTCATTCGAAGTCAAATGATTTTTCATGCAAAATTCATTTTTCTCCGAATCGTTAAAAAAATAAAAACTACAGCCTGCATAATCAGTTTTCATTGATATAAAAAAACGGGATCGGGTGAATGGTATGATGTTAAAAGATAAAGTTGCAATTGTTACCGGCGGAACCAGAGGAATCGGCTATGCCATTGTGCACAAATTTCTGCAGAACGGCGCGAAAGTCGTCCTGTTCGGATCCCGGGAAGAGACCGTTGCAAAAGCGGTTGCATCTTTAAAAGAAGAAAACCCGGACTGGGAAGTTTCCGGTGCATGGCCAAAGCTGACCGATGCAGCTGCCATGGTAGATGAGATCAACAAAGTCAAAGAAAAATACGGCAAAATCGATATTCTTGTGAACAACGCCGGTGTCTCAGACAGTACACCAATTGACAAGTATACCGCAGAGCGCTTTGCCAGTGTCATGGATCTAAATGTCAACGCCATGATGAACGGCATCCTTCCGGCCGTTGCTATTATGAAAGAACAGGGCGGCGGCTGTATTTTAAATACCAGCTCAATGGTCAGCATCTGCGGCCAGCCGGGCGGCGTTGCCTATCCATCCAGTAAATATGCGGTCAACGGTCTGACCTGGTCCCTCGCACGGGAACTTGGTCCTTTCCATATCCGTGTAAACGCGGTTGCACCTGGCATCACCCGTACCGATATGGTTGCCGCACTTCCAAAAGAAATGATTGATCCACTCATCAACCGCATTCCTCTTCGAAGAATTGGTGAGGCAGAAGACATTGCAAACGCATTCCTCTTCCTGGCAAGCGATATGGCTTCGTATGTAACCGGAGAAATTCTTTCCGTGGATGGTGCGATGAGATCCTGATTTATTTTTCATCCAGTTGTACACCATTTTCTGATTTTGGGGTTATCTGCATAAAATCTATAGTTTTATAATAGAAAAAATCCTGCAAGACGTTAAACTATCTCTCAACCTTCCGCTTTTCATTTTGAAGATTGGGAGGCCGTTCATGTCCCACAGGATTTTTTCCTATATAGCAGCAGATATTCTCAATCCGATTCGCTGCTTATTGTTTTTCACCATGGAAGCAAAGGACTTCCTTGATTTGGTTAAATCATATTTGGAAACTTCTAAAGTGTCAGTTGACGTAGTTAGAAAAACAGCATCACCACTCCCAGCGCACAAAGCAAAATTCCCGTCACGCGGTTCAGCATTTTCACATTTGCCCCGTTGGCCCATTTCGCTCCAATCTGTGCAAAGACCAGGGTACTGATGACACAGGCAATCAGAATTGGAATGTCCGGCGCGCCGCCGATATAAAAATGAGAGATTGCACCGGTCAGAGCTGTAAAGGTCATAATAAAGACGCTCGTTCCAACTGCTGTTTTCAGCTCATATCCGAGCACGCTTGTCAGCACCAGAAGCAGCATCATGCCACCGCCTGCTCCGACAAATCCACAGATAAATCCAATCACAACACCGCAGAGAATCGACTGCTGGATTTTCTGTTTTTCTGATTTATTTGCCTGTACTTCTTTCGTCGTCATGATCGGACGGATGATAAATTTCAGTCCGACAAACAGTGTCATCACTTTCGAAAATCCGCCCATGGTTCCATTTGGCACCAGCGAAGATACGAAGCTGCCGACCAGTGTAAAAATCAGAACAGATATCAGCATAATCACGCCATGGCGGATATCAATGTTTTTATTCTTTTTATAAGTCCAGGCACTTACTCCTGATGCCAGCACATCCGATGCCAGCGCAATGCCAATCGCCTGATAAGCCGGCATGTGTAAAAAGGTAATCAGCATCGGTGAAACAACGGCCGCTGCGGAGAGTCCCGCAAGTCCCGTGCCAAGGCCGGCGCCAAGACCAGCCACAATACATACGATAAGTTGTGTTATTGTCATAGTTTTTCTGTCATCCGCTTAGATCCGTTGCACTTTTCCTGTACTTTGCCATTTAGGGGCAGATGACTGTTTTCCTCCTCTTTCTGTTTTTGTTTTGTCTTATTTTTCTATTATGTTCTTCTCTCTGGCTTTCAGCGTTTTTATTTTTCCGTCACGTTCCTCCGAATCAGCTCGCATAATCTGAGAAATTCTTCCCTGTCTTCTCTGGAAATTCCGGAAAACAACGATTCTCCAAACGCTCTCTGGCAATCCTGTCCAAAGCGGATAATTTCTGATGCACTTTCTTCTAGCTTCAAATGCACTTTCTTGCGATCCGCCGCATCTGTTTCTTTTTGAATGTATCCTTTTTCACACAGCTTGTTCACTGCCAGTGAAACATGCGATTTCTGCATTTTCCGCACACGCACAATATCCACTGCAAGATCAAACTGGCTGTTATTCGCAAGAAACAGCAGAACATCCACTTCCGCAGCTGACAGATCATAACGCACCATGACCTTTTTTCGGTACTGGTTGTATTTTCGTTCTACCTCCACTGCAAATTGCCATTGTTCATCAAACATACTTTTTCACCTTCTTTTTAACTTGATACTCTTATTTGTTCTATTTTGAACTTTTTTGTATAATAGTTCTTTTTTGAACATTTGTCAAGGAGTGTACACGGAAAACGTTCGAACTTATAAATCTAAAGTATTTTTATAAAGTGCAGAAAATTATATTCTTGACTCTATAATTATTGTAGGGTTTACTATAATCGTAACATTCTACAACAGGAGGTTTCCCTATCATGGAACGAAACTTAACAACCGGCAGTATCTGGAAAAATATTTTCTATTTTTCGCTGCCTTATCTCTTATCGTATTTTCTGCAGACGCTCTACGGCATGGCAGATCTTTTCATCATCGGTCAGTTTGAAGGCGCGGCCGGTACAACAGCCGTTTCCATCGGCAGTCAGGTTATGCATATGATTACCGTTATCATCGTGGGACTTGCCATGGGAACGACTGTCAGCATCGCGCAGGCCGTCGGCGCAAAAGATAAAAAGCAGGCATCACGCTGCACAGGAAATACCATCACTTTATTTCTCGGTGTTTCCGTCGTGCTGATGGTAATCCTGCTTCTTCTGGTAAAGCCGATCGTACTTGTGATGTCCACACCATCCGAAGCCGTTTCCGGCACCGTCGCTTATCTGACGATCTGTTTCATTGGTATTCCATTCATCACCGCGTATAATATCATCAGTTCCATCTTCCGTGGACTTGGTGATTCGAAAAGCCCGATGTACTTCATCGCAGTCGCATGTGCGGCCAATATCGCACTCGACTATCTCTTTATGGGCGCCCTGCATCTTGGTCCATCCGGTGCCGCGCTTGGAACCACGCTTTCCCAGACACTCAGCGTCATTCTGGCACTGATTGCGATCCGCAAACGTGATACCGGCATCCGTCTTACCCGGTCGGATCTCTCCCCTCAGACAGCTGTGATGGGACAGATTCTTAAAATCGGTGTTCCGATCGCCCTGCAGGATGGTTTTATTCAGATCGCCTTTATCATCATTACCATCATCGCTAACCGGCGCGGTCTGGAAGCAGCGGCTGCAGTCGGTATTGTAGAGAAAATCATCAGCTTCCTGTTCCTGATTCCATCTTCCATGCTTTCCACTGTTTCGGCGCTCGGCGCGCAGAACATCGGTGCTGGAAAGCAGAAGCGTGCCGAACAGACCATGTGGTGTGCTGCACTGATTGCTGTCGTTTTCGGACTGATCGTCGCTATTACGATTCAGTTTATTTCCGTTCCTGTGGTCGGTCTTTTCACAACAGATGCGGAGGTTGCACGCCTCGGCGGTCAGTATATCCGCGGTTATATCTGGGACTGCATTTTTGCTGGAGTCCACTTCACCTTCAGCGGCTATTTCTGTGCCTGCGGACGGTCGGAATTTTCCTTCCTGCACAATATCATTGCCATTCTGCTTGTTAGAATCCCCGGTGTGTATCTGACTTCCATCTGGTTCCCGGACACGCTGTTCCCGATGGGCATTACAACGGCATGTGGATCTCTGACCTCTATTATCATCTGCCTGCTGGTGTTTCGGTACTTAAAGAAGAAACCGATTCGTACTGCTGTATAAATTTTCTTTGGAGATATCTTTATGACAGACGATCGCAGGAAATCACCTTAATTGACAACGGAATGACAAGCGATCCGGAAAAATTTGTAACAGAGATCCGAATCCCGATTCGACCTTCGGATTCTTTTTAAAACAACAACCGGGAATATCTGATTTTTGATTTCAGATATCCCCGGTTGTTGTTTTCTTTTGTTTTTTTCGGCCTTTTCTACCACACCGGCTTCTGCAGGCAGAACGGCAGTTCCAGTCCATTTTCCTCGAGAAGTTCCTGGTTCGTCAAAATTTCTTTTGCATCTCCATCGCAGACAATGCGCCCGCCGGACATCAGAATCACGCGACTGCACGTTTCCAGAATCATGTCGAGATCGTGCGATGCGATGATTTTCAGATGTTCAAAATCGTTCAGAATGTGGATCAGTGATCTGCGGTTTCTGGGATCGAGTGCAATCGATGGCTCGTCCATCAGGATAATATCCGGTGTCATAGCGAGAATCGTCGCGATCGATGCCATCTTTTTTTCTCCGCCCGACATTTTGTAAATTTGTTTGTCCCGCAGATGCTCGATGTGAATCTGTTTCAGTGCATGGTTTACACGTTTTTCCACCTCTTCCTTCGGCAGCCCATAATTTCGCGGAGCAAATGCAACATCCTCAAATACCGTCGACATGAAAAGCTGACTGTCGGAATCCTGGAAGACGTAGCCGATTTTTTCGCGCACTTTGGGAAGCATCTCTTTTACAACCGGCATTTCCTCCACACGGATGCTGCCTTCGTAGTCCAGATTCAGTCCCACCAGGAGTTTCAGCAGCGTCGATTTTCCAACACCGTTCGCGCCGATCAGTCCGATGCTGTCATTTTCGTGTGCAGTAAACGTGATGTCCTGCAGAATCGGGACTGATTTTTCGTAAGAATAATTAACATGTTCAAAATTGATGTGAATATGGCTCATTTTTGATATCTCCCGACAATTCTTTTCTCTTCCCGCGTGCAGGCAACTGCACCAGGTTGCTTTTCTACTTCTTCCGACTTGTTGCAAATAGATGTCTTCCCACGCAGTGCTTCATCCCGTTACTTTCAGTACGGCAAAAAGTACAAGCCACACACCCATATACAGCCAGTCCTTCGCTTTGCACGGCTCCTTCGCTGTATAGTAAAATTCTCCCTGATAGCCACGCAAAGTCATGCTTTCATACACCTCATTTGCGCGGTCCATGCTGCGCAGAAGCAGCTGGCCGGCCAGTGTTCCCCATACCTTGAAATGAACACCCTTCTGATTCGGCGCGCGCAGACTGTACGCCTGGGTCATACGGTTTGCCTCTTCAAGAAGCACCGTGACATAGCGGTACGTCAGCAGCACCTGTGTCATCAGAATGGCAGGGATATGAACCAGACGCAGTGCATAACAGATTTTCTCGATGGATGTTGTCGCAATCAGAAGATACGCCGCCAGTACGCTGTAAATACCTTTGATCATCAGCGTCACCATGGAAAGCATCCCTGCTGTCAGCGGAGCAGTACCAATATGCCCGATTACCTGACGGTCAAAGATCGGATTGAACAGCCCCACAAAACAGACGAGCGGCAGAACAATCCGAAGCCGCCGGATGCTGTCGCTTAACGAAATTTCGCCGACAATAAAGAGCACAATCGGATAAATTCCCATGCGCAGCAGGCCGGTCAGATCGTACTTTGGAAAGGACATCGTTACGGTCAGAAAAACAACCGTTAAAACAAGTTTAACCAGCGGATGAAGCTTGTTCACCCACTGGTCCTTTGCCGCAAGCATATCCATATGATGGATTTCATATAGTGCATTGCCAAGTTTATTCATTTCTTTCTCCTGTTCCGTGCATCTTATGACTTTTTCTTTTTAAAGAAGCGGAATGCATAGCATGCACCGACACAGACAACAAGAACAACTGCAGATCCCGCAATTCCGGAAAAACTGGTTCCAAACGTGGAATCCGAATTTTTAAAACCATAATCCGGCAGAAGTGCCGTTTTTTCCTGAATCTCTTCCGCCGCTGCATGTGCGCCGGTTCCGTCATTTTCCAGTTCCGTCGAACCGGTCAGACGCTCCATGGACCACTCAAGTCCATCCGGATTGGAGGATGCCGCAAGAGAAACAGCTCCGCCGATCACCAGTGCTGCGATGCCTAAAATCGCAATTGTCTTCTTGAAAGAAAAGCGGCTCTTTGTTCTTTCTTCGCTGCATGAAAGCATCTCCGGGCGCGCTTCATAGACGAACAGCAGAACGGCCGCTGTAATCAGGCCTTCCACAAGACCAATCGCGAGATGAATCGGCTGCATTGTTGCCACAAATACAGAAAACGGCAGATCCGTAATACCGGATGCAAGTGTTTCCAGCGCCACACTGAAAGCACCAAGCTGCAGCGTCACCACGCACCCAAGGATGGAAGCACCTACAATCTTTCCGCGCGACATTCCCTTTTTCATCATCGGACACCAGAACAGGAAATAGCCGAGAAAGCACCCATAAAACGCCATATTCCAGATGTTGCACCCAAGCGCCAGAAGACCGCCGTCCGCAAACAGCAGACACTGGATCAGCAGCACACCGATCATTGTTAAAAATGCGGCGTACGGTCCGAGTAATGCAGTCAGCATCATCCCTCCGCAGAGATGACCACTCGAGCCTGTGCCCGGAATTGTAAAGTTAATCATCTGCGCCGCAAAGACAAACGCACCCATCACTCCCATCACTGGGATCTTTTTCGGGTCGCTCTCCAGGCGTACTTTTT
>ENA-OQBD01000760-OQBD01000760.1-human-gut-metagenome-genome-assembly--contig:-NODE-760-length-16581-cov-4.675641_pt1 | contig 16581 bp, 16 predicted proteins | sample MGYA00242742_ERZ504543 | MGnify/ENA primary metagenome ERZ504543 (study PRJEB26092, sample SAMD00036239) | human gut metagenome | host: Homo sapiens | study: EMG produced TPA metagenomics assembly of...
GGCTGTTGTAGATTATATGTGTGAGAATCTTTCGAATGCAGGGAATGCAGCGGAGGCGAAAGCATGGGCGATCCGCCACAAAGAAGAACTGATCCGGACGGCCAGGGAAGTCTTGCAGGAAGAAGGATGTAACGATCAGATAACAGCTGAGGTCGTGCGGTGTGAATTTCCGGACAAAACTTACGGAGACATCACCTTCCCGGCAGGCTGGTACGATGCACTCCGGATCAAGATCGGCAGGCACAGGGGCACAACTGGTGGTGTGTTCTTTATCCGAATCTCTGTTTTTATGGATTCTGTCCATGCAATTGTTCCCAAGGAAGGGAGGAAGAACTGCGGAATGTGCTGACGGATGAAGAGTATGCGATGATCGTAAAAGGCACACCGGTAAAAATCAAATGGTTTTTCTTGCAATTGACGGAGTAAATGTGTAGAATATACTTCAACGAAGATGGCAGGAAAATTTGTTTCGCCTAAGGCAAAGGAAAGTTTAATGACGGATATACTTGTAAAATTATTTGTAAAAGATTATAAAGATGTAGAAAAGGTGTCTGTCCGTACAGCATATGGAGTGCTGGCAAGCGGAGTAGGCATCTTTTGTAATGTTCTGCTGACGATTGCGAAGATGGTGATAGGAATCCTTCTTCACAGTGTGTCTGTTACTGCAGATGCATTTAACAACTTATCGGATGCAGGTTCTTCGATCATTGGAATGATCGGAGTGAAGATGGCAGAAAAACCGGCAGACAAGGAGCATCCTTTTGGACATGGCAGGCTGGAATACATAGCGGCACTGATCGTATCCTTTCTGGTGATCGAAGTTGGATTTACCTTTTTCAAAAATGCGTTTGCGAAGATCCGGGAGCCGGAACAGTTAAAATTCAGTCTGGTGTCGATCCTGGTCCTGGTGTTGTCCATAGGTGTGAAGCTGTGGCTTGCGATGTTTAACCGGAAACTTGGTGAAAAGATTTCTTCCCAGGTGATGATGGCGACGGCAGCAGATGCACTTGGAGATGTGATCACGACAGCAGCGACGATCCTGTCGGTTGTATTCTGGCGGATCACAGGGATCAATATCGATGGCTTTGTCGGACTTGGTGTTTCACTGGTCGTTATGTGGGCCGGATTTGGGATTGCGAAGGATACGCTTGAGCCGCTGATCGGAATTCCGGCGACATGGGAAGATTATGAGAAGATCAAGCATTTTGTGGAAAAATACGCTGGAATCGAGGGCAGCCATGATCTGGTGATCCATAATTACGGACCGGGAAGAAGTATGGCGATCATTCATGCAGAGGTTCCGAATGATGTCCCGATTGATGTATCCCATGAGATCATTGACCGGATTGAGAGAGAGGCAATGGAACAACTGGGGATCTCGCTGACAATTCATATGGATCCGGTGGAGACTCGTAATGAAGAAGTGCTTCAGGCAAAACATGAGACAGAAAAAGCTGTGGAAGCACTGGATCCGAGATGCAGTATCCATGATTTCCGCATGGTGAATGGAGAAAAACAGATCAATCTCATTTTTGATTTTGTCATTCCGAGAGAGTATTCTGAGGAAAAAGGAAATGAACTGACACTGACTTTGATGGACCGACTGCAGCATCATAACCCAAAGTATCAGTGTGTTATCACATTAGACAGAAGTTATGTGGAAGAACAGAGGTAAAAGAGATGTATACATTTGAAAGCAGAGTACGATTCAGTGAAGCAGACCATACGGAGCTTCTGACATTACCGGGGCTGTTAATTATTTTCAGGACTGTAGTACTTTTCAGTCTGAGGATATCGGATATGGCGTGGAATCACTGAAAAAAAGCGGGCAGGCCTGGATTCTTTCCGCATGGCAGATTGTAGTAAACCGTTATCCGAAACTCGGGGAACATATCCGGGTGTCCACCTGGGCAACGGATTTTACCGGACTTTTCGGACTTCGTAATTTTAAGATGGAGGATGAAGCAGGCGAGATGACAGCCTGGGCCAATTCGGTCTGGGTATATATGGATATGAAAAAAGGAAGACCATGCAGACCGGCGAAAGAAGAGGTCGAGGCTTATCGGCCGGAAGCACCACTGGATGTAGAGTTTGCGCCGCGTAAGATCGTGCTTCCAAAAGAACTGGAAGATGGAGAAAGTTTTCCGGTAAGACGTCATCAGATCGACACAAACGAGCATGTCAATAACTGCCAGTATATCCAGATGGCAATTGATGTGGTGCCGGAATGTGAGCGTGCCGGACAGATCCGGGTAGAATATGAAAAAAATCCGCAGTTATGGGTGATATTATTTATCAACGAATGGCGGTAGAGGAACAGAGAAAAATAGTGGAACTTTGTGATGCGGAGGGAAATCCGTATGCGGTAGTAGAATTCAAGGAGAAATAAGAGATGGAATTAGGAAAAAAACAGATGCTTACGGTAGTAAAGGTAGTTGATTTCGGAGTATATCTGGGAGATGACAGAGAAAAGGTTCTTCTTCCGAAGAAGCAGGTTCCGGCAGGAATCGAACCGGGCGATCCGATTGAGGTGTTTTTGTATAAGGATTCTTCTGACCGTCTGATCGCAACGGTAAATGAACCGAAGCTTACACTGGGGGAAAGTGCAATCCTGAAGGTAGCGCAGGTTGGCAAATTCGGTGCCTTCCTGGACTGGGGACTGGAAAAGGATCTGTTCCTGCCATTTAAGGAGCAGACTTATAAGGTGAAACCGGGGGATGAATGTCTGGTAGGACTTTATATTGATAAGAGCCAGAGACTCTGTGCGACCATGAAGGTATATGAGTATCTGACCAGTGATTCTCCTTATCAGAAGGATGATCAGGTAGAGGGAATCGTTTACGAAGTGAGTGATAATTTCGGGGCTTTCGTTGCAGTGGACGGAAAATATTCTGCGCTTGTGCCAAAGAGAGAAGCACCGAAAAGTCTAAGACCGGGAATGAAGATCCATGCGAGAGTGACAGAAGTAAAACCGGATGGAAAGCTGAATTTAAGTGTCCGTGAGAAAGCATTTATCCAGATGGATAAGGATGCGCTTCTGGTACTGGCGCGTCTGGAAGAAAAGGGCGGAGTCCTTCCGTTTAACGATAAAGCAGATGCGGAGGTGATTCGTGCGGAGTTTGATCTGAGCAAGAATGCATTCAAGCGTGCAGTCGGACATCTGTATAAAGAGCGTAAGATCGAGATCCGTAAGGACAGTATTGTTTTGAAATAAACATTGTGATTATGCACAAAAAACAGACTGTGAAATTATTCACAATGCCCAAAACGCTGATTTGTAAAAAAAAACCTTGATTTTCAAAAAAAGATTGTATATATTGAGGGTGTAAAAGATAGGAAGAGATAAAAGAAAAGGAGTGTACATCATGAAGGTACAGAATATTACAAACATTGATAAGTTTTTTAAAGTAGTAGACAGCTGCAAAGGAAAAGTAGAACTTGTAACAGGAGAAGGCGACAGACTGAATCTGAAATCTAAACTTTCTCAGTATGTTTCTATGGCAAATATTTTCTCTAACGGAGAGATTCCGGAACTGGAAATCATTGCATACGAAAAAGAAGACATCGATAAACTGGTTAACTTCATGATCAATGGCTAATTTATATAAATACCAGGAATAGTGAGAAGCAGGAATCAAAGTGATTTGGTTCCTGCTTTTTTTGTGTATACGATGAGCCAAGTGCAGATTTGTGCTTGCACAAGGATCTGCATTTGGCGAATGTACATCATCGAGCTGTTAAGCGAGATGATGTACAAAGTATAAGAATCGAGTAGGAGTCAGCCTACTCGATTGTGGAGAGAGACGGTCTGCGAGGGGGAGGTTGTGTGGCGGATTTAGAAAAAGAATAGGTGTGAAGTCCATTGTGCAGGGCATTCCGATGAGCCTCTGAGAACGAAAATTGTGTCAGCAAAGGCTTCCACAATTTTTGAGTCTCATCTCCATTGTACAATAAGTGCCTTCACACCTATTCTTTTTCTAAATCCGCCCTCAAGACTTTGGGCGCAGACCTGGCGGCTGCTAAACATAAAAATTCAGGAAACTATAGAGAGATAGTTTCCTGGTATATGGGAGAGGGTATTTATATTGAGGGTGGGTTAGGTTAGTTTGCGCGTAATGATTCAATAAATGGTGTCAGGAGGGATTCGCCGTATTGAAGCAGGGAGAAGCTTTTCTGGGTGAGGCACCAGGAGTAGGTGAGACCGATCTGGGCAGAGGTGATCATCTGGGAAAGCTCGACGTAGGAGTAGTCTGACTTTAGTTCTCCACATTTGATCCCGTCGAAAAGGATCTTGCGCAGGATCTTATAATAGTTACGATCCGGGTTTAAAATATGTCTGGTTCCGGTAGTAGTTACCTGAAGGCCGTAGAGGGACGGAAAGAGATCCATATAAGGGGAGTGCTCCAGGTTATTCAGCACAAAATGGTTGAAAGCGAGCAGCAGATCGGCGGCTGGAAGCGTCCGGTCGCAGGTCTGAAGCCAGCTATCATAGTCACTGTCGTAGGAATAGGCGAGGCTGAAGAGAAGCTCGTCTTTTCCGCGAAAATGATGATAGAAGGTGCTGCGGGATTTACCGGAAAGCTCAATGATCTGGGAAATTGTAGTTTCGTCATAGCCCTGTTCTGTGAAAAGCTTCCATGCTGCATCCATGATGTCCTGTTTTGCATGTCGTTTGCCGTGCGTTGTCATAATTGATCGTTCCTGCCTTCTTAAAAGTATTGAAGCTATTGTAACACAGGGATGTGGAGAGTGCAATGTTTTGTTTCTGCATACATTTTGTTGAAAATGTCCATATAAGGAGAATATAGTTGACTTTATTTAAACACTTTAGTAGAATGAAGAGTATAAAAAAGCAGAACGCAGTTCGGAATATAGTATCTTTTTAGACTGCGGTACGAAAACGAACTACAGTGCTTTTGGAGGTGTAAGATGGAGAAATTAAAACTTGCAGCCGGCATGACAGGAGAACAGAAGCGTTATGCGGTTGAAGCGGCACTGCTTCTGGGATTTCAGACAGAGACAGCTACATTTCCGGTGATCACAGCGGACGGTGAGATTCCGGTGCCGGAGAATATGGAAGAGCTGAAAGCCCTGTGGAAAAAGAGTACAGGGGAGACGCCGGAAGAGTACGAATCAGCATCAAAGCATACAGGTCCGATCTTTGATCTGGATTTCCGTAAGGAAAAAGGGCTGGAGACGATGCTTCAGAAAGGGGATTTCCTGAAAGACGAGAATCAGGATCTTCTTCCGGATGTGTTGGATGTGAAGATTGTACTTCCGGAGGATGCAGATGATGCGATGCTCGTTGCAGCATGTAACCTGGCATGGCGTTTTGGTATGGAGACAACCGGATATAAAGGAAATATTACGGCAGATGCAGCTTATACAGGCAACCGGCTCGTTCTGGAAAAAGCAGAGCAGACAGAGCTTGTACGGGAAAAAGAAGGAGAAAATGTAAAAGTATCTCTGCGCGGTGACGGAGAGGAACTAATCGCATTTACCTCCCGTCTCTGTATGGAATTTCCAAAGATCAATGGTCAGAGAAGCTGGAAAGACCTGCTGATGGATATGGTGGATGACTTTGTACTGCGCGGCGCAGATGGACAGCTTGCAGCTTTTGAAAGCGATGCAGAAAGAAGCAGACAGGAGAATACGAAGTGTACGGATCTCCGCTCTGGAATGATACACAGAAAAAAGAAGCCGGGGATGCAAAGGTATATAATTACAAATCCGGACAGAAGATGTACGAGAAGGTGTATGAGCTTCCGTGGGAAGTGGAAGTGTTTGAAAAACTTCTGGAAGAAAAGGTTTATCCGCAGATCCGGAAGGGAAGCAAGGTAAAGATTACCGGTGCAGTAAGTGAAAATATAAAAGTACGCCAGAAGATAAAAGAAAAAATCGAAGACAGAATCCAGATGTTTGGTGCCGAGCCGGAGGATACATCCGTTATCTGTGCATACAAGCAGGGATATTCCTGGATCGTTGAAAAGATGCTTCCGGTGATGAAGGAAGCGCAGGCAGATCAGGTTGAGATTTATTTCAAACCGTTTCTGCCGGAAGGCCAGACAGACTGGCTGGATGAGAACGGTGCAACCCCGTCCTATCACAATCTGAATGCAGACACTCCGGACAAGTGGTATGATCTTCCGATCCGCTATCTGCAGGAACTGTATCCGGTAGAAGATATTCTGGTAAAAGAGCTTGGAATTGAAAGAGATAAAGTCATTTTCAAAGCTTATGAAGGCGAAGAAGATATCACTTATCTTTGCAAGGGGATCAAGGACGAAAAGGTCTGCTGTGAGGATACTTACAAAGCAGTCTGGTCGGAAAGACCATATATGGATGAATATCCGCAGATGGGAAAGGTTCATCCGGCAACCGGTTATGTAAAAGCAGAGATTGACGGACAGGAAGTATTTTATCAAACCGTCCGTACCGATATGGAAGAGATCTGGGATGTTTACCAGAAGGAAGTTCTTCCGGATTGCAGACGATATATTGAGGAAAAGACAGGCGGAAAGATTTCCGCAGACCTGCAGCCGTTCTTCCATGAACTGCGTCTGGACGTGACCGCAAGTGAACCGGACTATGCGACCGGATCAAGAGAGGATCTGATCTCTTCACTGGATGCTTTGCATGAAGATATGTATTTTGTCGGAAGCGACTATTTTAAAAATTACGGTGTGAAGAAAGCAGATGTCATGCTGGATGCGCCGGGACTGATCCTTCCGGTGATCCATGAAAAAGAAGGCAGACCGGTATTTAAGGTGACACTGACCGAGCCGTTAAAAGAAGAAGCATGCATTGTAAAAGATGGAAAAACGGTTCTTTTACAGAGAAAACGGGAAGAAGCAGATGCATGGATTCGTGCTATTTCATGGGAAAATGATAATTTTACTTTCCATATCCGCACAAATGGGGTACAATCTAATGTATTACACACTTACTCAACATTGTGGTCAAAGGGTGTACTGGCAGAGTGCGAAAGTGTTGCAGCAGGTACGAAGCTTTTGTTTGAAAGTGAGCAGGGCGAGATACAGTATGCAGCACTTACACCGGAAAGAGAAGAAAAACCAAAGACGAAACGGATCGAAGAGATTGACCTGCATGAGCATGAACTGATCGGATATGATACTTACCGTGAGATCATCGAAGAACTGAAGCAGGTTCCTGGAATCGAAGTGTTCCGGACTGCGGTATCTTATACAGGACGTGAACTCTATGCAGTATGGATCAGACCGGAATACGAAGGCTATCTGTCCATGACGAAGCGGATATCAAGAATTCCGAGTGAGATGATCAATGCAAGACATCATGCGAATGAAGTATCTTCGACAAATGCAGCATTTATCCTGATCAAGAAGCTGCTGACTGAAGATGTTTACAAAGATTTACCGGATAAACTGAATCTGGTGATCGTTCCGATGGAAAATGTGGATGGTGCGGCAATCCATTATGAATTGCAGAAAGAGCATCCAACCTGGAAATTCCATGTGGCAAGATTTAATTCTCTTGGAAAAGAGTTCTACTATGAACATTTCCAGCAGGATACGATCCACAGCGAGGCGATGGGCTTAACCCGTATTTATGACCGGTATGTCCCGGATATGATCGTGGACAATCACGGAGTACCGAGCCATGAATGGGAGCAGCAGTTTTCAGGCTACACCTCCCCGTCTTATAAAGGCTTCTGGCTTCCGAGATCTCTGCTTTATGGTTATTTCTGGTATGTGACCAATCCAGAGTACAAGGACAATTACCCGGTCAATAAGGTAATGGAAGATGTGATCGCAGACAAGATTGCCGAGTATCCGGAGATGAGAGAATTGAACCGTGAATGGAGTGCTCAGTTTGAAAAATATGCACATGCATGGATGCCGAAATTGTTCCCGGCAAACTATTATAAAGAAATGATCAACTACTGGATCCCGTTCGCAGCAGATCCAAACCATCGTTATCCGTCGATCCGTTTTCCGTGGATCACAACGGTTGCTTATACCAGCGAGGTTGCAGATGAGACCGCACAGGGTGAATACCTGAATTTGTGTGCAAGGGCTCATGTGGCACATGACGAGGCGACTATCCGGATGTTGATGGAAGCAGTGCATGTGATGGATTGTCATCTGGAAGAGCAGGATGGACAGATTTTGACCAGTTACATAAGACAGCGTCCGATGATTGTCAAAGTAACTGGAAAAAATAAATAACTTTTTAATACTTTTCTAAAGGAGGAGTTAGGTATGGAACTCATCAAATTACTTGGCGTGTTAATCGTAATCGTTGGATTCGCGCTGAAACTGGATTCAATCCTCATTATTTTCCTGGCCCTTATCACGACAGGGATTGTTGGAGGACTTGGAGTGGGCGGACTTCTGGAAACAATCGGTACAAACTTTGTAGCGAACAGAAGTATGGCTATTTTTATCATGATTCTGCTTGTTACAGGTACTCTTGAAAGAAACGGTCTGCGTGAAGCAGCAGCCAACCTGATCAGAAAGGTTAAGAGTGCGACAGCAGGTAAACTGGTTGCTGTATATGGTATTCTGAATGCACTGTTTGGAGCATTTAATGTCAGTTTCGGTGGTGTAGCCGGATTTATCCGTCCGGTACTTCTTCCGATGGAAGAAGGTGCGATCACCAACAAATTTGGCAAAGCAAATGAGGATCACGTGGACGAGGCAAAAGGACTTTCCGTTGCAATGCAGAACTTCACATGGTTCTTCTTCCAGGTACTGTTCGTAGGTGGAGCAGGTGGAATCCTTGTACAGACAACACTTGCTGGTCTTGGATATGAAGTAGAACTGATCGACCTTGCCGCAGTTGAAATCCCTGTAGCATTAGTCGCACTGGCTGTTTCTTGCATTTTTGTTATCGTGAAAGACAATCGACTGATGAAGAAATATTACGGGAAATCAGCAGATACTAAGAAGTAGAGGGAGGAAGACAGATGAGTAATTTAAAATTTATACAGATCGGTGATTCGTTTAATGCCAACGGATTGAATGTAGTATGGCTCATTATTGGACTGATCACAATTTATGCAGGAATCAAGAACCTTCTGGACAAAGAGAATCCGTCAAGAGTCGGAACCGCTGTTTTCTGGTGCTCTTTCGGTATCGTATGTGGATTTGGTACATGGCTGCCGGCAAAAGTTTCCGGTGCCCTTGTTCTGATCATGTGCCTGCCGCCGATCTTTAAGAAGGTTAAAATCGGCAAAGTCGATAATCCGACAAAAGAACATACAGAACAGCAGTTTAAGAAGATCGGTATGAAAATTTTCATCCCGGCATTCTCTGTAGCTGTATGCTCCCTGTTCTTTGCATTATTCAGTAACATGAGTTCAATGGTCGCAATCACACTTGGTGTCGTTGTTGCAATGATCTTACTGATTGCTTACGATTCAAAACAGAATAAACCGGTAGTATTCTTAAAGGATTCGGAAAGATTCCTCGGGATTACAGGACCACTCAGTATGCTTCCACAGTTACTCGGATGCCTTGGTGGTGTATTTACAGCAGCAGGAGTCGGCGATGTTGTCGCACAGCTTGTTGAAAAGATCGTTCCGAAGGGAAATGTAAACATTGGTATCATCGTATATGCAATCGGTATGGTACTCTTTACCATGATCATGGGAAATGCATTCGCAGCTATCACTGTTATGACAGTTGGTATCGGTGCACCGTTCGTTCTTGCTTACGGTGCCAATCCGGTGGTGATCGGTATGCTCGCACTTACATGTGGATACTGTGGAACTCTGCTTACACCAATGGCAGCAAACTTCAATATCCTGCCGGTAGCGATCCTGAATATGAAGGACCGTTGGGGCGTAATCAAAAAACAGGTTCTGGTTGCAATTATTATGCTTGTGTTCCAGATCTGTTATATGATAGTATTAAAGTAAATAAGACATAAGTAGCTAAGGTCATTATTTCACTGGAAAAGCAGAAAATAATGACCTTAGAATTCGTAAGCTTATTCTAGTTTTTGGTATGGAGAAAGAAGAGGGACTATGACACCGAATATGGAACGGGGTGCCCGGATCATTATTCACGAATGGGTAAAAGTAAGGGCGTGGGACAAAGTACTGATCGTGACATCGAAGGAATATCTTGCAGAAGCAAAAGCAATGGAAAAAGAGGCTTCCGGAAAAGCACGGTCAGTGAATACATTGCTTGTCGAGAACAAGGGGCGCCATGTGGGAATCTTTTTTGACGATAATGAAGCAGTTTTTGATCCTTATACGGCAATTATCGCGGCGACAGAGTATTCGTTGGTGACAACGAAAGCCGCAAAACGTGCGATACAAAGACACAAGAAATTTCTGTCCCTGCCACTGGCAACCAATGACGGAAGATCTTTTCTGGAATATGATTTCCTGACGATGGATACGAAGAAGAGCCGACTGATGGCAAAGGCATTTATCAAATATCTCAAGTATTCAGAAAAAGTCCGTGTGACAACTCCGGCAGGAACGGATATGATGTTCTGCAAAGTGGGCAGAGATCCGGGATTTTTTAACGGAGTTCTAAAGGATGGAAAGGGATATTCTTCTTCCAGTATTGAGGTCTATGTCCCGATCGAGGAGACAAAGACAGAAGGTGTGATGGTGCTTGACGGTTCTCTGGGATATATTGGTCGCGCAGAGGAACCGACAAGGATTTTATTTAAAGGCGGACGGATTACGGAGATTGAAGAGACTCCGACCGGTATTCGGTTGAAAAAATACATGGAAGATTATCAGGATCCCCGGATCTATATTGCGGGGGAACTCGGAATCGGGCTTAATTCATGCTCACAATGCCTTGGAAACTGCTATATTGAAGATGAATCTGCTTATGGGACATTCCATGTAGGACTTGGGCGTAATATTGCTCTTGGAGGTATTCAGAACGCCAAAGGGCATTTTGATCTGGTATGTATGGAACCTGATATCTACACGGACAACCGACAGATTATGCAGCAGGGGAAGGTTATTATCCCGGAGCCTGTGTTATACTAAGAGATATAAAGGAGGAAATTAACATGAAGGTTTTATTAACAGGATTTGATCCGTTTGGAGGAGAAAGCGTAAACCCGGCATTCGAGGCGATCAAGCTTCTTCCGTCAACAATTGCGGGGGCAGAGATCGTATATGTAGAGATCCCTACAGAATTCAAGAAAAGTGCACCTGCAGTTGAAGCGGCAATCAAAGAACATAACCCGGATATAGTGATCAATGTAGGTCAGGCAGGCGGACGTTCCTGCGTCACTGTAGAAAAAGTAGGAATCAACCTTGCAGATGCCCGGATTCCGGACAATGCAGGTGACCAGCCACTTGATGAGCCACTTCAGGCAGACGGTCCAACTGGATACTTTGCAACAATTCCGGTAAATGCAATGGTTCAGAATGTACGTGCTCACGGACTTCCATGCCATGTATCTTTCACGGCAGGAACCTACGTATGCAACTGTGTAATGTACAATGTACTGCATATGTGTGCAACCAAATACACTAACATCCGTGCCGGATTTATCCATGTACCATATGCCTGCGAGCAGGTTGTAGATAAGGCGAACGGAATGGCAAGTATGCCGCTTGAGACAATCGCAAAGTCTCTGGAGTATTGTGTTGAAGCTGTAGTGAATAATACAGAAGATGTAAAAGAGGCTATGGGAACTACTCACTAGTTTTATGAAAGAAAAAAGTACCGCTGTGTCAGAATGAAGCTGATGCGGCGGTTTTTTTGTAAAATTTTATTGGAAATATAATTTCATGTCGCTTAATGAAAATGGACGTTCATTATATGTTAAGAAATTCTATTATAAAGAAAAAGAATTGATTTGTCACGGGCAGGAATGTTATGTATAATATGCATAAAGAAAGTCGAAGCGGAAATAAGAAAAATGAACAATTTTATGAACGGAGAGAGCTTTTTCAAAAAAACAAGTTGATTAAGAAGGTGAAGAAAAAAATCTAGTGGGGAAAAGATTATCGTAAAAATATGGATGGAAAACAATAACAGAGGCGAAGGAGAAGTGAAATGAGTAATTTAATGGGGATGCTGACGACTATCCAAAGTTATGTATGGGGACCTCCGACATTGTTGCTGCTGATCGGTACAGGACTTTACTTTACGATCAAATTGAGAGGACTGCAGATCGCAAAATTTCCAGTTGCGGTAAAGACTATTTTTGAAAAAGAAAGTGGAACCGGGAGCGGAGAAGGAGATGTATCGGCATTTGCGACGCTATGTACAACGATGGCAGCAGATATAGGAACAGGAAGTATTGTTGGAGTTGCAACGGCGCTTCGAATTGGTGGACCGGGATCATTATTCTGGATGTGGATTTCAGCCATACTTGGTATGGTGACGAAATACTCAGAAAGTCTTTTAGCGGTAAAATACAGAGTGACGGACGAAAATAACCAGATGGCCGGTGGACCGATGTTTTATATCCAAAATGGTATGGGAGAGAGATTTATCTGGCTTGCAAAAGCCTTTTCTGTGTTTGGCATGTGTACAGCGTTATTTGGCTGCGGAACGTTCCCGCAGGTAAATGCGATCACAGAATCTGTCAATGTGACATTCCGTATACCGATTGTTGTGGCGGGAATCATCATAACAGTGCTTACTGCGGTTGTAACGATCGGAGGAATTAAAAGTATTTCAAAGGTTGCTGAAATTGTAGTGCCGATCATGGCACTTACTTTTCTCGGAGGCTCGGTAGTGGCGCTGGTGATCAACCGGGCTGCAGTACCGGGTGCTTTTAAGGCCATTTTTACCTGTGCGTTTGCAAAAGAATCGGTAATAGGAGGGACTGCAGGAACGGGTGTCATCACGTTTATGACGGTTATGAGAACCGGAATTGCCAGAGGTGTCTATACAAATGAAGCAGGACTTGGAAGTTCACCGATCGTTGCAGCGGCAGCGAAGACGAATTCTGGTGTAAGACAGGGCCTTCTTTCCATGACAAGTGTATTTGTTACTACGATTCTGACCTGTTCCGTGACAGGACTAGTTATCATCAGCAGCGGGCTGATGGACAGTTCGGATATGAACGGAAGCACGCTTGTTACAGCTGCATATAACATGTGTCTGCCGCACAATATAGGCATGTATCTGATCGCAGTAGGAATTATGTTCTTTGCATTTACCACCATTCTGGGATGGAATTATTACGGAGAACGCTGCCTGGTTTATCTGACCGGCACAACAAAATGGATCAAACCATATAAGATCATCTACATTGCAGCGATTGCACTGGCACCGTTTTTATCGCTGGAACCAATCTGGCTTCTTGCAGATATCACGAATGCGCTGATGATTATTCCAAACCTGATCGCAATCATTGCACTTAGAAAAGTGATCATTGGGGAAACAAAACTGTATTTTTCAAAACAAAATGAAGAAAAAATGTCTGCTGCGGTAAAAGCAGTGGAGTAAGAAAAGAAACCACCGCATTGAGAGAAAAATTTCAATGTGGTGGTATTTTTGCGTTAGAATGAGGTTGTGACACCGAATCAGAGTACTTTCTTTTTGCTGATTCGGTGCTCAAGATTATTGATGATAATGAAAAAATCCGGGCGATTTCAATTCAAAAATGTAGTGGTGTGGTGAAATGCGGATGGTATGAGACCACGTTTGAAAATCGGGGAATTATCTGAATAGTCAGAATAAATAATGTGAGTACACGAGAACATAAAGAAAAGACACGGAAACAAGGAATAAATGCACAAAAATATAATTCTAAAATGTGTAATATTAACAAAGATATAAAAAGCATTTGACTTTTAACAAGAGAAGGAATATCCTTTACTTAGAACAAAAAACGTACACGTGTACATTGTGAAAAAGCAAAGAAAATATAGTGCTTGAACTTGACGAAGGGAAAGTATTTACTACGTTTCAGAAAGGGAATCAATATGAAAAAGTGGAAAAGAATTACGGCATTAGGTTTATCTGCGATGATGATTGCATCACTTACAGCATGCGGAGGTTCAGGGGACAAAAAAGAGTCAAAGAAATCTGGAGATTCTAAAGGAACAACTATTACTTTTTGGAATAGTTTTACCGGTGCAGATGGAGATATGCTGGTAAAAATGGTTGACAAGTATAACAAAGAGAATAAAGATGGTATCACAGTAAAAATGGATATTTCTTCGGATCTTGACAGTCAGTTATCAACAGCCTTTGCTGCAAATGAGGGACCGACAATGATTCTTAGTTCAAGTGCATACCGCTTTACTTATGGAGATTATCTTCAGGATGTAAGTGATGTATTTGATAAAACGAATCTGGACAAAGATGATTTTATTCAGTCTTATCTGGACTACTGCTCCGATGACGAATCGATGTATTTTGTTCCGTTCCAGGTGGTTGGATATTATATGTACTGGAATAAAGATCTGTTTAAAGATGCAGGATTGGATCCGGATACACCGCCGGCAACATGGGATGAATGGCAGAAAGATGCAGCTAAGATTACTGATGCAAACAAGAACGTTTACGGTTCGGGAATTTCTTATGATTATGCTTATCAGATTGCACATATCATGCAGCGATTTGGAGGACTTGCGGTTACAGATGACAACGGAAACTGGAAAGCTAATTTTGAAGGCAATGCAGGATATGAAAAATTCCTGAATATGTATAAAGATATGGTTGATAATGGTGATAATCCGTTAGAAGCAGATACAGATTCAATGGCAAGCGCCGGTCAGATTGGAATAACGATAGGCGGACCATGGGTAACAACCGGACTTGATACAGCCGGTGTAAATTATGGAATCAGCCTGATCCCACAGGGAGATGCCGGAGATATGAATTCTGTAGAAGTCATTGGATTTGGTATTACGACAGCAGCCAGTGAAGAAGAAAAAGAAGCAGCATATAAATTCATCGAATGGTGGAATACAGCAGATAAAGATGGAAAAAGCCCGGCATTAGAATGGTCACTTGAAAATGGTTTCCCGGCATATACATACTCTGTACAGGACAATGAAGAATACAAGGCAAATAAAAAATTAAGTGCTATGTCAGCAGCAAATCCGGAAGCACCTACAGATTTTATTGTAGATTCTAATTTCCCAGGAATCAGTTCTGTATTAACAGATGTTATTCCGGAAATGATCAATTCAGTGGCATTTGGAAAGTCTTCTGTGGATGAGGCTTTGGAAAAGGCACAGAATTCAGCAGATAAGATTGTAGAAAAGTACAATAAATAGAATGCTGTTAAACGGGGAAATGAGGCGGCTTGGATAAGTCGCCTTTTCAAATGAGATTGGAGGAAAAAATGGAGAAAATAAGACGATACTGGAATACACCCTCCAGAAGTGCGTATGTTTTTATAGCACCATCCGTTATTTTACTGTTATTGTTTAACGTTATTCCGCTTGTTATGGCGTTTGGATTGAGCTTTTTTGATGTCCCGATTACGATGAATACAGCAAGCTTTATCGGTTTTGATAATTTTATTGAGGCTTTTCATGATGCGCGTTTTCTTAACAGTTTGAAAATCACGGCAATATTTACAGGACTTGAAGTTCCGATTCAGGTGCTTGGAGCTTTAATTGTTGCAGCTGTGATCAGCAAGAATAATCTGAAAAACAAATTTTTACGTGCTGTATACTTTTTACCGGTTATCTGTTCTGCCACTGTAATCGGAATTATGTGGAGAATGATCCTTCATTCTAATATTGGTTTTATTACAGCAGCATTGCAGTCTATGGGATTTGGGAAAATAAATTTCATGAATACACCGGGACTTACTATATTTGTTGTGTCTTTTATTTCTATCTGGAGAAGTTTTGGAATATCAGCGATTATTTATGTGACTGCAATCCAACAGGTATCGCCTTCGCTTTTTGAAGCTGCTGAGATGGATGGGGCAGGGAAGATCAGACAGTTTATCCATATAACAGTGCCTTCTATCAGACCAACATTCTGGTATATTCTGATGACAAGATTTGCAGGAGCATTACAGATTTTTGATATTATTTATGTTACAACAAACGGTGGTCCAAATTATACAACAGAATCAACAGTAAGTTACATTTATTCAAGAGCATTCTCATCTAATTCAAGTATGGGATATGCATCAGCGATGTCAGTCGTGTTGTTTGTTGTTATTATGTTTATAACGATTTTGATGTACAGAAGAATGAACAAGGAGGATTAGCGGAATGAAAAAGAAAAATGACAATAAAGATCAAGAATGTCGTTTTAGAAATAACCGGTTGCCGTGATGTTGATCATTCTGACACTTCTGGTTCTTGTTCCGGTAATCTGGATGGTATTCAGTGCATTTAAACCTGAAAAAGAAATTATTTCGTGGCCGCCTACATTTATACCGAATTCATTTACTTTGGAAAACTTTACAGATGTACAGGACCGTATTGATATTCTTCGATATATTTTGAACTCTGTTATTTATGCGGGAGGAACGACAGCACTTGCGGTTGTTGTAAACTGTATGGCTGGATATGCGTATGCATTTTATGACTTTAAAGGAAAAACGGGAATGTTTTGATGACTCTTGTCAACTATGATGGTTCCGTTTCAGGTTATTATGGATTCCGCTTTTCCTTGTTGTATATAAGAT